>FZPS01000191.1_pt83 | contig 50961 bp, 44 predicted proteins | sample 1817821 | NCBI WGS metagenome assembly FZPS01 (sample SAMEA104158645, study PRJEB21678) | metagenome | place: Germany | collected 2015-04-21 | reverse complement strand
TGCTTGTATTGACACCCCGTCAATCTGGCAACCCTTTTTTATAGGAATTCATAACGGTTGCTTGTATCTCCTTCCGTCTCACTATCAACCCTGTATGTTTTTCCATTATCTTTTTGACGAATAAAAAGTCTCTTTCTAATATTATATCAGGTCGAATTAGGGGGATACTTATAACCTTTACTAACCATTTTATGAATATTTCATATCCCCTCATTTTAAAGGGGGATATTATCATCTGAAAGGCAGATTAGTTGATGCGCATGCAATGAGCAAGGAATGCGCCTTGCGCATAAGCTAAGCAAGAAGGAATACTGCCGCTCGTGGCAAAGGGGACGTTCCCAAACCGATAAAAGAGGAACACGGCAACGCACAATAGAAAAAGCCCTCTCCGACTCATCGCAAGAGGGCTTTTTGAGGGGTTAGCAGGATTATCTTATCTTAATCAATTTCTTTGTCCTAAAAGCCGAATCCTGTCCCGCTCTGAGGAAATACACCGAAGCAGGCAGCTCCTTTCCGCTTTCATCTCTTCCATCCCAGCTAAAGCTCGCTCTGGAAGGCAGGTTGAAACCTCTCACCTTCTGTCCTCTGAGGTTAAAGATCTCAATCTTTATTTCTCCGCCGGCCTTGGATTCACCAAAGATGTTTACATTCCCGGCAAAGGGTTGAGGATAGATGCTGACATCTATAGGCGAGACAGCAGGCGCCGTGAGATCCTCATTATCAGTAAGCATTGTATAGCCCACTTCCGCAAGAAAACTATCCGTATACTCCCCATCATGATATTGCTCGCCAAGCTCTTCTATCATATTGCCGTGAGCATCATAGCTATATGTATCACGGTAATAATGTGTCCAGCTCTTGGCTGAAGAATTATATTCATCATCTACAAAGCGATAGTATTTTTTAGCGGTCTTGAAAAGCTCGGCATCATAATCATAGATATTTTTATCATAAGCTCTCCAGATATCACCATCCCAATACGATTCGGTGTATTCCGTCACCATGCCATACATCATCTCTCCTTCCATGAGCATGAGCATCACTATGTTATCGGTGAGATATCTGATAAAATCAATCGCAGTGGAAGTATCTTGAGCGTGATAGGCAAAGGTGAACTTGGTATCCGGCTGCCAATTCACTCCATCGTAAGAGGAAATAACAGTTTGACTCCGCATCCTATTTTGGCTATCCAGTTCGATTTCTACTTGTTGATATTCGATCCAGTCGCCATCTTGGAAGAAAACATAAATATCCATATCGTAATCGGAAAAATATTCTATTTCAATCCTATTCAGCACTTCACCATCACCATCAAAGGCTGTGATCATTTCATACTTTGTAAGGCGATCCTGGGCGTCGTATTCCACGGTTCCGCTCATTAGCGGGATTAATTCATCGTCGTCTGCTACAAATCCTATTACAAATTCCGTGCAAAGCTGACTTGTATTATATTCAAAATCTCCGCGGAGCGCAGGAATCCACTCTCCTTCTATATCAAGATAGTTATAGACATGCTTTATCCGCGGTCTGCTTCCTTGATAGGGCAGATATTCATAGGTGACCTTATCTACTTGTATCCATTCTGACTCCCCAACATCTTTTTGAAACAAATCGATGGACTGAGGAACGTGTATGGTCTGACTTAGGAAGCTCGGATTTAGCTTAAGAGTCACCGGCGACTTCAAGCCAAATACTGCCCCAAAGACCATTATGGGCAAGAGAAGCGAGAAAACTATAGTAATCATCTTTTTCATGACATACTCCTTTTGTTTAAGGTTGTTTCAAAGCTTGGAGTAATCTCATACTCCTTTGTTTTGATTTATGGCAAAATCTTCTTTGGAATATTCGCCGAATTTGATGACGCTCGCCGCGATGAGGATATTCCGAAACCGGCTGCGCCGCTTATTTACTTTGTAAACTTTAAACATAATATCGCCCATAACTGAACATAAGTCAAGTTTTATATTTTAATCGTCTGAATTAAATGGATATAACTATAGTAAATTGAGCATGGGAACCACGGTGATGGAGCTAATCATATTTACCGGGCTGGAGTGCTTTTGCAGGGCGGTGAATCTATGAAGCGCGTCAGCTTATTTATAAAACCCTGCCCATGGCAAAGCTGAGAATCATCTCCTTGATTTCCAAGGCGCGCTGCCTATTGTGTGCATCCTGCGTGAAAGACACGGGATAGCAAGATACTTCTATGAGAACAGCCCAGTGCTCGCCGCTTCTTTTTGCTTCAATCGCAACTTCCACGGGGTGATTGTTCGTGAGCCAACGCCTCTTTTCGCGGGCGCTATAGATGAAACCATCTTCAAGAACTTCCTTGCGCTTGTTCTTGAAATCCATATATTCCACGGCTTTACGTGCCGCTGTTTCCAAATCCGCCTTCTCGCCCTCAAATCTGAATCCGGTGTATGCAGTTTTTGCCATTATTAGCTCCTTTTATTTTGTTTCAAATTTCTTAGCCGGGATGATGCTGTCAATCTCTTTGTGCGCAAGGCTTTTTCCCCTCTCTTGCTTATTGCTTTCAGGTGGAGATACGCTCATGATGTGCTCATGGCCATGACCATATCATGACCACATCTATATCAGAACCCAATAGGGAAGCAGTGGGCTGTAAGGTGGCTAAATATTGGCAATAAAAGAAATTAAACTCAGGTCTGCCATAGTCAATAGTTTACAAGCTCAAAAAAGCTCATGAAAAGATTGAGCTTGACTAAATTTTGAAATATATCCATGTTGCAAGTGATTTAAAATTTAAAATTCAAAGAGGTGTGCCTTGAGAAACAAAATTTGGTTTATTGTTTTAATTCTTTTATGCTTATGCGCTTGCAAGCCGAATAGCAGCGCCATCACAACTGCGGTAAAAGAAAACATCATGGAAAGCATCCCGGCATCTTGGGCGGGAAGTTTATTGGGTGGAAAAGCCACAAGTGTTGAAAGTATCAGCGTCTTACAAATCGGCAAATATAACAAAGATTTTGGTTACTACCCCGTCAAAGTGCGCTGCATCGGCAAAGGAGAGGCAAACACGCTTTTTGGAACAGAGCCGGTGGATTTCGACAAAGAAGGCGATTTCCAGGTATATAAGGACGACTATGGGAAGTGGAAAGCGAGTTATGCGGGGGTGTTTTAAGCACCTTTAGCCCGCTTTAAATCCTTTGTTGTGTTTTAGGGGCGGCTTATATACTCAGCCGCGCTCAAGAAATGTTGATTATCAGCGGTAAAGTCTCCGCGCCGAGATCAATATATCATATCAATCCGAAAGAAATAAACTAATCCCTTCCAGATTCATGAGATTGATCCTGTGCGCAAATAAAAAACCTCTGTAGCGCAGAACGTGGGGAGAGGAAAAATCGATGTGATATACGTTCCAAGTTAAGGGAAACATGAGCAAATCCTTAAAGTGGAATCTGCGATAATCCTCAAAACGGATATAACCATTGCCAACATAGATGTTTGAGATAACCCTATTTAGATATAAAAGCTTGATTTTTTCTATTATCTGCTGCATCTCTATCGTATAATCCGAGGCAAGCTCTCTCTTGGAAAGAAAGCCCGTGGTGCTGCGACTGATCTTGTTTTTTGAAATCGCATAACGAAGTGTCCAGATCAATGTAATCGGCACTAAGCTGATCAGAATGGCAATAAAAATATTAAATATCATGAGATATCTCCCTTTGATGTTTTGTGGTTTATCTCAAAGCTTGGCTGAATCACCGGTCTTTGAAATCCTGAAATATTGTGAGGGTATGGCTTGCGCATCCCTCGTTGATGTTGATTTTTCATAACGCTAAGGTTAGGCGCATTGTTCATTGCTTGTGTTTTTGTGTCAAGGATAGATTTTTTGATATAATCTCGGCTTTACCCCGCTTCCCAATCTACTCTAAAAAGATTTATTTATATGCCTAAACCTTCATTTCTTTTACAAATAGAGTTCTGATAAAAAACAAGCGCTACATTTAGCTTGACAAAAAGGGCGCCCTCCTAAAGCTTGTTGCAAATGATTCTCAATAAGGATTAAACATGAAGGATTTCGAAAGTAAGTTCAAAGGATTTCTCGCAGAGAAAAAGCTCAAATTGACGCGTAGCAGAAGCCTCATCTTGGAGGCTGTGTTTGCTATGCAGGGTCATTTTGATGCCGAAATGCTATATGATCGCCTAAAAGATGAAAGTGTCTCCATGGCGACCGTATATCGCACCCTGCCGCTACTTATGGAAGCGGGCTTGATCCGGCTTGCCATCCGCATGGAAGGGCGAGATAGATTTGAGCGAACTTTTGGACATCCGCAACATGTACATTGGATATGTGAAAATTGCCAAGCGGTATTAGAATCCGGTCTGGGCTCGCTCAAGTCTATGCTTCACAAAGAAGCTAAAGCCTTGAAATTTGGGATAGATCAGATAAACATCACCGTTGGCGGATTATGTTGGAAGTGCAGGATAAATGAAAATGACTCGCAATAGCAAACCAGTTATCGCCTTAGCGGGCAACCCGAACACAGGTAAGACAACCCTGTTTAATGCGCTTACGGGCTCAAGGCAGACCGTGGGCAATTGGCCGGGTGTCACCGTAGAACATAAAAGCGGTAGTTTTAGCCATAATGGCATAGACTACGAAATTATAGATTTACCGGGGATATATTCTCTTAGCGGAGGCACCCCGGATGAGCTTGTGGCTCGCAATTTCATCTTAAATGAAAAACCTGATCTTATCATAAATATAGTGGATGCCTCGAATCTTGAGCGCAACCTATATCTCACCATACAGCTTATGGAGTTGGGCGCACCGATACTCATGTGCCTTTCCATGACTGATATCGCCGAGCGTAACGGGCTCACCATTGATCTGGAACACCTCAGTTCCCACACGGGTTTTGAGGCAATATCCATGGTATTGAATAAACGCTTTGATGCCAAAGTTCTCTTCGATAAAGTGGAAGAGAATCTTAAAAATCCTCCCGTTCCTCAGCAAGTGACTTATGATCATATAATTGAAGAGCAATTAGACGAACTCTGGCAAGAGCTCTTAAAAGAAGATAAATTCAGTGATTCTTTTCACGATAAATCAAAGACGGAAGAGGTTTATTCAAACCTGCAAAAGACGCGCTGGCAGGCGCTCAAGCTCTTGGAAAAGGATCAGGAATATACTCTGCAATTGGGCGAAGAAGATCTAAATAAACTTGAAGAACGCATTGCCGTGATTGAAAAGCATCGCGGACAAGACGTTCAAAATGCCATCGCGGATAGTCGCTATGGATACATTCGCGGTCTGGCAGCAGATGTGGTAAAACGCGGACGTCCCGATAACTGGACATTCTCGGATGCAATAGATAAGGTCTTGCTTTCCGGCTACCTCGGCTTGCCTATCTTCTTCTTTGTAATGTATTTGGTATTCCTTATGGCGGTAACATTGTCCGAGCCCATCATGGATTTCATAGAAGGTGGTTTGCTCTGGCTTTTCGGGGATCAACTCGCCGGATTGCTCAGCAGTATAGGCACGCCGGATTGGCTGAATTTCCTCGTTAGCGATGCAATCGGCGGCGGTATTGCTACGATCGGCTCTTTCATCCCGCCCATCTTTTTCATCTATATATCGCTCTCCATCTTGGAGGATAGCGGTTATATGGCGCGCGCTGCTTTCATTGCAGATAAATTTATGCGTCGCATAGGTTTGCCGGGCAAGGCATTCATCCCGCTTTTGGTGGGCTTTGGTTGCACGGTCCCTGCCATCATGGCAACGCGCACCTTGGAAAGCCCCAGAGACCGTGTTTTTGCCTCGCTGCTCACTCCATTTATGAGCTGTGGTGCAAAGCTGCCCGTATATACATTTTTGGCGATGATCTTCTTCCCGCGTCATGCCGGACTGGTGATCTTCGCTTTATATTTCTTTGGAATTGTGATGGCGATGCTCACGGGGTTGCTCTTAAAAAAGACCATATTCAAGAGCGAGCCCGGAAACTTTGTGATGGAGCTTCCGCCATACCACTTCCCCACCTTCAATGGCATCATGCTGCATACTTGGTTTAGGCTAAAGGATTTCATCCTGCGTGCCGGTAAAACCATTCTCATCGTGATTGTGGTAATCAATATCCTCAGCGTGATCCATATCCCGAATATCTTTAGTCCCCAAAAAGAAAAGGTCAGCGTTTTGGAAGTTGGCGGACATGCGCTTACTCCCATATTAAAACCCATGGGGATAGAAAGTGAAAACTGGCCGGCATCGGTCGCTTTGATCACGGGTCTTTTTGCCAAAGAGGCGATAGTGGGAACCCTGCAAAGCCTCTATTCCGGCGAAAAACTGAGCATGGATTTTGATGAAGATGAAGAGACTCCGGACACCGTGAAAGATAACATCAAGGTTAGATTTGGCGGCTGGGCTTCGGCTATGGCGTTCCTGATCTTCATCGTGCTATATTCGCCGTGTATGGCAGCGCTTACCATGCTGTTTCAAGAGCATGGCGCAAAGTGGACAATCTTTAGCTTTGTCTATCTGAATATCTTGGCTTGGCTGATCTCCACGGTCTTCTATCAGATCGCGGTCTTCACCTCCCAGAGCTATTTTTGGCTGGGCTTGGCTCTTGTCAGCTTTATAATCATCTTTGTGAATTTAAAAATAATAGGAAATAGACATGAACAGAAATCGCAGATTTAGACCCTTTGGCAGGGGGCTCAACCCCTTCGGCAGAGGATTTAGAAGACGCAGGCAGGTTTGTGCTTGCCCTCGCGGACAATGTATTCCCATGAGTGATGTCACCGAAGGAAACGAAGGCGTAGTCACCTGTAATGACGACCTGAGAACCATAGAACGCGGCATATATAGCGGCGCAAAAATCTCCATCTTTCGCAATGAAAAGGATGAGCCGAATATAATCGTTGCCGTGGGAGATGCACGCTATGTCTTAGACCGTAGGATTGCTGAGACCATTCGCGTGATGGTGAGTTAAGTTTAGGAAATAAACAGGATAAATATATCGAGTAGGGTGATGCTGGGTAATTAGGCCAGCATCATCCCCCTCACAGAATCCTACATACGGGTCTCATATAGGGCTCATGATAATCTTTGCAAGGTTTAACATAGTTAAATATAAATACCGGTCTTAATATCATTCAAATCAAATAACTTCCTTCTCCTTATCTTATAATAGTAAATTTCTTAGTGATAGCATGCTTGCCGGTCTTTGCTCTGCATAGATACAAACCCGATGGATAATTGGAAAGATTGACCGTCTTTACCAATTCATGAGACGATATGCTGCTAATTTCTAATTGATGTATAGCTTGCCCCTTGATATTGAAAATTTCGATTGTTATGGGCTTTCCTATACTCTTTTCCAATCCCGTCAGCGAAATCGTGATCTCATCATTAGTCCGCAGAGGATTGGGACTCAGGCTTAAAAACAGTTGGTCTTTCACCGGTGGAGCAATGAGGTCATGATTAGATACCAATTCAGGATTACCTGCATAAACAAATACATAACCGCGAAAATCATGATATGGCCATGCTCCCTCCTCAAGCGGTGCAGAAATCGCAATGTCATCACATCCATCACCATTAAAATCACCTACTGTAACATCAAAACCATAGTTTTCCAATGTATTCACTTTCTGCCAATCTGCAAATCCATCCATATTTTCTGAACCTAACCAGACTGCAAACCTACGCCCCTGATAAGTGGCTGCGATTACGTCACTGAAACCATCACCATTAAAGTCTCCATGCTTCACGCCACGCATCTTTGCATTTCCAAAATATTTCGGATTAAGGCTGACATTCGGCTCCGGTGTAATGCCGGCATCAGACCCAAGCCAAACATTCAAACCACGACTGTCAGAGTATCCTAAGAAATCGTCGAATCCATCATTGTTTAAGTCTCCAAGTGCTATGCATTTTCTCGTAATGGAAACGGGAGTATCGACCAAAAGTGTATAATCATCAAATACTCTGCTACTATTTCCATAATATATTCTGATGGTAGAATATCGTATGACCCCCTGCTCCTCACCAAGATACCCTATGGAAAAATCATCATATCCATCGCCGTTTATGTCGCCGATTCCAATAATTGATCCGTCAGGAGATCCGGTTCGAAAGTCTAAACTAAGTATGTTTTGCCGGGTAAAAGATCCTCCCCACATGATATCGAAATAAGTATAGCGGTCTATATGGTAGCAAATACCAACATCACCAAAACCGTCTCCGTCAACATCACCAAGCGCGTACATACTATATATTTCTTCACCGGGCAAAGGATATTCAATCTTGTCAGGGCTTGATAAATCGTTTGTTCCACCATAGAAAATCATATATCTTTCACTTCCTTCAACGTGAAAACCTGTCGGTCCGGGAATTGCATCATAAATCACCAAGTCATCATAGCCATCCCCATTCACATCACCGGGACTTACGATTGAGCCAATCCTTCTCTGCTCACCTTCAGGGTAATCACCCTCCAAGGTAATGTCGGGTTCTGATGCTGAACTAAAACCGGGACCACCATAATAGATGTAAACTTTGCCACGAGATTGCGTGTATGGATATACATAACCATATCCGTTAGAGAACACTATCAGGTCATCATAGCCATCATGGTTAAAGTCTAAGCTTCTTATGTAGTAACCAAAAGAAGACATATTATGCTCACCTTGCAATTGCGCCAGCAGAGGCATGTCGTTTAGAGCGTAGATGACACATATAGGCGTAATAATTAAAATGAAAGCTAAAACAATTTTGCTCGGAACCATCATTCCTCCTAAGTTGATCCTTAGTTTGTTGTTAAGTCTCAAGGGTTGGTGTAAATTCCAACATCTTTTTATAAAGTTTTGCAAGAACATCCTTATGCTCTTTGCCATATCATTTTTCAATTGAAGATCAATGAACACGATATTAATCGGCACTGTTTTCAGGTCAAGTGCTTTCATTTTATTCTCATTCGTTGGGCTCTCTTTATTATAGTGTCGAAAACGCGAAAATTGAGAAGATGAAAAGGGCAGAGAGTTTATGCTCCCTGCCCTTTTTTCTGTGTCTTATAGATTTATTCTTCTGTGATGGCGCTTTTTTCCGGAACCATGATCACGGTTAGTTTGTTCTTGCCAAAGTTGAGATATTTCTTTGCAGCTCTTACTACCGTTCTTTTGTTTATTTTGTCATAGCGTTTTTGCATATTGAGGAAGCCGTCGATCTTTTTACGATCTAAGACGTTGTTTATTATGTTGGCTTGCCAATAGCGATTTTGGGAGATATTTTCCTCATAACGTTTTTTGAGAACCAGCTTTGCAGAATCCACATAGCTTTGGTCAAAATCGCCTTTGCGCACGCACTCTATGGTTTCAAATAGTGCTTCATTCAGCTCGTCCACATTTTCGGGAGAACATGCCATATAGATGGTAATTTCATATTCTTCCTTGGGATGCTGACTATAGCTTTGCCAGGCTTGCACTACATAAACCCCGCCCAGCTCTTCACGAATGTTTTCTCTGAGTTTTTCGTTTAGCACCGTGAGCATGGCATCAATTCTGCTGCGGTTCTTATCGTTTTGGCGAATCCTGCCATTGGTCATGTGGGCAACTTGTGCACTTTCGCTGGCGCCTTTGCTGAAGCGAACCTCATGTTTTCCTTTGAATTTGCGGATCTTGGCATCCACTATCTTATCTTTGCGCCTTACTTTGGGCAGGCTGGCAAGATAGGTTTCCACATATTCTTCCATGAGTTCTTCGTCAAAATTTCCCACAAAGAAAAATCTGAAGTCGCTGAAATCTGCAAACCTGTCGTTGTAGATATCTTGCAGATCTTCCAAGGTGAGAGCGTCTAATTTATCCACATCAATTGAGCCCGACATGGGATGGTGGCATTCGCTATGTTCGTTTAATGAGTTAAAAAAGGCTCTTTCGGGGTTTGAAGCCAGATTCTCGTAGAAGGGGCGATTGCGATTGATAAAGGAATTCAGGCTCTTTTGATCGAAACGAGCATTGGTGGCATATTCATGCGCGAGTTCAAACATAAATTCGAGGTCTTTGGGCGAGGCTTGTCCGCTCATTCCCTCAAAATTTCTGCTCACATAAGGTAATACGTTGGCAATCTTTCCTGTGCGAATGCGGCCGAGCTCGGTGCTGTCAAATTCACCCACGCCACTGCTTGACAAATAGTCTTCCAAGAGTCTGGCAGTGTAAGTTTTATCTGCATCATAGCGGGTATATCCGCCGGGACTCTGTGCCCTGAAAAGGATTTCGTCTTTCTTAAAATCTGTCTTTTTGAGATATACTTTGGCGCCGTTGGAAAGCGTCCACTCTTCTATTCCGCTCTTTTTACGGGTCTTGCGTTTAACGATCTTGCCGGGTTCGGGCTTTTCTTCCATCAAATCTTGCACTACTTCTTTATCTTCATAAGGCTCGATTTCGGTGTCCAAAACTTCGCTATATACCGCAAGAAGCTGCTCTTCGGTGGGATGCGTGATATCCACGCCTTCATTGGCGGTGTAGGTGATGGTGAGGTTTTCCTCGGTGATAAGTTCATCCACGAGTCTATTGATATAATCAAGATTTACCATACCCATCATCAGTAGTCCGAGGTCTAAGCTTTGCTGGGGGCTCATGATGGCGTCGTCGCCGGAAAGTCCGCTGAAAATCTGCCAGGTTATGGCAGAAGATTCGCGGGTGCTGCTTTGCTCCACTGCTCTTTCTAATTGCCTGATTACACGTGTTTTGGATCTATCCAATTCGCTCATGGTAAAGCCGTGCAACCTAACGCGCTCTGCTTCGGTTAGAAGTGTGCTGAGTGCTTCGCGGTTTTTTCCCGTTGCGGCATAAGCCATGAGGTCTGTGCTATTAAGCCCTTTGAGCATGGAACCGCTGTATCCGTAAGCCATGCTGAAAGGCGGGTTTTCGCTTTGGCTGAGTTCGCCTAATCTGGCGTTGAGCATGTCAAAAAATAGAGTTTCGTGGAGTTGCAAATAAAAGTCTTCATAGGTCTTTAGAGACTTATCTTCTCGTGTCCAAGAAGCGGTGATCGTGGAATAGGGATATTCGGGATCTGTGGCAACCACTGCACGAGCTTCGGGGAAATCCGGCACTCTATATGTCTCGCGGGGGCGAGGGTTTTCATGCGGCGGGATGTGGGCAAAATGCTTTTCAACCAAGGCAAGCGCTTCCTCTTGGGGAAGATCTCCCACCACTACCACGCTCTGTAAATCGGGGCGATACCAGTCTTCATAAAAACGTACGATCTCGTCGCGCGTGAATGTGGTAAGAATCTCATAAGTTCCAATGGGAGCGCGGTCTGCATAGCGACTTCCGGCAAAGCGAACCTTGCTTACTTTATCGGAAATTCTGCTTTGAGCGTTTTGACCCATGCGCCATTCTTCTATGATCACTCCGCGCTCGCTTTCCAATTCATCGGGCAAGAAGCTGACATTGTGCGCCATATCCGAAAGGATGAGGAAGCCTTTGTCCAATTGCTCTTTATTGTCCGTGGGAATCTTGAGCTGATACATGGTGAAGTCATAGCTGGTCATGGCGTTTAAGCCATTTGCAAAACCCATGCCTATCGAGGTGAGATAGTCCACCACTTCTGTGCGGTCAAAGTGTTTGGTGCCGTTGAAAGCCATGTGTTCCGTAAAGTGAGCAAGTCCCACCTGATCATCATCTTCTACAATGCTGCCGACATCTACATAGAGCCTTAGCTCTGCGAGGTTTGCCGGCTGAGAATTTTCGACGATGTAATACTTTATTCCGTTTTCAAGAACTCCGGAAAGTATGTTTTCGTCTTGGGGAAGCAACATTTGCCCTTCGGGAATGACAGTCTGTGCAAAGGAAAGGCAAACAATTAGTGTGAATAAGGAAAGCCAAAATGCTCTCATTATAACTCCTTGATGTATATTAATCTAATGTGATAACCCAACGTTCGTCTTTGTATAATACGTTTTCGGGATCACCAAAAATCTGGGGTTGTGCGTCCATGTCTTCAAAGATGTGGACTACATAATAAAAAGATTCGCCGGGAGAATCGGTAGCCATGGGTAAAACTCTTTCCCATATCTCCTCGCCCGGAGCAATATCAAAAATGGCACCAACTCTTTGATGCTCAATCGTGTTGTGTTTATAGCGCCATATTTCTGCAAGGGGAATCTCGATATCGCGATTGTTTCGTATCATTACGCAGGCTCGATTTGGATGCAGATATGCCTTCAGCGTCTTCCCCGCCTTCAGGGTGACTACTGTCGTATCTTGTTGGGGCTGCGAGATGTCGTTGATAAGGCTGTAGGTTTGTCCGAAAGCACGTACCGTCATCTTGCGCGAAACTTCGCCGGTGAGAAAGCTCTGGGTGTCTGTATCTACTTTGAAAGTATATTCTTCGCCGCCGGATATCGTCCGCAATTCTCCATCCTCAAGAGCCACATAAGTGGGATATGAACATCGGTTTATCACGCGAAATTCTGAACCGGATTTGCAAGCTCCGAGTAAGATCAACAGCGTTAACAGCAAGACTATAATTCTAATTTGTTTCATTGTCTCCTCCTTCTGGCAGGTATTTTGAACAAGACTAAAGTATCAAGAGCAAATGTCAAGCAAATTCGATAAATCTCATACACTCCCAAAAGCGAGAGCGTAAATACAAAGTCAATAGTAAGCAAGCTCGCCCGGAAGTATCCGTATTGAATGCTTTTAAAAAGGGCACTCTGCATCCGAGCGATCCAATGGCATATCAGCTGATTATAGTGCTTAGAAAGTTCGTGAAATTATCTAAATCCTTCGGGAAGGGCTTGCCGTAACCACTCTGACGGTAGTAGAGCGTGATGCTGTCCTCTCCCACATCCAAAATATACATATTTCCCCATCCGGTAAGCTTTATTACATCTTTGAAATATATTTTCCTATCTTGTAGCTTAACTTTCGTATAATCGTCGTTTGAAGATATCTTTTCGGCGATAATCTTGGCATCAGCATCCGAAGCGGGGATTTCTTTTTTAGAATATTTAGACAAATCTTCGGGAAACTTTCTGTTTTTGATGAAAAAATACATCAAAGCGGTTCAGATCAAGGCTATTACTATAAATTGAACATATGCCCAAAACATGGTTTTTTCTCCTATTCTTTTCTTTTATAAAACTTAAGCGGTATATATGCTGAGTAGGTCTATTATTTCTCTTCTTGTTCCACACGAAGCCGTGTAGTGTTATAGTCAACTATATCACTACCCCGTTGCTGTCAAGTTGTTTCTTGCTGAAACTTACATATCTCCGTTTTATAAATAGAGCCATATCTCTTTGTAGCATGCTCTTACGGCAGATAGCACAGAAACTTTTATTTTGATGAAGAGGATGTGTGAGTTCGAAATACAGCTCTGAGAAAATGAGCATTATGCACGCTTCTTAGAAATATCATTGTCTTTTATACAGTTCAATTTTGGTTTTTCAACTCATAAAAGCCGCTTCACATCAAGCGTCATAGATAATTCTGTAAAATACAACATTTTCTTTAAAGAAATATTTGCCATGGCACACAATTGAATTATAATATGGATTAAAGACGATTAAAACAAACAAGGAGTACACAAATGGAAAAGTACAGTATGCCCTTACTCGGCGATAAGTTTCCTGAAATGGAAGTTCTCACTACACGTGGAACAATGAATCTTCCCGGCGATCTGGCAGGGAAATGGTTCGTACTATTCAGCCACCCGGCGGATTTCACCCCGGTTTGCACAACTGAATTCGTAGCTTTCCAAAAGCTTTATGATGATTTCAGAGCAATCAATACCGAGCTCATCGGAATGAGCGTTGACCAAATCTTCTCTCACATCAAATGGGAAGAATGGATCAAAGAAAATATCGGCGTTGAAATCGAATTCCCCATCATCGCAGACACCGGTTCTGTGGCAAACCGCCTGGGTCTCATCCACCCCGGTAAAGATTCAAACACCGTTCGCGCAGTATTCATCGTGGACGACAAAGGCCTCATGCGCATCATCCTTTACTACCCTCAGGAATTGGGTAGAAATATGGAAGAAATCCTGCGCGCAGTGAAAGGTATGCAATATAGCGACAAAAATGGCGCTGCAATGCCTGCTGACTGGCCAAATAACGGCATCATTGGCGATAGAGTCATTGTGCCCCCACCCAAAGATGTTGATGCAGCTAACGAACGCATGCGCACCGCCAAGGAAAAAGGCTATGAATGCCTCGACTGGTGGTTCTGCCATCGCGAAGGCTAATCATTTCGGGAATTAACAAAATAGATATAGCGCCTGCCGTTTTGGTGGGCGCTTTTCTTTTGTCATAGTATTTTCTTGGACGGGTCTTTCTGGTTTTGTGCGTTTTTTTTGGTGGATATTTCCGCTTTTCTTAGCTACAAGTTTACATAACATTTTCTGACTCTAAAAAATCTTTAACTTTTTACCGTCCTCGGATCATCATTGTTCTTATGCTTTTAAGTGCCATCTAAAAAACTGACTATTTTCGTGGTGGAAAATAAATCGCGTTTTTGGTCATGATTTTCGGTTTTGGGCTCCTTATATAAGTAGAGGCTAATTTTTCTTGAGCCGAGAAGATTTCCGGTCTTCATAAAAGACAAAAATCGAAGAGTAAAACAATGAATAATAAAAAGGAGTATGGAAGCTTTTCTTTTTATGTTGACAAACCCACGCAGGGTATTAGATTGGCGGACATAATTAGAAAATAGCTCCAAAAAGGAAAAATGATGAAAAGATATTTGATTTTGCTATGCCTGATCACCCTATCTCTGAGCTTGCTAAATGCACGCATCGCCGCTAAGATAGGCGATAAAGAGTATAGCATAAAAGAGATCAAATCGGGCTTTGAAGCTTACAAGGAATTCCATGAAAAGCAAATCTCGGAATCCGGGATTGATGATTCTGAATTGTTAAAGCTTTTCTTTGATGAGATGATCGCAAAATATATCTACGATCGCGAGGTCAAAGTGCGAGGCATCATGGTCTCCACAGAGGATCTTGAAGCTGAGCTCAAAAGCCGTCCGCCTTCTGTGGCTTTTGCAAATGAGAAGCTTTTTACCGATGATGAATTTGATTTCGCAAAATACTTAGACGAATTGGAGCGCAACGCTTCCTTCAAACAAGAACTCATGGAGAGTATCAGCGATACTTTTGCTTTTACAAAGCTGCTCGAAGAGGTGCGCAGCGAAGCCACTATCGATCGAAATTTAATCAAAGAGCAATGGCTGAGCATGGGTAATCAAAGTGAGGCGAGCATCATCCGCTTTATCACCGAAGAGATTGAAGCTGAGGTCACCGAGGCGGATGCCTTGGCGCTTTATGAGGCAACAAAACAGGAATATCTCAGGGAAGACGGGCGTAGCCTGCGCTACGTATATTTTAGTTCACCCGCCACAAGCAGGCGTGCACAGATCTATGACGATGGCGTGGATGAAACTCAGAAGGCTCAGGAACTCTTGGCTTTGGCGAGGCAAAAAGGCTTGGTCAAAGCGGCGCAGGAGCTGGATTATGAGGTCTCGGAAACTCCGCCTTTCTGTGAAGAAGATGGCTTCATCCGCGGAATTGGCAGAGATATTCATCTCATCAATAAGATATTCAACTCCTTTGCAAATGAAACTCTCGCGCTGTATAAGAGCCATTTGGGCGGAATCTTTGTCTATGAAGTCGCTGGCGTTTTTGATAGCTATTACATCCCTTTTGAGATAGAGAAAGATCAGCTCATGCTAAAAGCCGCTTTCTTAAAAAGACAAGAGGCAAAGGAAGAGGAAATAGTGGAATTCATCACGGGCAGGAGCTCGGCTGAGTATCTTCAGGAAGCAAGAAACCGAGGCTATGAGGTCTTTGAACAGATTGATATCACGTCTGATAGCAGCTTTGGCGAGCATGGCAATATCGAAGGGCTCAATCAGGCAATACTCAGCACCTTTGAGGGCGACTTTACTCCGCTCATCGTGGATCAGGGCAGATATTTCATCGCTCAGGTAAATAGACACTATGTGCGCGATGAAAATATCTGGGCACTAACCGGCGATTTGATAGTGGGCGAAGTAAGCAAAGTGGAGAGGCAGAAGCACTTGGACGAGTGGTATCAGGCGCAGCTGAACGCGTTGGATATTCTCTATCCCACAGCCTCGCAGATCTTGAAATGAGTGAGAGTAATAAGATGCATGAAATGACTTGTTCAAGAAAAGATAAAATCACAAGACAAAATCTAAAAAATGTCTTTACTAAAAAGCCGCTTTTACTGAGTGTGTTTAACATGGTGAATGTGGAGGTAAGATGCTAAAATATATTAAGCAAAGCTTGCTGGTAATCATACTTTTGAGCCTGGCTTGCGGTCTATTTGCAGCCGGCGAAACTATATATGAGATCCGGATAGTCGGAACGAAAAACATAGCTCCGGAATTGGTGACATCCGCGATAAGCATGAGAGTGGGCGATCCCTTGGATCCCGAGGCGGTTGCGCGCTCCATCAAAACCCTGTATCGCATGGGAGTCTTTTCGGATATCACCGTGCGCTCCGAGCCTTATCGCTCCGGCATAAATCTCATCATCGAGGTGGAAGAAAATCCCGTGGTGAGTTCGGTGAGCTTCCAGGGCTTCAAAGCCATCAAAAAAGACAAGGCGGAAGAGATATCCAACCTCAGGATCGGCTCGTATTGGAGTAATAGCGCCAAAGCTGTTCTGCATCAAAAGCTTTTGAGCGAGTATTCTTCCAAAGGCTTCGGAAATGTGAAGCTCGACGTGATAGAGCAAGAGCTGCCCGATATGAAGGTCGCGCTTCAGATCGTTGTCGATGAAGGCTCTCGCACCACCATCAAACAGATCACCTTCAACGGCAATGAATCCATGGACGATAAGACTTTGAAGAAGAAGATGAAGACCAAGGAAAGCGGGTTCTTGCGCAGTGGTAGGTTCGATCAAGAAAAGTTTGATGCGGACCTCGTTCTCCTCAGTAATCACTATAAGAAAAACGGCTATATAGATATCAGCATCACCGGTTTTGAGATGGTGCAAATCTCGGAGAAATATCACGAGCTCATCATTGACCTCTATGAAGGGCAGCAGTTTAGCTTCGGCTCTATCGACGTTCGCGGAAACGAGTATTTCGATGACGAGCAGATCTTGGCAAACTTCTCCATGAAAGAGGGAGACACCTTCAATCAGGAGAAGTTCGACACTCAAATGTTTGGTATCTATTCCATGTATTCGGATGAGGGCTTCATCTATACGCGGGTGGACAGCGACTTTGCCCGAGAGGGGCAGCAGCTGAATATCGAGCTGGATATCATAGAGAATACACGCGCCAAGATAAGGCAAATCCATATCTCCGGCAACGATAGAACCAAAGAGAAGGTATTAAGGCGCCAGATGGAGATCGCGCCGGGAGATTACTTCCGCCGCACTCAGCTGATACGCAGTCAGCAAAATATCTATAACCTCGGTTTTATCGATCCCGATATTGGTATAGATTACGATCCCATCAATAGAAACGGTGATATCGATCTCAAGATACACGTCACCGATCGCAGTAGCGGAATGGCAAATGGCGGCGTGGGTTATAACTCTATGGATAAGATTGTGGGACAGTTTTCCATCTCGCAAAACAACCTCTTTGGGAATAATTGGAACACAGGTCTAACTTGGGACTTCGGCGCAAATACTCAGAACTTTGACTTCAGCTTTACCAATCCCAACCTTTATGACTCGGATATCCTCTTGGGAACGAACCTCTATTATACGCGCAAGAATTGGAGCTCTTTCAATTACGAAATCTTCACGCGTGGCGGAACGCTCAGGCTGGGACAAAGCGTGCCTTGGGTGGATCGCAGCCGTGCCAGCGTGGGCTACTCTTTCTATAGCAAGAAATATAGGATTACAAATCAGAGCGCCGTGATGGCGGACTCTCTTGCCAATGCAACTCTTATCGACCTCGCAGAAAAGGATTGGATGCTCACTTCGGCGGTGAACTTCACCTTCGGGCGCGATAGCAGGGATAATATCTTCTTCCCCACCAAAGGCTCGCAGATAACGCTCTATTCAGAGATCGCGGGCGGTTTGCTCATGGGAGACTTTGACTATTTTAAACAGATCGCACAGGTGAATTGGTACACCGAGGCTTGGCATAAGATTACCTTCCGCAATAAGTGGAGATTCTCTTACATCACGCCTTATGGCAGAAGCGATGACGCTCCGCCGGATGAGAAGTTTTACCTCGGCGGAACAGGTGTAGACGGCATTCGCGGCTATCCGGATCGCTCCATTGGCCCCATCGGCGGCGGCACGCGCGCAATACTCTATTCCGGTGAGATCGGCTATCCCATCGCCGGTGATCAGGTGATCGCCGTGGGATTCTTTGATGCCGGAGATAGCTACAATCACCTTCGCGACTTCAACTTTCTAAAATTCAAAAAAGGAATAGGAGCTGGGATCAGGATTCGCAGTCCCTTCGGACTCATCGGCTTTGACTATGCCTACGGGCTGGAAACTCGAAGCTGGGAGCCTCATCTCCAGTTTGGAACAACATTTTAGCTTATGAAATATAAACATCTTTTTGGTCCGGTCAGCTCGCGCAGACTGGGAGTATCATTGGGCGTGGATCTCGTCCCATACAAACATTGTCCCCTAAATTGTGTCTATTGCGAGATACAAAGCACCACCTATCTGCAAACAAAAAGAGAAGAGTTCTTTCCCGCTCATGAGATCATCGAGGAGCTGGGCAGCTTCTTGGAAAGCGCTCCAAAGCTGGATTACATCACCTTCTCCGGTGCGGGCGAACCTACCCTGTATAGCCGCATCGATGATATAATAGACCACATCAAAGAGCGCTATCCGCAATATAAATTAGCACTACTCACCAATGGCATCCTGCTCAGCGATGATGAGGTTCTTGCCTCCATCGTGAAATGTGATCTCATCCTGCCTTCGCTGGATGCAGCCTCTCAGGAAGTATTTGAGCGAGTAAATCGTCCCATGGACGGTATCAAGGTCGAAGATCAGATTGAGGGTTTGGTGCGCCTCAGAGAGATATATGATGGAGAGATTCACCTTGAAGTGTTCATCGTTCCGGAGATCACAGACACTCCTGTTGAACTGGAAAAGCTCAGGGATGCAATAGTTCGCATCAAGCCGGACTTGGTGCAGCTCAACTCTTTGGATAGACCCGGAACAGAGGAATGGGTGGAAGCGGCGGATGCTGAACGCCTCATCGAGATTGAAAGATACATGCAAGAGAAGCTGGATGCGCCCATTGAAGTCATCGCCAAGATCGAGTATGAAGGCGGACTCAATGCGCTGAATGCCGACCTCGTGGAGCTCATCCGCGGCATCATTCTCAGGCGTCCTTGCACGGCTGAAGAGCTGGCTAAAACCTCCGGGATGCACATCAATGAGATATCCAAGGCCTTGCGCGAATTGAACACCCACGGCAAGCTCAAGACCGAAAGGAAAGAGCGAGGAGTCTTTTATTCATGGATAGAGTAAAGACGAATACAGCCATCATCACGGCTGCCGGAAGCGGCGTGCGTATGGGCGGCGGCATCAAAAAGCAATTTCGCCTCTTGGGCGGCGTGCCCATTCTCATCAGAACGCTCAAGCCTTTCTTCAAAAGCGAATATATCGACAACATCATCATCACAGCGCCGGAAGAGGACATGGACTACACTCGCGAGCTGATCGAGAAGCACTATCCCGAGACAGATAAGCCATACTTGGTGATCAGCGGAGGCGCGCAAAGACAGGATAGCATCTTGGGCGCATTGGATCACTGTCCGCCTGATACGGGCTTGGTCTTCATCCACGACGGCGTGCGTCCTTTCGTGAGGGTGGAGTTCTTAGAAGAGCTAAGAAACATGGCGCTGCGCTTCAAGGCAGTGGTTCCCGCTTCCCGGCTGAAGAACACGATCAAACAAATAAGCGGTGAATACATAGAAAAGACCCTTGTTCGGGATAGGCTGATTCAAGTTTTCACCCCGCAAGTTTTTGACTTTCAACTTTTAGTAAATAGCTATGATAAAGCCTATAGCGACGGCTTTACGAGCACGGATGATTCGGCATTGGTAGAATATTATGGCAGCAAGGTGAGCTACCTTCTCACCAATGATTTAAACTTGAAAATAACGGATGAATGGGATATGACCATTGCCCATCTCATCTTAGAAAAAGAGATTTTTTAGCTAAACAAAGAAGGTATATATTATGCTTAGAAAGCTTTTGAAAAGACTTAGTAAAGTCGAATTACGTATTCCGATTTTGATTCCCGGCTTGGGTTGCGGTGTTTTGGGTATGACTTTGCCCAAGGTGTCTGTGAACCTCGGCAAATATGCTGCATCGCTACTGAGAGACCTCGAATATCGTGGACAAGACAGCACCGGCGCAGCATTCTTAGACGATAAAAAGAACATCACTTTGCTCAAAGATGTAGGCGCGCCCTCACGTCTGATCAAGACTTTGGGTATCCAAAAGCAATCCGGCAAGATCTTTTGCGGACAGGTTCGCTGGGCATCGGCAGGCATAGTCACCAAAGAGAACGCTCAGCCGCACGTGGTGGATTGCAAGCGTCAGATCTTTGGCGGACACAACGGCAATATCATAAACACCACGGAACTGGCAAACTTCCTCAGTCGTGAAGGACACGAGCTCAAGACCGACACCGATGGCGAGATGCTCATACACATGGTGGAGCATTATTATGACATCGAGATGACGCGTGCGGGCAATCCCAAAGACCCCTTGAAGTCCAATGAAGCCATGCGCAAAGCCATCATCCGTACTGCCGAGAAGGTTGCCGGATCCTATGCCGCAGTGATAGTTGATCCCAAGACAGAGACCACCTGGGCTATCAAGAGCGGCTCCAGCCTCTATTTCGGAGTTGGCACTGTGGATGAAACACCTTTCTCTTTGGCTTCCAGCGATCTCACCTCGGTTCTGCGCTTCACCAAGATGTTGGTCAATCTACGTGAAGGCGAGTTCATAGAATACACCTCTGAAGATTACCAGGTTTATGCTCTCAGAGACCTCAAGTTCAAGCGCTTAGGCATGGCTGATGAAGTATATTCCACCGGTCAAACCATCCCTACGCGTGCTACATATTCCAAATTGCGCGCCGAAGATGTGCAACTCTTGCCAAAATATAAATACTTCATGGAACAAGAGATTTACGACCAAAGCGAATCCACCGGCAAGCTGATCAAGCTCTTCCAAGGCGGGTCAAACTCCGGCAGATACATGGAGCAAACCATCAGGCAAAGCGGGACTGAAGACTATATCAATCACGCCATGCTGGAGATATTAGGTCTCCCCACCCTCGATGAAAAGCAGGCTAGATTTGATGATCTTTGCAAGTCTAAAGAAGCCAAAAAGCTACTCAAACATGCGCAGGAGAACTATTCCGCCATCTTCGACGTGGCAATCAAGGAAAACTTTGAGCAGAAATACTTCTTCTCGGACGATAAGAACGTGTTCATCGAGCTACTGGGCAGCGAGTTTGACAAGCGCAGACTGGTGATAGCCAAAGCATTAGACAGTGTGTCTGAAAGGATCGCCGTGCTGGCTTTTGAACACAAGATCAAGTCTTTCTTGGAGCTAATGAAGAACACCCTGGACAACAATAGAAACATCTATTCAATCGCCTGTGGAACCTCTTTCCATGCCACCAAGATAGCTGCGCTATTCTTCAATGAGATCGCCCAGATCGAGCTTTTGCCCATCCTGCCGGGAGACTTCCGCGGTGAATATTCAAACTGCATCAAAGATGACGACCTCGTGATAGGAGTATCCCAAAGCGGCGAGACCAAAGACCTCATTGACATATTTAACGATATAGATAACAAGAATATAGACGTTCATAAAATAGTGGTTGTAAACAATCTTAACAGTACCCTGGGACAAGAGAAGAGCGACGTTGCCATCCCGATTCTTTGCGGTCCCGAGATCGCCGTTCCCGCTACAAAGAGCTTCATGAACCAGATCACGGTCTTCTACTATCTCGCCCTCAAAGTGGCTGAAATGAAGCTGGAAAACAGCAAGAAAGAGCTCTCCAAAGATGAATATAATAAACAAATTGCTGCCCTGAATCGCAGACGCAAGCTCATGGCAGATATCCCCACCCTGCTCAAAGAAACCGTTGAAAAGAACGACGACGCCATTGACAGCATGGCTGCAAAGATGTATCTTGAGCCCTCCATGCACATACTCGCCACCAAGATCACGGGCGTTGCACTGGAAGGCGCACTGAAGATACGCGAGACCGTTCTCACTCACGCGGAAGGCAAAGAGGCCAGTGAATTTAAGCATGGACCGAACACCATCCTGGGCAAGAACACAGTCTTTGGCGTGAAGCACCTGCGCAGTTTCATCCGCTCTTTTAGCAAGATGATAGACACAATCGACGAGGAAGCCAAAGAGAGAGATCTCGGCGCTCAGGAGCGTAAAGACCTTCTCAAAGCCTTGGCGGACTATATTTTTACCCACAATATGCCCTTCAATCTCAGCACGGAAGGCACCAAGCTTTTCAAGGACACCGTGCGCGGCAAAGACTTCTTCGAGCCGCTCTATCGCAACTATCCGCTGGTCTATGTGACCGGACCGGATCCGCGCGACGTGCAGCTTACCATCACTCAGATAAACACTCATAAGATCCGCGGTGCTAATTCATTTGTGATCGCCGAAGAGAATGAAGCTCTGCTCAAGACCGCCTCCACCAATCCCAAGGAAGGCGCCTACTACAATTGGGCTTACATCATGCTTCCCAAGACCGGCGACACGCTGATGACCTGCTTCTCGGCAACCATTGTATTGCAGCTTTTGGCGCTGAGAATGAGCATTCGCAAGATGAGTAAATTAGACCTCTTAGGCGTGAAAGATCATGGCGTCCACCCGGACGTTCCCAAAAACGCCAGCAAATCCATCACGGTTGACTAATCATTATGAGAATTGGCTTCGGCTACGACGTTCATCGTCTTGTGCCAGAACGCAAGCTCATCTTAGGCGGGGTCGAGATCCCGTTTGAGATGGGCTTGGCAGGCCATTCCGATGCAGATGTATTGCTCCACAGCGTTTGTGATGCGCTTTTAGGTGCGCTCGCTTTGGGCGATATCGGTCAACTCTTCCCTGATTCTGATCCCGCTTTTGAGGGCATCGATTCCAGGATTCTGCTCAGAAAGACTTATGATAAGGTTGTTGAAAAGGGTTATGAGATAGGCAATCTTGATGCTACGATAGCCGCGAAAGAGCCAAAGCTTGCAGGATATATTCCTCAAATGAGAGCAAATATTGCCTCTGATCTTTGCTGTGATATAGATAAGATATCCGTGAAAGCTACTACTGAAGAGAGCTTGGGTGTGTCCGGTGATGGACGAGGCATGAGTGCGACTGTGGCGGTTCTTTTAAAAAAGACTTCGTTGAGCTGATCTTTTTTTAATTTCCCCTTTTTATTTTGGTGACTGAACCGCGTGTTTGGTCGCTTTTTTTATTGATTGCAAAATATCTCGCGATGAACGGCGTTAGTTCACGAATGGAAACATTGATCCAAGCTTGATGCTTTCTTGTAAAACTTTTGCTCTTTTCTTCTTGATTTTTTAGTGATTTCTGATGTCTTTTTCATGCCTTCCTTATTGGGTTCAGGTGATGATATGGTCATGATGTGGTCATAGGCATGAGCACATCATAGGCGGGAGATAGGCTGTATCCAATAGGGAAGCAACGACTTATGTGTTATTTTATGAAAGACTGGAGAAGAGGCTTTATTTTACGTCCAATATTTTGTGTAATTGTAGGCTGAGTTTTACATTCAGACCATCTTCTAAAAGCCAGGATGCGAGAAGCTCGGGCTTGAGCCTATCCCAGACTACGGAAAAGTGGATGAGCTGCGTGAGATTGGGATGGTTTTGCAGGAAATCTTTGGCGAAGAGGTAGTCATCGCGCCCGGAAAGGACGAATTTGAGCTCGTCGTGAGGCTGTAAGAACGAAAGATTCTCGGGCAAGAAGCTCTCCCCTTCACCGCTATCGGGGCACTTGATATCCATGATCTTGACCACTTCGGAGGGCACATCTTGCAGGGAAAGCGAGCCATTGGTCTCCATGAGGAGCTTGTAACCTCTTGTAATGAGAGCGTGCATCAGCGGGATTGTTTCAGCTTGGCAGAGAGGCTCTCCGCCGGTGATTTCAAGCAGTTTAACAGGATATTGTTCTACCTCTACGAGGATGCTTTCAAAGCTCATCAAACGACCTTTTGCGTGTGAATAGCGGGTATCGCAATAGCTACAATCCAAGTTGCAACCGGCGAGGCGAATGAAGATGCAGGGCATGCCGCTGAAGGACGATTCTCCCTGAATGCTATAGAATATCTCACAGACTTCCAAGGTTTTCAAGGCGGCGCCCAAATCAGATTCAAAAAGGAAGGAAGGGGAAGTCTTTGTGGTAGCCGAGAGCCGCGTCTATCTCTTCATTGATGGCAAGCGGATCGCCGATCACGAATTTCTCTCGCCCGGCTATCTCAAAGAAAGTGTATTCATGCTCGGTTTTGGGGAAATAATCGAAGATTTCTCTATCGCCGAAACGAGGAATATCTTCCACGATGAGCAGCTTGATCGACAAGGCATCGAGCTCGAGAATATTTGCAAAGGGATCTTCTTTTATGCGATCGAGAACAAGCAGGTTGCGACAGCGATCGGGATTGAGCTTGCCATAATCTTCGGGCAAGTAGAGGGCTTTTGCGCTGTTTTCTGTGACCATGCGGAAGAGCTGACTCTGCGGAATGTGAGGATATTTCTCGTGTATCTCTTGCAGTTCGGCGATGAGATTGATGCCTCCGCTCATGGTGGAATCCGTACCTATAACTACATTTACACCAAGCTTTAGGGCAGCATCTATGTCAAAGGTTTTGCCGATGAGATAGTCATTTGAATTCTGACACCAGCACACGGAAGCTTTCGCCTCGGCAATGCGCGCTATCTCCTCTTTGGTAAAGGCAATACCATGGATCAAAAGAGTGTTTTCGCGGAGCAATCCACGCTTTTCAAGTTCGGCAAACTCTTGCTTTGTGACATCATCGGTGCCCTCTCCGAGGTGGATGATGAAGGGCATCTTGCCGCCTGATAGCTCCATTTCTTTTTCCGGGCTTTCGCCGCCCCACCAGTTCCCTAAGGTAATGGAATGGCATTGCCGATAGGCTTCTATCACATTTATGGGCATCTCGCGGTAGTATCTCGGCGGTTGATTGGGACCATGATCTTGCACGGCAGAACAGCCACTGAAGAGGCTCTTATATGCTCCCAAACGTGCTAAAGTATGGGCTTCGGGCACGAGGAGATCAAAGCTGCCATCATTGAACCAATATATATTTCTCTCTAAAAAGCTCTCCGAGACCTTCATATCCTCCACCCAGATATGGGAATTGGGATAGGGATGATCTTTGCCGGCTTTGGGATACCAATTGCCCACAAGATGATCGTGAGCATTGATGAGCGGACAATAAGCAACGCTGTTTTCAAGACTCAGATCTTTTGTGATTATATCAAGTTTAAGAGGCAGGCTCTTTTGGGTATTGTTTGCATCTATGACGACCTGAGTAGTGTGTAATTTCATTGTCTTATGTCTTTTACGTGTCTTATGAGTTTTGGAACTATTTCAAACAGATCGCCGACTATGCCGAGATCTGCAACATTGAAGATCGGCGCATCAGGGTCTCTATTTATTGCTATTACATAATCTGCGGAACTCATTCCGGCGAGGTGTTGGATGGCTCCTGAGATGCCGACGGCGATGTAGATGCCGGGTTTGACGGTCTTGCCGGTCTGCCCCACTTGATGGGAATAGGCAATCCACTCGGAATCTACAGCGGCACGGGATGCGCCTACTGCACCGTCCAAGGCTCCGGCAAGCTCTTCGAGCATGGCAAAGTTCTTGGCTTCCTTGAGTCCGCGTCCACCGGATATTATGATATTGGCATCGGTGATATTTACGAGGTTGGTCTTTTCTTTTTCAAATGAAATGAAAGTGCTTGAGTCCTTTTTGGCGGTGAAGTCGTACTCCTCTTTGATGATAGAACCGGTGCGGGAATCATCTCGCGGAAGGGGATCCATCACCTTATGGCGCACTGTTGCCATCTGGGGTCTATGATCTTTTGTGATGATTGTCGCCATGATATTGCCGCCGAAAGCAGGACGGGTCTGCAAAAGGTTTCTATTCTCAGGATCAATTGCAAGTCCGGTGCAATCCGCAGTGAGCCCCGTTTTGAGGATCACCGCCGCTCTGGGAATGAAGCTGCGTCCGGTAACGGTTGCGCCCGCAAGCACAATCTCGGGTTTATATTTATTCGTAAGATAAACGAAAGCGTCGGTATATTTATCATCACGGAAGTCTTTTAGGGCAGGATCATCGATCTGGATGACTTTGTCTGCACCATAGGCGATAAGCTCTTTTGCCATCTCGTCTAAATCAGTGCCAAAAAGCACGGCGCAAAGCTCTGTGGAAAGTTCATCAGCCAATTCACGTCCTTTGCCCAAAAGCTCGTGAACGACGCCGGCTATGGTTCCTTCGCGCTGTTCCGCAAAGACCCAAACTCCGCTATATTCATCCTTATTTATCTCTGCTCTTTCTGCCTTATGAATAACAATCGCCTCTGTGGGACATGCCTGAACGCAGGCTGCACAGAGGACGCACTTGTCTTTATCTATCACGGCAAGATCAGAAACAATAGTAATTGCATTGTAAGCACAAGCTTTGAGGCAAGCACTACATCCAATACATTTTTCAACGATAACTTCGATCATACTCTACTCCTGAACAGAGTTTCTCTAAACGCAGCCGTTTGTCAAGGATAAAGTGATAATAAACTTAAAAACCAAAGAAGTATTATTCTATTATTAATATCAACGGCTACTTACATTCTATTATTATATAGTATTTTATAAGAATGACCCCGGTTTTGGGTGCCGGGGTCGTAATATATTTAATTTAGTTTTAGTGGAAGCCTTGAGAGATGGCTTCACCGAGGTCGAAGATGGGCAGGTAAATCACGATAATGATTCCACCCACTACGAAAGCCATGATAACGATGAGCAAAGGCTCGATCAGGGAGGTGAGTCTATCGATCACACTATCAACCTGCTTATCATAGAACTCGGCTGCTTTACCCAAGAGCTTGTCCATATCACCGGTTTCTTCGCCTGTTGCCATCATCTGCAAGAGAGTGGGAGGGAATTGACCGGTTCTACGGAAGGCGTTTGCAACATCATATCCTTCTTTTACGAGCACACGTGAACGGCGTACCGCTCCTTCTACAACGGCATTTTGAACTACGTTTTCGGTGAGCTCCATGGTATCCATAATAGGCACACCCGCAGCCATAAGAATGCTGAAGGTACGTGCAAATTTACTCATAATCGAGTTTGTGATAACCGTGCCGATCACAGGGATTTTGAGCTTCATCGTATCCATGATATATCTTCCCCTATCGGTTAGATATAGCAGGAAGATGGCAGCAACCGCGAGGATGGATATCAATATCGCAAAGAATAGATTATTTACTATGAAGTCACTAATGGCTATCGCCACCAATGTAGGCGCAGGCAAATCTGCACCGAAGTCGGCATAGACCGCACCAAACATTGGGATGATCCAATAGAACATTCCCCAGACAACTCCGATGAGGAATATCATAATAAAGATAGGATATGCCATTGCACTCATAACTTTGCGGCGAGTGTCTTCGAGCTTTTCGAGATAGTCTGACAACTCATCCAAAACTGTGTGCAAGGTACCTGACATCTCACCTGCCTGAACCAGAGCGATATAGAGCGGGTTGAACACGCCGGGGTGCTGGGACATCGCTTCTGAAAGCGAAAATCCTTTGCGAATATCATCACTGATCTTTCGCAGTACCTTGGCAAATCTTTTGTTTGTCTCTTCACTTTCAAGGTCTGTTATTGCTTTTTCAATGGTGAGACCTGCGGAGAACATGGTCGAGAGCTGGCGGGTGAAGAAAACCAGAACTTTTAGGGAAACACCCGTACGGATCTTGTAGATGGTGAGCATGACTTTGTCAAAGAGCGAGAGTTTGCCTTTGAAAGCGCCCTCTGCGGCAGCTTTGACGGAGATGATAGTGGAGCCTTCTTTTGCGAGCTTCTCCACCGCCATATCCAAGGTGTCAGCCTTGATAATACCTTCTACTCTTGCGCCTTTGGCGTCTTTTACGATGTAGGAAAAATTTGGCATATTATATCTACCTTCTTAGTCTATCTTATTCAACGATTGTCATTTTGATTACTTCACGAATTGTTGTAACACCACGTTTCATCTTGATCACAGCGGCGTCGTGCAGGGTGCGCATTCCTGAGTTGAGAGCAGCTTCACGAATGAGGTCTTGGTTTCCGCCTTCATAAATGATGCCACGGATCTCAGGATCTACGGTAAGGAGTTCGAAAATGCCCGTTCTGCCGCGGAATCCTGTGTTATCACAGTGTACGCAACCGGTGCCAAGCTTGAATTCGGCTTCGGCAATATCTTGCTCTGTAAGACCGGCGTCGCTGATTTCCTGTTCTGTAGGTTCATAATCTGCGATGCAATAGGGGCATATCTTTCTAACGAGGCGCTGAGCCATCACGAGTGAGAGGGAAGAGCCCACGAGATAGGGCTTGATTCCGATATCTATCATACGAGTAACGGTCGATGGAGCGTCGTTCGCGTGCAGCGTAGTGAAAACTAAGTGTCCGGTTAGTGAGAACTTAATAGCAATGTCTGCCGTCTCTTCGTCACGAATTTCACCAATGAGCACAACGTCGGGGTCTTGACGCAAGACAGAGCGCAGAGCGGTGCTAAAAGTAAGTCCAATCTGCTCTTTGGTCTCGATCTGGGTGACACCTTCGAGGCGATATTCAACGGGGTCTTCCACCGTCACGATATTAGTTTCAATATCCAAAATCTCTTTCAATGCAGCGTGCAGAGAAGTTGATTTACCGCTACCGGTGGGGCCGGAAACGATGATAATTCCATAAGGACGGCGAATAATCTTATCGAAGATCGCCATATCTTCTTCTTCAAAACCGAGAGAAGAAAGCACAAAGCCAAAGTCGCCCTTATCCAAAAGACGCATAACAACCTTCTCGCCGAGCACTGTGGGAGTGATTGAAACACGGACGTCAACGCTCTTGAGAGCCGTCTTGAGCGAGATATGACCGTCTTGCGGAAGGCGTCTTTCAGCGATGTTGAGCTTACTCATAACCTTGACCAGGGAGATCAATCCGGCATGCATGGCAATGGGCGGGGTCATAACTTCACGCAAGGCACCGTCCACACGATAGCGAACGCGCGTATTCTTATTCATGGGCTCGATGTGAATGTCAGTCGCGTTTGCCTTGATTGCCTCAATAATGATGAGATTCAAAAGTTTTACGACGGGTGCGTCGGCTTCGTCGGAAGTTGAGGAAATCGAGATCTCATTTTCATCTTCATCCACAGCCACAAAGTCGAAATTATCAACTGCATCTTCGACCTCGCTGGTGGTGCGAATGCTCTTGTAATACCTTTCAATGGTATCTCTTAAAGTGGTTTCCCCAATGATTTCTTGTTTAATATTCTTGCCCAAAAGCTTTTTGAGGCTATCCAAAACCGTGAGGTTTTCGGGATCTACAAACGCTACGACAATGCCGTCTGAGTCTTCGCGCAAGGCGATAACTTTATTTTCAACTGCATAAGGTTCGGGAATCTGGCGGACTACGTCGATATCCAGTTCCATCAGCTCGGAATCTTTGACGATGTCATAATCCAGCTGAGCGTGAAGTGCTGCCAGCAGTTGTCTTTCAGTGATATAACCAAGTTTAATAAGAGTATCACCAAGCTTCAAACCAAAGTTGTTTTGCTTGACGATTGCTTCTTTGACCCGGTCTTCTGTGACGAATTCCTCATGGATGAGGATCTCGCCCAATCTTGCAAATGAAGGGTTAAAGCTCATTTTCTATTTCCTTATTCTCTTTATTTTAAACAATCTAAACATAAATCTTTGTTCCTTGTCGGAATCTTTTATTCATCGCTGCTCCTTAGTTTTATGTTTGCGCAGGGGCATATTTCAGCCCCCGCGCATAGATTTATTTATTTAGAAGGGTGCCGGTCCAGAGTAATACCAAACGGTAATCTGAGTCTGCACTTCTTCGTTTTGTGCGTCGCCATACAGCCAAGCTGTAATCATGAGTACGTTTTCTTCCGGTGGATCTCCATCTTGGGGAGGAGGTGTAAGGGAAGTTCTGTGAACCTTGCATCTACTGTAGGCGTAGCCCTCGGTATTCGTGTAAATCGTGGTTTCATTCTGATTCCCATCGAAAGGACCATAGTTGTAGTCAGCACCTACGTAGTCAGTATTCCAGATAATCTGCGTAAGGCCTCCATCTATCATCCATTTATTATTTTTAACCGGGGTTCCTTGTCCATCAGTGTTGAAGAGGATGATATCTGCCTCTTTAGTGCTGGGACCTGTAAAGCCCATGTGTAAGGTACGTGGGTTTGTAGTAAGGTGAACCATCGGGCCGATAAGCGGCAGTTTCGAGGTAATCTGACCTGAAGCGTTACCACTGGTTGCCTTGATGGTGATTTCGGAGTTGATCAAAGAACCGGGATATACTAATTCAGTGTATGCAGTTCCGTCAATCGTATCCTCATCAGCATTCGCATTGCCAACCGTTGCAAAGCCCATGATGGTCACGCCGCCTAAGTCTTCCGGGCTACCGTCGAATGGATCAATTACATCTTCAACAGAGAACCATACGGGAGTGTTGACTGTGACGGGGTTGTTATACTTATCACGCACGATTGCGCCGGCTTGGATTTTCCAGAACCCTGCGCCTACCGATAAGCCTTGATCAAATCCTTCCAAGAAAGGAGCGATATGTGCAGGCGGTCCGGCATGAATCAGAACGTTGGGCTTTCTCGTGACTATTATGTTTCCGCTATTGTTCACACATTCAGCTTGAATCACGAGCACACCCGATTCCGTTCCGGCATTCACCGAGACTTGGGCTTCACCTCCATTTGACATCACTGTCACAGGTAGAGGTTTGCCATTGCCGTCCACTTCGCCGTTGAGGTTTGCTCCTGCAGGTACGGTGATATTTTCATCAACGATACTGAAGGTGACTTCATAGGGTGAGTCAACGAGGTTATAGTTAATGTCTCTGAGCTTTACTCTGAGAATTGCGGAGCTTTGTCCACCGCTTTCTACAACGTTTATGCTCACAGCCTGCTCCTGGGTGAAGTCCATTGAATAGACATCGTCAGAGCCGATTGTGAAGATGATCTGCGTCTGCAGGGTGTCGTTGTTTGCAGAGGCGACGATCGTTGCAGCACCGGCGGAAAGACCGGGGGTAAAGCGAACTCTTGCCACACCATAGTCGTCTGTGGTAAGGCGAGTCTCGTTTGTGGTGTTCATGAAGGTTCCGAGGTCGGTTTCCATGTCCACTCTTTTGCTGCTGCATTTGTTGTTGTATATATCACTTAATTCTGCCTGAATATAGATATGGTGTGGGCTGCCGACTTCGGTAGAGCTGGCTTCCACGTCCTCACCATCAATCTGCAAGAAGCTCTTGAGGTTGATGTTTGCAGGATTACCGGGTCTGATATTCACGTTATGAGATGCTTCGGCAGAACCGATTTTTGCTTTGATTACTGCAAGATCAGCTCCGGGCATGCTGGTAGCTTGTGTACCGGAGTCATACTTGATCGTGGCTTTGCCGTTGCGTGTTTTAGCTACGAACTCATTGCCGAGGTCGTTATCTTCATTATCAAGGAATCTTCCTTTGCTACATTCAAAGGTGATCAGAGAGTTATTTGGAACAGGAGCGCCTGTTTCAAGATATGCTCTGGCAGAAACATCGATAACGGAGGATACACCCATGTTATAGGTGACTCCGGGAACGATGTTCGGAAGATCAAGAATCAAGGTAGTAATGTCGGGTGTTTCCGCAATCTCTACCTGAATGGTTTTCTTATCTGCAGAGAGTATGGAATCCGCGATAGAAGGATGATATCTCTTCACTTCAGCCGTAATATCTGCAGTACCCGAATCACCGCTATCATAGAAAGTGGTGCGAGCTATGCCTGTGCTGTCTGTGGAAACCGTGGTGATAATAGAACCGATAGTGGTCTTAAAATTCACGGTATGTCCGGTGACACCAAAGCCTTCACCATTTTTGACTTCCACGCTAATCTCTGAGTATGTGATGTTGTTATCAGCATATATGAGATCAGGAGAAGCCCACATTCTGGTGATCTCCAGGATGTCTGCTTCCGGAACCGGTTCCGGCGGCGCAGGCACTATTGGAGGCGGGTTGCGTTTGTCACATGATGCTGTGAAGCTAATCAAGAGCAACACAAACAGGGTCAGGAGTATTGTTAGGGAACGATAATTCTTCATTCTTCCTCCTCTTGCTCCTCTTCTTCTTCCTCTTCATATCTGATAAGAGTACGGGTAAGCCTTTCATCTACGATCGGTTCCGGTGATTCTTCAAAGCCGGAGATAAGTCTGGGAGTGATCTCGATAATGAGATCGGAGTTTTCCACCATCTCATAGCGATGCTGGAACAGACGCCCGACGAAAGGAAGATCGCCCAAGAGAGGCAATTTATTTGTTCTTTGGGTGATGGTTGAATTAAGCAGTCCGCCAACGATGATCTTTTGTTCGTTAGGAACTGTAACTGTGGTAGCAACTCTACGGACTTTTGTGCGAGGCACATAGCCGCCTACAAGATCGACAACGGAAGAGACTTCCGGGGCAATCATTGCAGTGATGTTTCCATCTTTGTTAACTGTGGGGGTAACGGCAAGCATGATACCTACGTCTTCACGTTCGACTTGGATCTGCTTGTCGTTATCGGTTACTACAAAAGGAATCACTTCGCCGATGTGCAGCGTTGCTTCTTCACCGTTGAGTGCGGTTACGCGTGTATCGGTAAGGAGGTGAGCTGCGTTGTTTTCCAGAAGCCAATCGATGGTGATATCAAAGGCAGTAAGCTGACGGCTGAAATGTCCGATATTCTTAAGGCCATTGATTCTCTGGAAGTATTGATCGTTTGGCAGGCGTTCAAAGTCTGTAGGGTTCCCGTGAGGCATATAGCCTGTATCATCGCTATAGTTGTAGGGAAGTCCTGCGCCGTCTTGATTGACGGGGTCTTCTGCCAAGATGGTTGTAAGGTGGTTGAGGCGGCTCCAATCAATACCGATCTTTTTAGCTCGGTTGAGATTGATTTCAATGAGACGAACTCTGATTTCCACCTGATCTTGAACGGTATCCATGCTTTCTACGAGACCTTGGATTTGCTCAAAGGTTTCTTGGTTTGCATAGACCATGATGGCATTTTGGCCTTCCACGGGCACTATTTGGCCACCGGCATTTTCAAGAGACTTAGCAACTTTTTCTGCATCGAGGTTGTTCAGATACATAATGTTGCTGCGCTCGCCGACTTCTTCCATGACGTTTTGCTTCGGACCCACTATAAAGGTGTTTCCGGCTTGAATGCGATATGCGAGGCCGACGCTTCTTGCCACGAGGGCTACTGCTGTTTCGACCGGCACATCTTTAATATTGATGGTAACGCGTTTCTCCTCACGACCACTGGCGCTTGTGCCTTGATCATCCGCAAGAACGATATTTGTTCCGGAGAGGCGAGACAGTGCATTGAGAACCGAAGACAGGGTAGCGTCGTCGGCACTGAATGTGACCTTCGTTGCCATAGGGTCTGCTGCTGCTACAAGCGCTGAGATTGCGAAAATCAGCACTAAGATTAGGCAGAGATATTGCTTACTTACAAGCATGTGTTTCATATTTTCTCCCACTATCATAATATATTTTACCAATTACCGCTGATTCCCTGTCTCTGATATTGGTTTTCATCAGGCATCTCGGGACGGGGCATTAGATTAGCTGTTAATGTGCTTCCGCCAAAGGTATAGCGGATGCTACTATCTTTAATTTCAATTATCTTGCGTCCGGCTACGGTCTCACCTTCACGAGCAGCATGCAGAGCATCCTGATATTCGATATAGGCGATCTTATTTCCGTGTTCGTCTATTGCGACGGTTGCCAGACGGAATAGATTGCGAAGCATTTCTTCATATTCTTGAACTCTATCGGCTCTATCTTTAATGATGTTGCCTTGACGCAAGGGGTCTGTTCTGGTGGTAAACACAAAGACCTTACGATCTTGGATAGAGTTTTCAATATTTCTGATCTGACTCATGAGGCTATCTGATACAGACTCTCTGCTATAGACAGAGTTCGTCGGTATTTTTACGAGGTCTCTATTGATGACCACTAAATAGCCCACGAGGACGAGCAGGACAATCACCACCAGTCCGATTGCGAGGTCTTTTACAAAACGTGCTTGCATTGTTTACGCCTCCTTCTTAACTTTGAACACGGAAAGTTCCATCAACACACGATAGCGTGATGCTTTTCCGGCAGCCTGCTGTTCTTCTTCTTGAGTAAGATGCGCGGGGCTGATGTCCAAGGTTTGTATCTTGATGATGTTATCCTGACTTTCGAGATCGGAAATAAACTTACCGATTTGAATATAATCAGCTTCGAGCTCGAGAGTGACGGTTGACTCAATGAGGTTTGGCATCGTCCATTTACTGGCATCAGCCATTCTGTTTATCGAGATCTGTCTCGCGTGTGCCATCTCGCCGATATTGGTCTTTAGATCGTTGATCTCATCAAAGGAGAACCTTTGTTCTGAGGTCAGGGCGTTATCAATGACCATGGCAAACTGGCTAAGCTCTTGCTCCATGATTCTGGCGCTGTTAAGCTTTTCTTGTGCAACCTTAATTTGATCGTCCAAACGACGAATATCATTAAGGTTTGTAGCCAAGCTTTTGTTCGTGAAAAGGATGAAGATCGCTCCTGCTGCAAGCATGAGGACGATCAGGATTAGGTATCTTTCTCTCATCTTCTTCCTCCGCCATAAGTTGAAGCGTAGCACTCGATAACAAACTCAAAGATTGCCGTATCTTTCACTACTTGTTTGACAACCGGACCGCTCTTGATATCCGGGAAGTCATTATTTATCTCAGGATTGGATTTGAGTCTTTGGATGAATTCATTGATCAAATCAAACTCCTTCACGTTTCTGTCCACTTCCGTAATACCATTGATGGTAAGAATTCCATTTGCATAACTAAAGCTACGCACTGCGAGCTTATCGTCGATTTCTTCACCCAAGGCAACCATCTTTTTAGCCCAGAATATACGATCGGTAAAGGTTTTAGCGAGCCTGTTAAGATCGTTTGTGGAAAGATAGTCTCCGCTGGTCTGGAAATCTTGGAGCTGAGCTCTGGTTTCTGCCAGGTATGTCTCACGGTTTTTCACTTTTTGGGAAAGTCCTTTTTGGACGTAGAGCCAAACACCCGTGAGGATGAGCATTCCCACTACAAAAGTAATTACGGAGTTTCTGAATGTACGGATCTCACGCATCTGTTCGAGGCGTTGTTCACCATACTTGTTCAGGTTAATTTTAAAATAGAATTGGTTCATCATCGCTCTCCCTTACTCCGTCCTCATTGCCAAGCCAATGGCAAGGGCAAGTTGGGGGTCTTTTTTATCTTCGAATCTCTCGGGCATCTCAACGTTTATGAAAGGCATAAACACTTCAGTAGGTATGTTTACCTTATCTTGGATATACTCGGGCAAGCCTTTGAGCTTTGCGCTTCCACCCATGAGGTAGATCTTTCTGAAATCGCTGGTGCCGGCTTCTTTCACGTAGAAACGTAAGGAGCGGCGGATTTCTTCTGCGATTGCCTCTTCGGTGGGCTTTTCACTGATATCCAACATGCTGAGTGTTTGCACAGTCTCCACATTGGGATCGTCCAACAATCCGTGTTCAAATTTATATTCTTCTGCTTCAGGCCATTCAAGACTTCTTTTGCTCATGATATCACGGGTGAAATTGTATCCACCATAAGGAATATCACGGGCAAAGAATCTGGATTCGGGTCCCCAAATCACCATATTTGTCCTATGAGCACCGACATTAAGTAATACATACACACCATCTTCGACGTAAGCATTCAGCGCAAAAGCGTTGGCGATTGCCAATGAATCGACATCCACCATGTTTGGGTTGAGTCCTACTGTATCGAGGATATTTGTATGTTCGTTCAAAACGTCCTTATTGGTCGCTGCCAAAAGAATATTCATATTGTTTGTCTTTTCTTCAACCGATAACACCTGGTAGTCCAAGATCATGTCTGAACCGCTGATTGGGATGTGTTTCTTAGCTTCGAAAAAGAGCGCAGATTCAAGCTCATCATCCGGAAGGAAGATTGTCTTGATCTGTTTGATGCTCGTATCGTCGCCGCCGATTGATGAAACCAGATGTTTAACGCTCTTTGGTTTTATCCTAAGAGTCTTTAGCATTTCCGAGATCACCGGAACGAAACGCTCCGGCCTCAGATCGCCAACAACATACTCCACCCCTTGAGGCACTGTTGGTAGTATCTCGTAGTTCAAGAGTCTAAAGCCATCATGTAGCCTTCTGAGGTGTACGATTTTCACACTGTGCGTACCGATATCGATACCCACAGACTCTCTGAATCGAACGGGTTTCTTCTTCATATTTCCTCTTTATTTAACTATCTTTATAAAACACTTTGATCGGGGTTCAGGATCTTCCAGTTGCCGTGGGTCATAGGTAGTTTACCGCCCTGCAATCTCGCTTCTGGATAATACAGGGGTTGGATGGTATAGAATCTATGATCAAAGTTATAATTCTTATCATACCCTGAACCGCTACCGGATACTCCCGGCCAATTTTGGGTGCCTAACTGTAATATGAGGGGAGGCTGATTGAAAGGAGGTTCCGGTTGAGGGACCTGACTAATTGGGCCGCCACACATATCAATCTCGATATCCCACACTCCACTATTGGACGGATATTCATTATCGTTTCCGCTTCTATGAACGAATCCACGCCTTCTCTGCGCCACTGCACCATAAATATTTATCGTGCCACGCTCTGCATAAGGGTTCTGTTCTGGCCAAATAGGATTATACCAAGGCAGATCTATCAATGGGGGCCAAGGATTAGCTGCATCCGGCGGGTATTTCCTACGATGTAAATCAATCCAGTCGTAGGTGATAACTTCCACCGAATCTTCTGCAACCCAGAAAGGCAGTGTAACCGCAGGTGTTGAGCCATGCGGGTGCATATATTCAAAGGTAAACACTCCGTCTTTGAAGTTTGGCATTCGGTAGTTGCTCATATCGGTTCCACCATCGCCAAGCGCAATCATTGCAGCATAGATCATAATTCCGCCGCCTGCACCCTCCACTCCGGGATATTCATTATCTGCACCACAGTTTGGATGCACTCTGGCGCCCGTAGTATCAAAGGGGTCTGCATAGGCATATTTCACCAAAATCGATTGCTCGGAAACGAGTCCTACGACGTCGTTGCGGTTTGAAATGGGGTCTTCACCCAAGGCTGTGCCTGCAAGCTTGATATCGTTCATGAGATACATGTCTCTCGAAGATCCCCATGTTTGGAATCCGGCAAAAGTTCCTTCTATCCAGAGTGAACCATCCACGAAGAATGCTTTGCCACGAGTTCCCGTGAAGGAAATCGGCTGCCATATTGTGTCGGGCACGGCAAATACGTTCGTATATAATGTATCCAATTCCGGTTCGTAAGGCCCGGGATCAACACCATATATAGAATATGGCGGATATAAAACAGTATTCCCTCTACCTGTCACAGGCGCTCTTTTCCTTTGTGGAGATAAGACTGTAGCTGTCATTGCATTTGCGGTACCGCCATTGGAACGAACATAAAGTATTGTTCTATCCGCTGCACCATAACGCAATAATTGGCCGCCATTTCTTAAGGCATCGGCAGTGCTGGGGAAATCATAAACATCATACTCTTCTATCAAACCACCGGGGAAGACTTCTTCTTCATTATAGGAGCCGCTATGTGAAACGACATGACCGGCAGTGGTAACCAAGTTCAGGAACTTAGGCCAACCATACAAGTTTTTGATTTGTATATCTGTATTGCTGTGAACCTTTCCGGTAACCAAGTCTTTTCCATAGAAATATACGTTATTCCCCGCCGGCGATACGTCGTAGGCAGAGAAATACATAAATTCCGAGAAGCTTGATTGAACCAAGAGCAGCTCACCATATCTGCGAACAAGAGTCTTGTTGTCGTCGAAATGACTTCCAAAACCCTGACCTATTGAAGTTTCAACTAAGGTCATCATTTTGTAAGTATCCATCTCTGTGGCAGATGTGGTGGTAGTAACCCCCATATCCTCTTCGCCCACGAGAACATTCTCTCTTGCGCGAACTATACGACTCGTTGATCTATATGTTCTGTTCAGGCGCGGAGTATTTATAGCTATCTCACGCACCGGCAGATCAATACGTCCGGTCATAAATGGATTACTGGTCACAAATGCTTGACCACGATATGTTTCTCCTCTTAGGAGCAGCTGAGTTTGTATGCGCTCCACTTGATTGAAGAAACCGCGGTAATCACGCAATACCAAGCTGGCCATAGATAGCCCGGAAGCCATCCCGATCACAGCGAGAAGCATAACTATGGATAGATTACCTTTTTCTTTTCTTAGGATACTAAACATTATTTACTCCTGTCTGTTGTTTGTAGAAAGGTGTATTTCATCTTACACCTTCCTGGCCATTAGGGTTCTAAAGTGAATTGAACGATATTCTCGCTGAGAAGGTCTGGGGCTATCATTCATTCTAACTCTTGCTTCAAGATTTATCTGAATGAGTCCCAAGTTTTCTTTAACTGCAAGACCTACCCCGCGAGTGGGGTCCGATACACCAAAATCTACGATCTCAACAACATCTTCATACTGTTCGCTGGGGAACAATCTATATGGGCCGACATGTCGACCCCTATAAGTCCAATAGGCATTGATTACATCATTTTCATAAATGAAGAGCATTCTGTCATTTGATTCTATGGGAGAGGATCTGGGCGGAACAAGTTCCACACCGTTTCCTTTATTGAGGAAGCTCGAATAGTTCGTGATCCGCATAGACCTTGAATTTGCAATGCCCATGAAGTTCGCTGCATATCCTTCATCCGTATCAATCCCATTTTGCATTGTAACCATCAGCTCCATCGCCTCTTGCTGGAGGCCTACAAAGTCGCTGATGCGTCTATAAGACTTATAGAAAGCAACAACCCCATACAAGGCAGCGGAGATGATCACAATCGTGATCACCATCACACTTACCACCTCAATGAGGCTGGTGCCGCGTTCATTTTTTATTACATTAATCATTATATATTACCGTTTATAGAAGTCTTCGTGCAACACGACACGCATTGGCTTCCTACTCTCGGGATCTGTCCACTCTACGATTGATCTAAGTTCATAGACCTCATAGCTAATGTTGTGTTCCACGATAGGAACCATTCTGCTTTCGACAGATAATCTTGCTTCCAACATCCTTCCATTGTCTAATGGAACAAGATCAATCGGTTTTCCTTGGAACAGATCAAACTGAGGCGGGATCTGTATCACATGATTTATACTATAGTGATATTGCCGTTCAAGCTCGCCTGCTGCGATCAGCGTTGCGGCTCTATGTCGGTAGTTTTGCAGAGTTTCTCTCTGGGCATACATGATGCCTATATATATTGACGTGATCAAAACGACCATGACAGCAGCGCTCACCAGAACTTCCACGAGGGTGATACCCCGCTCGTCTCTGAGCAAGCAGATGTCGTCGTGTGGAAAGCGGGGTTTCATCTTTTTCTCCCTTTAAAAACCGGCGCCGGTTGCAAAAAGTTTCGGATTTTCCGCAACCTCTTCTGCTACGGTGCGCTCCACATAGTCGTTCATAACCAAGTTATACAGAGATTGGTCTTTTGTCTGCATTCCTTCTTTTGTGGATGCTTGGATAACTGATGGAATCTGGTAGGTCTTCTCTTCACGAATCAGGTTGCGAACTGCTGCGTTTGCAATCATGATCTCAACCGCGGGAACCCTGCCCTTGCCGTCTTTCGTGGGCAAGAGAGTCTGGGAAATAACCGCTTCGAGGGATTCGGAAAGCATTGATCTTACCTGCTGTTGCTGTTCCTTGGGGAACATATCGATCACACGGTCGATAGATTTTGTGCAGCTGCTTGTATGCAGCGTTGCGAAAACGAGGTGCCCGGTCTCGGCTGCCGTGAGGGCAAGCGATACCGTCTCCAAGTCACGCATTTCACCAACGAGGATCACGTCCGGGTCTTCACGCAATGCACTACGAAGCGCATTTGTAAAGCTCAGGGTGTCGTGCCCCAATTCACGCTGGTTAATCAGGCTGTTTTTACTGCGATGCACAAATTCAATCGGGTCTTCAACTGTGATAATATGGCAATTACGAGAGTCGTTAATGGAGTCTATCATAGTCGCAAGAGTGGTGGATTTACCGCAACCGGTGGGACCGGTCACCAAAATCAAGCCTTTTTCTTTGCGAGTAAGGCGCTCCAAAATCTCCGGCAGACGCAGCTCTTGATAGCTCTTGATCTCATTTGGGATCACGCGGAAAGCTGCGGACATGCCATTAATCTGGTGAAAAGCGTTCACACGGAAACGAACATCATCCGAAAGTTTAGTAGAAAAGTCTATCTCAAGGTTTTCCTTGAACATTCTCTGCTGAACTTCTGTCATCACGCTAAAGATGAGAGTCTCAACTTCTTGCTCCGTGAGGATGGGAAGATTGAGCCTTTTCATCCTGCCGTTGACTCGCACCATTGGATGCGAGCCAGCGGCAACATGAAGGTCGGACGCGCCCGCTTCGGCGGTAAAGCGCAATAATTCATGGATTGTCAAAGTTTTGTCCTCCCTATATTAGTCGGCTTGCATGCCTCCGGTATCGGGGTCAGTCCATGTGTCAATTCCATATCCGTGAAACTGTGCATCATCGACATCATACCATACCTGCTTACCTTCGCCGCCGGCGAATTCTGCGGTTGAAGTTGCAATATATTGTTTCGGGGGGTTACCACCGATGACTTGAATGTTCCAGTTCTTCTTCGTTGATTCGCCGAGACTGGCTTCCTTCATTGCATCTTCAATGGTATAATGAGCGGTTGTACCAGTTGTTTGCATCTGAATATCGTATGCTTTACGAATTGTGGTGATTGCAGTCTGAGCTTCTGTGCTGCGAGATTTTTCGACATAGCGCAGATAGCGCGGAACTGCGATTGCTGCCAAGATGGCTACGATAATAACCACCACGAGCACTTCGATAAGTGTGAAACCTTTCTGGTTTTTCAGTTTTCTGAGCATTTTTGTATCCTCCTGGGAGTTCTTTTACTTGCTGTTTTAATACTCATGCACATTGTGAGCCAAATCGCTATAAATCTCTACGGAATTGATTGAACTTCGCTCAAAGACGCTTCAAATCCGTATCAATCGTTGCTTTTTGAAACACTATGCACTGATAGACACGATTAAAGACTTACTGCAATCTGTCAATATAAATATTTCAATTTAATACGTATTTGTGATTACAAGAGGCTTTGAGGGCTAAAAGAGATACGTTATGCAGCTACGATATCTGCGGGGCTTCCTCCCTTTTTGACTCTTCCAAAAACTCGATATTCAAGATTTGCCTAAAAAAAGAGACCGATTTTAGGTATTGGATAGAAATTCCGCTATGATATTTGCTTTTTGATAATGCGCGCATTTTCCCTCCTTTATATAGCCGTCATAAGCTCATCCTCATCAGCTTATTCTCAAGAGGCGCGCTATCCCTTAATTCCCAGCCACTTAGCCACTCCTTCCCCATTGGGTTCAGATGGAGATGTGGTCATGATGTGGTCATGGGCATGAGCATATCATAAGCAGAACACGGGCTGTATCCAATAAGGAAGGCATGGCAAAAAGCGCAAAAGCCCGCAAAAACTTTACATTCCTTGCAGGATTCACAAATTCCCATAGTATATATTGTATAAATCAAAATTGTTTTATATTAAAAACGACCTATCTATATGGTTCGGAACAAAAAGTTCCACAAAATGCTTGACGCAAAAAAGGGTATTTGCTTTTTTTGAATCTTGCAAGAAAAGAAACGTAATATAAGGAGCATAGAATGTCTTTTTTTAGACCCAAACTATTATCCGTGATGATAATACTGCTTTCGCTGAGCATCTTAGCAGCAGTAGGAATAACCCCACAAGTTGTCAGTAATTCAAACCTGATTGAAGACAAAGACATACTCGCCGAATACGACGGCGGCATAATTACTCGCAAAGATATAATGGACAAAATCTCAAAACTTCCTCCCGCATATCAGGGCAGGCTCATGACCATTGAGGGTCAGCTTCAGGTTCTGCAAAACGTTGCAACTGAAGAAGTTTTCTATTTGAAAGCCAAGGAAATGGGATTGCATGAAGGTGAAGTGGTTTTAGAAAAGCTGAATGATCTCGAACGCAGCTTTTATCTTCAAGAATACTATCGCGTGAATGTGTCCGAAAAAGTGGTCACCACCGAAAAGGAGCTTGAAGACTATTACAACCTGAATCTTGACCAATACTTTGTGGCACCGAATATAACGATACATTATTTGCAGGCTGAGGACGAAGAAAGCGCACTCGCCGCAAAGGAAGAACTGGATGCCGGCGCCGCTTTTGCCGAAGTGTCTGATAAATATAACCAAAATACCTATTCCCGCGGTCTGAAAGGCGTGGTAAGATACGTTCGCCTCACAGGAAATATTCCCGGGCTCGGCAACGACTATGAGCTGGAAGATATCATCCGCACTTTGGAAGTGGACGAAGAAGTGACACATGGCCCTTATCACACCGAATATGGTTGGCATATCTTACGCGTTGTAGATAAGATAGAGGGACGTCAGAAGAGCTTCCTCGAGGTTCGTGAAGATCTCGAAAAGAAGGTAAACGCTCAGAACGCACAAAAGCTCACCGACGAAGTTCGCGCTCAGCTGAAAGAGAAATATGAAGCCGTGATCGATGAAGAATTGCTTGCTCAGGTTGATCTTCACAATACTGCCGCCAACGAAGGCATCGTCTATATGGTGCTTGTAAATTCTCCGCACGATGAAGTGATAATGACCGTTCAAGACCTTATTATCTATAGCAATAACCTCTCTCCGCAAGAGCGGATTTACTATCTCAAAGGCCCCGGCGTGGAAGCCATGCTGGAACAAGCGCTCATCCAAAACCTGATCTATATCGACGCGCGCGATAACGGCTATGATAAATATTTCAAAGATACTTACGACTATCTCACAATCTCCAAAAATATCATCATCCGCAGTGCTTATGAAGCCTTGGTATTGAATGACTTAGAGGTGAGCGACGAAGAGATAGAAGAATATTATGAAGCCAAAAAAGAAAGCTTTGCTTCCCCTGCAAGTCGTAGCATTCAGGTTCTCTTTTTCAACGACCGCAAGGAAGCGGACAAGGTTTGGCGCAAGTTCAGAAGAGCGCACAAAAAGAAAAATGAAAAGACCATGGCTAAATTGGTCAAAAAACACTCTCTGAAACCAGATAAGTCTATATATGACAATATTTATAACAATGGCATCATCACCGGTTTGATGCAAGATATGGATTTCTCTCGCAGAATCTGGGACAACGAGGTGGGCTATCTCTCCCCCGTTTTCACCGCTGCGAATGAGGAAATAGTCTTCTTCAGAACCCTCTCGGAAGTGGAGAAAAAGTATAAGACTGTGCTCGAAGTGGGACCTCAGATCTATGGCGAAATCAAGAAAAACAAAGAAAGCAACACCCTGGAAAATGTGAGCGAAGAGCTGAAAGTGGAATTCAATATGAAGCTCTATCCCGAAAGAATTCGCCTCACGCTCACGCCGGAACAGCTCTTTGAATTTGCCGATAACGCCGCCAGAAATCGTAATTATAAAGATGCAATCCGCTTCTATGACCAGATTATTCTCTCATACCAAAATGGCGATGACGACTATAAGGCCTCTTTCATGAAGGCTTTCCTTATCGCGGAAGAGATGGGCGAAACCGATAGAGCCTTGGAGTTGTTCCAAGAGTTCTTAGAAAAATATCCCGAGGGCGATCTGCATGATTCTGTGGAATATATGATAGATACGCTCAGCGGGAATGCGGATATTCTCGAGTTTCTCGAAGACTAAAAGACGCGTAAATATAATGAAAGCGGAGCCTGATCGGTTCCGCTTTTTTATTTGTTCTGTGAGAAAGTCTTGGTGATAAAAACTATTCGCTGACGAAGCCCAAAAGTGAGCTCTGAACCCAGCCGCTCTTGCCGTCCGGGCTGCGCACCAATGCCCAATCATCTTGCTGCTTTTCCACCACGAGAATGCAGGCTTCGTGAACCACTGCAATCCGTCGGGAATCAACGCGGGGCTCCATCATCATGTCGGCTCTTTCCTCTATCATCACCGCTTTGTTATTGTTTTTGAAGCGGTAGTATTTCACCCCGGAAAGCCCGGCGAAGATCAGGAAGATCAGCAGCGTTATGCCCGTGATTAGTTCAGGCAGGGCGCGCTCCTTTTCTTCGTCATAAAAAAGTAGCCAACTTAAAGAAAGTGCGAAGATGAAAAAGAGGATGATTGAGATCAGCGCAAGGCGATCGAGATTGAGGAAGTCGTAGCTTTGCAGGGTTAGTCTCAGCAGGAATCCGTGCTTGGGATATAGCTCTCTATCTTCGCTGAGGCCGGTCACATAGTTCAGGTTTGCCCTTGCGCCGCTGTGGGCGGAATCTATGTTCAAGGCTTTGAGGAAATATTGCACGGCGAGTCCGCTATCGCCTAATTGCCAATGCGTTACGCCGAGGTTGTAAAAGAGGTCGGCGTTTTGCACTCCGCTGTCTTCCATGGCTTTGAGTTTTTCATATTCGCTACTGAAGAGCGGCATGAGGAGCATGGCGGCAATCAAGAATAAACAGAGCTTTTTCACTGTCTTTTGCCTCCGTTTTTAGCTATCTCGCGCACGAGCTTGCGGAAGAGAACGAAGTCTGAGCTAATCTCTATGGATTCAACGCCTTGAGGCTGGAAACGTCGGCTTGAGCATAGCCTTAGAAAGCTGCCCAGTTCGTGGATCAGGGTGCCGTCTATGGCGTGTTCTGTTAGGCTCTCCAGTTTCTCTTCGTTCGGCATGCCGAGGGGGATGTCATATTTGTCGGAAAGATAGGTAGAAAGCGCTGTTTCGGCATGTTGGTAAAACTCGATATTGAGGCTTTTTGCCAGGCTCTGCGCTGTGTCCAATTCCTTTTTGAGCTTGTTTTCTGCTCTCTTGATGCGGAAGGACTTGGGGTCGCGCCTTTCTTCGGCGAGATTGCGCGATACTTTCCAGGCAAATAGGCTTGCGATCAGGATGAAAAACAGCGCCAGCCAATACCATATCCTGTGGAAAAGCGGGCGGAAAGAGGGGTAGCTCTCGCGGCTGAGCATGGGGCGGATCGTGGCGGGTTTGTCGCCCTCCAAAAGTCCTGAGAAATATGAGGCGACGTTGGCGCTTTTCACCTTCACTCTCTGGTTGTCATCCTTGAAAGTCTGATATTTGCCGGAGTCTGTATCGAACCAGCTAAACTCCAGCGGGGGAATCTGATAGTTGCCCTTTTCAGCGGGGACGATCGTGTAATAAAGTCTTCTGCTGCCCTTGATATCGCCTTCTAAATTGTCAACCGGGACTGGGCTGGAAATCTGGGCTTTATCGGAGGCGAATTCAGGGTTGCCGAACTGGTTGAAATTGCCTCTGCCGGCTATCCTCAGCGTGTAGGTAATCGCTTCGCCTAAGGCTATTTCCTTCTCTTTCACCTCGCCGGAAACCGTGAAACTGCCCACTGCGCCGGTGAAGGATTTCGGCACGTTCTGCGAAGGCAGGGCAAGCACCTCAAAGCTTCTCTCCGCCGAGAATAGATCGATATTCATATAGCCAAATTCATAGATGCGGGCGCTGCCTCTCAGGCGAGGAACCTTCAGGCGGCCTTCCTGACGCGGGATGAGGGTGAGCTTCTTTAGCAGTGCGCGTTGCATGCGCTTTCCTTCGTGTTGAACGGTCTCATATTCCAGGCTGGTAGGCTGTTCAAAGATGCTCTTGCCATAGCCGGGGAAGTCGGTCTCATCGTCTATGGTGAAAGTGCGAACCATCTGATCTGTATAGAGATAGTAGGATACTATCAGCGGCTCTCCTTTATAGACCTTGGACTTTTCGGGAAAAGCGAGGATAAGACTCTTGCCTTGCACTCTATCGGTGCGCCAAGGCAGGTAATCTTCACCTGCTCCAAAGTTGCCAAATGGAGAGCTTCCGCCGCCGCGCGAAGAGGAGCCATCGCCCTTAACCACCGTAATTTTAAAGGATTGAGTGGTGTAAACTTTGTTGGCAATGGTGATTTTCTGGGCGGGGACATTCACCTCTCCCTCGCGTTGAGGCGAGTAGTAATATGTGTAATTCTTGTAATGCTCAGAGCTGAGCCTGCCATTGATGAGGCTGGTGCTGCTGCCGGAGGAGCTGCTCATGTTGATGAAGGTCATGCCTTCTATCTGCGGCGCACGTGGCTCGGAGATGTTAAGTCTTTTGCTGTCTTTGATTTGCAGGGTATATTCCAGCCTGTCGCCGAGGGTTATGGTCAGCTTGTTTACCGATGCGTTTACGCTCATACCCAGCAGGATAAGAGGGAGTAGCATAGTGATCAGGGCAAGTGTCTTTTTCATTTGCTTACCACCAGTCGTCATCCTTGGGAGGGGCTTGGGGTCTGCTTTTGCGCCTATCGCGGGATTCCATGTTGTCCAGGGCTTCGAGGATGTTGCGCAGCTCTTGTTCGTCTTGGTCTTGCTTATCTTCTTCGTCCTCGTTTTGCTCCTGTTGACCTTGTTCTTGCGGGCTGATTTCAAGTTTGCTCAACGCAAGTTCGAGGTTCTCGCGGGCGTCATCATCATCGGGATTTCGCAGTATCGCTTCTTCATAATACTTGATCGCCTTGTCCATATCTCCGGCTTCAAAGGCGCTATTGCCGCGATCGTAGTAAAAGTTCGCGTTGTCGGGATCACATCTCAGCGCTTCTTCACCCAGCTCTGCGCTCTCTTCAAAGTCGCCCTGCTTATACTTCGCCTTAGCGCGATTGCTCAGTGCGGTGCCGTCGTGATTCTTGGCCTTCTTTGCAAAGAGCTTCTCGGCATCTTCATACCTTTGGGCTTTGTAAAACTCTTTTCCCATGCTGGTAAAAAGGGCAAAAGGACGAAATGTCAGCTCCGCCACGAAGAGGATAAGTATCGCTATCGCAAGGGCTAAGAGCAGCTTTTCGCGGCGCTTCATACTCTCTTCCTCTTTCTTTGGGAAATGAAGCTTTCCAGGACGATAAAGACGAGCGCAATCAAGATAAATAGGTGATATTGCTCTTTATATACGGGGATGCTGCGGTGTGAAGCCTGTTTCTGCTCGCTTTGGTATATGTTTGAAAGCATTAGGCTTATCTCGTTTGCGGAAGGTGTGACGTGATAGAATTGACCGCCACCGGTCTTGGCAATGCGGCTGAGCATGACTTCATCGAGGCGGCTGAGATGTTCTGCGCCCGTGATGGGATTGCGTATCACTGCGCCGGATGCCGAGCCTACGCCCATGGTGTAGATACGCACGCCTTTTGCACTGAGATCGCGAGCCTTGCTGAGTGCATTGCCGGGGATGTCTTCACCATCTGAAATGAGGATGAAAACTTGATTGCCAAAGCCGGAGTCAAAGCTCTGTGATGCCATGTCCAAGGCGCTGCCGATATTGGTGCCTTCCTTCACCGCCGAATCCGTGCTGAGCCCGCTTAATACCATCTTGATGGCTTCATGATCGTCCGTGAGAGGGCATTCCAGAACCGAGGCGCCGGCAAAAGAGATGATGCCCACTCTATCCGTGCCCAGTTTGTCCACGAAAGCCGAGATCTGCAAGATGGAGCGAAGCAAACGGTTCGGGCTGATATCAGTGGCTTCCATACTGCGCGATACATCGATTGCAAAGATGATATCCATGCCACCCGTCTCCAATTCACGAGGGCGAAAGTCCCATTGCGGACGCGCGAGCGCAAAGACCAAGGTGCCAAATGCAAAGGTGAGAAGGATGAGCTTCAACCTCGCATAGAATGGGGAGTGTGCGCCTAAGAAGAGCTCTTGAAAGTCCTCATTCGCAAAGCGCTTGAACTTCCTTGAGAAACGCTTGCTGTGTCGCATAGCCAGCCATATGAAGACCGGTATTAGAAGCAGTAGCCACAGAGCATTAGGATTGTGTATATTCATCAGGCTCACTCCGGATACACAGGCAAAATGAAGGCGCGCAGCACGATCTCCAAACCCAAAAAGAAAAGTCCTAAAGTCAGAAAGAGGGTGAAGTGATCCACCCAACGATAATTCAACTTTGCCGAGATCTCTGTGCGCTGCATGGTATCCAGCTCTTTCATGATCTCGCGCAAGCCGGCTGAGTCTGTGGCGCGAGCTGCTTTGCTTGTTCCCGTGATCTGTGCGATGCGATGCAGCATTTCCATATCAAGCTCGATGAGGGTAGGGATATTGCGCGTGCGCCCCAATGCGTCCACGAAAGGGAAGGGCACCACTCCCCCGCTGCCTACGCCTATGGGATAGACCTTGATCTCCAGCGCTTTCGCCATCTGTGCCGCCGAGATGGGGCCTATCTCACCGCAGTTGTTCACTCCGTCTGTGATAAGAATAACTATCTTGGACTCTGCCTCGCTATCTTTGAGGCGTGCCACAGCTTTGGCGAGACCCATGCCTATTGCGGTGCCGGATGCCTCACGGTTTACATCCAGATTGTCCAATGCGCTCATAATGGCGGCATGATCGTATGTCAAAGGGCTCGCCGTGATGGCATATTCAGAGAATGCAACCAAGGAAAACCTGTCGTTCGGCCGGCGGGATACAAAGTCTTTGGCTATGTCCACCGCCGCTTTTAGCCTGTTCTTGGGCATAAAGTCCAGTGCTAGCATGGAGCCGCTGACATCCATGGAGATCACAATATCCACGCCTTTCTTACGAAAGTCGCGAGTTGCATGCCCCCATTGAGGCCCCGCAAGAGCGATGATAAGAAAGAGAAAGCTAAGTGCGCGCAAAGCGGGATAGAGCCACTCTCCAAGGCTAAAGCGAGGCGCAAACTTCATTAGCAAAGCCAGCCTATTTGCCGGAAGAGCCAACTTGGCGGATGACTTCCTCTTCACCTGAAACCACAGATAAAGCGGGATCAACAGCAAAAGCAGGAAGTATAAAGGGCGCACAAATCTAAGCATCTTGCACCGGCGCATATCGCCAAAAGAGGAGTTTAAGTTCTTGCGTTCTTGCTACTATCTCGTGAAGTTCAGGACGCGCGGAGGCAAACTTCACCATGTCTGCATATATCAGGAAGTCCATGATCTCACGCCTATTTTCCGTGATGCTATCACTCAGTGCCATGGAGATCTCGAAGGTGGTCATTTCAAGAGCGCTGACGCCATAATTGCCATGGATAAACTCTCGTAGAATGAGCGAAAGGCGGAAGTGATATTCCAGCATATCGCTCTCCAAAAGCCCGCTATGTTCCAGTTCTTCCAGCTCGTCTAAAGCGCGCTTATAGGGTAGAACCTTGGGCTCTTCAGGTGCAGCAGGTTCTTTGGGCACGATTGGCACAGGCTTGGGCTTGGGCTTCGGCTTCCGCGCACGCAGTCTTGAGATAAGCACCATCAATGACGATACAAAGGCGGTAGCAAGAAGCAGGAAATACAGCCACAGCGGGATCTGCCAAGGATAGCTTTCCAACGGCTTGATCTCGCGCAGGAGGGTATCTTCCTCGGCACGACTGCGCAGTACAAAGACACGGAAGGCATCTGTCTCGCCGCCGGAGGGGAGAATGCCCGTACCTTTCAGCTTGAGCTTGGGGAAAGATAGCGCACCCGTTCTGAGCGGCATGAGATCCAGCTCGGCATGGCTTCCCTCATCCTTGCGCGTGATGCGGCTATCTAGCACGCGGAAAGAGGTAAGGGTATCCGGAATCTCAATCTTCCTTAGAGGGAAATCGGTATCTATATTAAGCGTAAAGCGCGAGCCGATGCGCAGACTATCCGCGCCTGTGAGACTCTGGGAAAAGCCTGCCAATAAGGGTATTGCAAGAAGCAGACATAAAAGCACGAGATAGAGCCGCTTCATCTGTGTTTCCTCATGTTTCTCAGCGCAAAGAACTGTCTCAGCTTTTGCACATAGGAGTCGTTATTTAGAAAGAGCAGATGATCCGCGCCCATCTTCTTGATGCGCTCTTCCAGCTCTTCTTGCTCTCGCTGAATAAAGGCGCGATACTGTTCGCGTATCTTCTTGGAAGAGGTGTTGAGCACACCCACACGCTGATCTTCGGGATCATAAAGCCTTAGGTATCCTGCCTTGGGCAGCTCCCGCTCGTTGTCGTCCTGCACCTGGAGCGCGATGAGATCGTGCTTCTTTGCAAGGATACTCATCTCTTTCTCGTAACCGCTATCATAGAAGTCTGAAAAGAGGAAGATCACAGCGCGCTTCTTGAGTATGCGTGCGGCATATTCACAAGCACCGGAGAGCGAAGTTTCCTTGCCGGAAGGCTCATGCGTTAGTATCTCCGAGAGTATCTCCAAGGCACGATTACGCCCTTTTGCAGGCGGGATATACTTCTCTAATTGATCGGAATATAATATGAGCGAGATACGATCTGAATTTGCCACAGCCGAGAAGGCAAGAGTTGCGATGATCTCGGCGATGCGCTCCTTTTTCAGCGCATAAGAACTGCCGTAAAACATGGACGCGCTATAGTCCACAAGAAAGACCACATTGAGCTCACGAGTCTCGCGATATAGCTTCACATAGGGCTGACCGAGGCGTGCAGATACATTCCACTCGATATCCCTGAAGTTATCCCCCGGCTGATACTCGCGAACCTCGCTAAACTCTATGCCCTGCCCACGAAAGCTGGAATGATATTCCCCGCTAAATATCTCATTTACAATGTTTTTAGTCTTGATCTCAAGCCGGCGCACCTTTT
>FZPS01000180.1_pt98 | contig 51155 bp, 51 predicted proteins | sample 1817821 | NCBI WGS metagenome assembly FZPS01 (sample SAMEA104158645, study PRJEB21678) | metagenome | place: Germany | collected 2015-04-21 | reverse complement strand
CAACAATAGAGCAGCAAATAAAACTAATAATAAACTTGTTAATTTTTTCATTTTTTCCTCCTTGTTTATTTTATGTATCACTTTGATGTGATTGTTACTATTATACACACATTTATTTGTCTTGTCAACATTTTTTTAAAATGTAAGCGTTTTATACTAATGGTTAGATTAAACAGTTGCTAAATAACTTGGTATAAAACGCTTACATTAATGTTTTGTTTTATTTTGTTTAAAAAACAAAGAGGGATTACTTACGAAATAATTAACCCCCCTTATTTAAAATTATTTAAATAGTATTATAAACTATTTATATACTATTCTACTTCAGCTTTGTAAGCCGCAACAATAGTTCCTTTTAATTCTTGAGTTATAGTTTCAACAGCTACAACTACGTTCTTGAACTTATCTGAAGTTAATCCATAGCTTGCTCTTCCTGCTTGATAAGGATTTGTGCGAGCAACTGTTGCACGATATCCGTTTTGCGATAACCATGGAACGATAATAGCATATTCGTAAATTAAAGCATATTCTGCTTCAGCAAATTTACGGAATCTTTCACTCATTTTACTAGCATCTGTAATCTTAGCACCTTCTTCATATAATGCTGTATAAGGCCCTAAAATATCTTGTTGTAATTGTGCAATTGCTGCTTCTTTTAAGCTTTCAGCATCAAATCCTAACATTTCAACCACATCTCCACCAACTACCATTGTGTGTAAGAATGTCCTAGGGTCTGCATAGTCTGGACCCCAACCACTCCATAATGAGTAGTCATAGTTAAAGCCCCATCTTTCATTTTGATAAGTATAATCCACAACTAAATTTTGAATAACTACAACTCCACCTGAGTTTTCAGTAATTGAATTATATGTAGCTGTTTGGTAAGGACGAAAAGATGCGTTTCTAGTGCCAATAACGTCTATTTTGATTGGAAAATCAGCCTCTGTTAATTTGCCTGATGTAATTAATTCAGCTTTTGCTAAAGCAAAGTATTCAGCTGCTTTAGTTGGACTATATGTTGGGTCTACAGAACCTTTTCCGTTAAGGAAACCTGTTAATGAAGCTTCACCAGAGATTCCTTGTTTCTCTCTCCAAACTTCATCTACGTGATCTGCATAATCCTTACCATTTTCGTCAGTAGCTAATTCTCTAACTGTATAACCTCTCATTAACCATTGTGATGGGAAGTTAGGGTTATAACACGCTAAGTATTTTAGTGAATCTTGTCCATATTGAAATCCTAAACGGAAGTTAATGTTTTTAATTGCTTCTTTTGTAGCTAGTTTTTCTCTATCTGTTTTTGGGGCAATATTTGTTGGATATTGATAAAAAGTTCTATTGAAATTGAAGTATCCAAAAAATGTAGCTTCACCTACCGAAGGAATAGAATTACATAATGGGTAAGCCGGTTCTTCTAATGTACCTGTACCGTTTGGGCCGACGATATATTCCTCAAATCCTTCTGTATCGCTTTCGTTAATTACAAAACTATCTATAACTCCAATATCAAACAATTCTCTTAATTTAGAATTTAAAACAAACCTTGTATCATAACATTGTAATTCGATATGATCAATATATACATGATCTACATCATAATATTTAGTATTCTTAGTATATTGAATTTTAATTTCTCTATCATATCTTGTCATTCTATATGCGCCGTTAACTAGAATGTGGTTTTGGCTAATACCAAATTGAGAACTCATTTTTTCTAAGTATGGCTTATAAACCGGCAAGAACGGAGAATGTGTTAATTTAGATAAGAAGTACGGAATTTTATCAACCAATTTATAAGCAACTTCATATTTACTTACCACTTTAACTCCAACTGTATCAAAATCTAAAGCAGCTGTCATTCCAGCTAATTTTTCTGCTTCAATCGCTGCCGCTTCATGAGCTTGTGAAGCATTAGGAACTACTGTATTTCCTCCAAAATCATCTTGAGTATTGTTTTCAATCCAAGCATTTACCCATGCTTCTTGGTTTGCATTGTAGCTATCTACACTATTTTTAATTGTGTGTGCTTCATAATATTCTTTAGCACCATCAATTAAATCTATAACAATTTGTACAGTAGTTGATTCTAATCTAGGATTTAAAACATATTCAAGTCCAGCAACAAAGTCTTCAGCTGTAACTTCGGCTTCTTTACCATTAGTGTCTATATAAACTTTACCTGTTTCATTGTCAACCCATTTTACTCCTTCGTGCAGTTGGAAAGTATAAATTTCTTTAGTTCCACCATCTGCATCTTCAATCTTATAACCTTTTGCTAATGCCCCTACTAATGTACCATGTTTGTTGTTTTCGATTAAACCATCAACCATGTTCGTGTATTTTTCAGAGTTAATATTCCAAGGGTTAATTAAATAGTTAAAGTGTTCTTGAGTTGTATCCATTGAATAAACACCTTTATAATAGTTTTTAATAGCAATCTCTTGACCAGCAATTTTGTAAGTCTTGCCTAAACCATCCCGCTTTCCCTTCAGCTGGCGCATTAGCAAATTTGTTTGCTAATGAAATATAACCATCTTTAACTTTTGAATCATATTGATATTTGTAGCCATCTGAATCTACTAATGATGCGTAACCACCTAAGAATTTTTCCTTTTGTTCTTCTTGTTCTCCGCCGTTTCCGCCTTGATCACAAGAACATCCAGCCAACAATAGAGCAGCAAATAAAACTAATAATAAACTTGTTAATTTTTTCATTTTTTCCTCCTTGTTTGATCTATCTACCACTATCTTGTGATTATTTATACATATATTTAATCAACTTATCAACGAATTTTCTTTGATATAAATACTTTATTTTAAAATATTAAATAAAACTCCCAAAATTACTTTTATTGTATCTTGCTTTTAATCTTACATAATGTTATACTTTTATAAACAATTTATTAAGCTTAAGTTATTTATAAACTTAAAATAATAAGGAGGTTACAATGGAAAAGAGAAAAATTATCCTATCTGGAGTCAAACCGACAGGGACACCTACCTTAGGTAACTATATAGGAGCAATGAGAAATTTTGGAAAGCTTCAAGAACAACACAAAAATGATTTATTTGTGTTTTTTGTGGCGGACTTACATGCTCTAACAACACCTCAAGATCCTAAAGAATTAAAAAAGAATATTAATGATGTTGCTGCTTTATATTTAGCCTGTGGTCTAAAAGAAGAAAACTTACTTCTTTTTATTCAATCTGAAGTTGTAGAACACGTTCAACTATCTTTAATTTTAGAAGGTATGACATATATGGGCGAACTTGAAAGAATGACGCAATATAAAGATAAAAAGCAAAAACAAGTTGAAGGAGTATCTTCTGCTTTGTTTACTTATCCAGTATTAATGGCTGCAGATATCTTATTATATGATGCCGACTTTGTTCCCGTTGGCGAAGATCAAGTGCAACACTTAGAAATTACAAGAGATCTTGCTAATCGTTTTAATAATCGTTTTGGGGAAACATTTACCGCACCCGAAGGGTTGGTTGTAAAAACGGGAGCAAGAATTAAAGACTTACAAAATCCTTTAATCAAAATGGATAAATCAGCTCCAAATCCTAAAGGTTGTATTTATTTACTTGAACCTATTAGCTCAGTAAAGAAAAAGATAATGAGCGCAGTAACAGACAACTTAGGAGAAGTAAAATATAATGTAAAAAAACAACCTGGTATTGCTAACTTAATGACTATTTATAGTTCATTAACTAACCTTTCTTTTAAAGAAATTGAAAAAAAATATGCTGGTAAAGGTTATGGTGAATTCAAAAAAGACTTAGCAGAAATTGTTGCTAAGGAAATTGAAGGTGTTCAAAAAAGATATAATGAACTAATTAATTCAGAATATTTGAAAAATCTACTAGAAAAAGGCAAAATAGAAGCAAGTAAAATTGCCTCTAAAAAAATAAATAAAGTCTATAAAAAAGTAGGTTTAAAATAAAAAGAGTCTTACGACTCTTTTTTTAATGTTTTATAATTCCATATCTTTTTTTACCACGTCTAATAATTGTGAATGCTTTATCTAAAGCATTTTTCTTTTTAACTACAAAATCTAAATCCTTTTCTTGATCTCCATTTACTAAGATAGCGCCATTTTCAATAAACTGACGAGCTTCTCTTTTTGATTGTGCAAGTTCTAGTAAAACTAAGGCATCAATTAAAGAGATATTATCTTCTTCAATTTCTTCTTGTCTTACACCTTTAAAGCCCATGATGATATCTTCTTTTGTTAGTTCTTTTACATCACCGCTAAATAAAGCTTCGCTTACTTTAATTGCTTGTTCAGTAGCTTTTTGTCCATGGACTAAACAAGTCATTTCCCAAGCTAGTGTTTTTTGGGCTTCTCTTAGTTCTGGTTTTTCTTTCAAGCTTTTTTCTAAAGCATTTATTTCCTCATGACTTAAGAAAGTATAATATTTTAATAATTGCATAACATCAGCGTCAGCTACATTAATAAAGAATTGATAAAATTCATAAGGTGTAGTTTTTTCTTTATCAAGCCAAACTGCGCCTGATTCAGTTTTACCATATTTAGTACCATCACTTTTTAAAATTAAAGGCATTGTAAGGGCATAAGCTTTAGCTTCAGGTCCTTCAATTTTTCTAATTAAATCTAAACCAGCAGTTAAATTACCCCATTGATCTTGTCCACCAATTTGAATCTCACATTTAATCTTTGGATCTTGGTAAACTTTTAGAAAGTCAATTGATTGCATAATCATATAGCTAAACTCTAAATATGTTAATCCGCCACTTTCTAATCTTGATTTAACTGAATCTTTTTGCATCATAATATTAATATTAAAATATTTACCATAATCTCGCCACATATCAATAGCCTTTAGTTCGGAAAACCAATCATAGTTGTTAACACAAAAACTAGTTTTACCATCAAACTTTAAAAAGTGTCCTATTTGTTTTTCAAAACATTTAGACCATAAAGCAACAATTTCTTTCGTGTTCATTGATCTTTCTGCTGTCTTACCTGATGGGTCACCAATTAATCCTGTTCCTCCACCGATAATTGCTACTGGTCTATTTCCATATTTTTGGAAACGCATTAAAGTAATTATTGGAACTAAATGACCGATATGTAAACTATCAGCTGTTGGGTCAAACCCACAATAAACTGAAACTGGCCCTTCCTTTAGTCTTGCTACTAAGCCTTCCTCATCTACGATATCATATATTAATCCACGCCATTTTAAATCACTAATTAAATCCACTCTTTTCCTCCTTAATAAAAGTCCTTAAAATATTTTAAGGACATTTTTTATCTTTAACCTTAATTCTTAAATTCCTATTTAGTTGATTCACGCCATACTATATCATAATCTACGATGATATTAGCTGCCTTCTTTTGATAACTTTCTCTTTCTTCTGCGTTCTTTTGTTCGTCTTTCATCATCTCAGTTAAGTAGCTCATAGCTCTGCTACCAATATCATAAATTGAAGCAGCTACACAAGTAAGCGTTGGATTAGAAAGAACTGCATAACGAGTATTTTGGAATCCAATTACTTGTAATTGTTCAGGAACTTTAATTCCCTTTTTAGTAGCAACATTCATAAATGAAATTGCCATTGAATCACGAACTGCTAAAGCAACTTCTGGAACTTTCTTATTCAAATAAGTCTTGAAATCATTTTGGTTAATGTTTATGTTACCTGTAGAGTATAAAATATCTATTTCAAGACCTGCTTCTTTCATTGCTCTTTCATAACCTGCAGCTTTAAGTTCATTCGCAGAATATTTATGGATAGTATCAATAAATAAAATCTTTTTATTTCCGCGTTTAATCATTTCTTTTGTAATTTGGTAAGCACATTCTTCATAATCAATTGAAATACTACCAAATTCATCTGAACTAGAAATGTTGTTTACAAACACAACAGGTACTGGAGTATGAGCAATTTCTCTATATGTAGTATCTGTTGTTTCATCATTCATAAATAAAATACCATCTACACTTGATGCAATAACTTCTGACCAAGCATCTCTTGGATCTTCTTCGTCTTTAGTAATAAATAAACGAATAGTATAGCCGTATTTACGAGCACTATCATAGATACCTTCAATCATCTCGGCAACACTAGCACGACTAATCGAAGGGATTACAATCGCTACTGTTGTTGACCTTTTACTTGCTAAACCACGGGCATTAGCATTTGGTTTATAACCTTTTTCTTTAATTATTTTTAGTACTCTTTCTCTTGTTTCTGCTTTAACTTTTTCTGGATGATTCAAAACACGTGATACAGTTGCTAAACTTACACCTGCAGCACCTGCTACGTCATAAATTTTAATTTGTTGACTCATATTGATTTACCTCACTTTCTTTTTATTTTTCTCATATGTATTATAACACATTATGAAAATATTTTCAATCGTTTTCTTTTTGTTTTCAGTAAATAAAAAAGACAGGTTAACCCGTCTTTTTTAGAACTTCTTACGTTCTTTAATTCTGGCTGCTTTAGCAGATAAAGATCTAATGTAATGAAGTTTAGCTCTACGTACTTTACCCATACGAACTACTTCAATTTGAGCGACATTCGGACTATGAACAGGGAAAGTTCTTTCAACTCCTACACCGTAAGATATCTTACGAACTGTATAAGTTTCACTAATTCCTCCACCTTGTCTTTTAATTACAAGTCCTTCAAAGATTTGGATTCTTTCACGAGCACCCTCTTTAATCTTAACGTGTACGCGAACTGTATCTCCAGGTCTAAATTCGGGAATGTCGGTTTTTAAATATTCTTTAGTCACATCTGCTATTAATTGTTGACTCATTTTCTTTCACTCTCCTTTGATTTACTTTTATTTAAAGTACTTCTTTTACTAAAACTCTAAATCTTTTCCTTCTTTAATTAGTTTTAAAAACTTTAAGTCTTCTTTAGATAATTGAGCTTTTTCTAAAAGATCTTGTCTTCTTCCATAAGTTCTTTTTAAACTTTGAAATCTACGCCATTTTCTTACATTTTCATGATGACCAGATAATAATACACTTGGAACTTTATATCCTTCAAATTCTTCTGGTCTTGTGTATTGAGGATATTCTAATAATTCCTCAAAACTTTCGCTTTGTAATGATTCTTGGTTTCCTAAAACATTAGGGGTTAATCTTGCAATACTATCAATCATCGCAAGTGCTGCAATTTCTCCTCCGGTTAGGATATAATCTCCAATTGAGATTTCTTCATCGATGTAATTAGTAATACGATTATCAATACCTTCATAATGACCACATACAATAATTAGGTGGTCTTTTTTTGATAATTCTTTAGCTTTGTTTTGATTATAAGTTGCTCCTTTGGGAGATGTTAGAATAGTATATCCTTTTGGAAGTGAACGAAGAGCCAAAACAATTGGTTCAACTTCAATAACCATACCAGCCCCACCACCATAAGGATAATCATCTACTTTATGATTCTTATCTAAAGAAAATTCGCGATAATCAATAATATTTATTTCTAAATGCTTTTCGCTTATTGCCCTTTGTAAAATAGAACTATTTACAACACCTGTAAACATTTCAGGAAATAATGTTAATACATCTATTCTCATAACATACCTTCAATTAAATGAATTACAATTTCTTGATTTTCAAAATCAATCTCTTTAATAAACTCATCTACATAAGGAACTAAAACTTTTTGTCCTTCTTTTGTTTCTAACTCCAAAATATATCCTTGAGGAACTTCTAAATAATCTACAACACTACCTATTAAATTATCTTCTTCATCATAAGCATCAAAGCCAATCAAGTCAGTAATATATATCTTTTCATCTTCAAATCTTTCAGAATAGATATCTAAACCTTTATATTCTAAACACTCATTAATATCATTAATGTTATTAAACTTTAATAAAACAAAGTTTTTATGAAAACGAACCGAGTCAATAATTATTTTCTCATATTCATTTTCTTTTAAAACATAAAAAGTTTTTCCTTTTTTAAACCTTTCTTCCGGATAATCTGTATGAGCAATTACTCTAACTTCACCTTTTAAACCATGATGATTAACTATTGTACCTATTATTACTAATTCCATAATTAAAACGAATCTACAGAAACTTCAATTCTTTTTCCGTAGCGAGCACCACATGAATAAAGAATAGTTCTTAATGCATTAATAATGCGTCCGTTTTTACCAATAACACGACCAAGATCATCACTTGCTACTAGTACTTGCAAAGCAACAGTATCATCTGAACTTGTTTCTAGTTCTTTCACAACTACATCTTCTGGTTTTTCCACAAGTGGTAAAATAAGATTTTTTAAAAACTCTTCAAAATTAACATCCACGGCTATGCCCTCTTAGCTTTCTTTTCTTCAGTAAACTTTTCAATAAGTCCTACTTTAGTGAACAGCGACTTAACTGTGTCTGTCGGTTGTGCACCATTGTGAAGCCATTTTAAAGCTTTTTCTTCGTTAATTTTAAGTTCGTCCTTTTCGATAGGATGATAAGTTCCTATAATTTCGATAAATCTACCATCTCTAGGATTCGAAGATTCAGTTGCTACAATACGATAATACGGTCTCTTTTTAGCACCTAATCTTTGTAGTCTTAATTTAACCATATATACCTCCATAACTAGAAATGATTATACCATAATTAAAAAAGACTGTCAAGTAAAAAAACTTAACAGCGCAATATTTTTAATTGTTTTTAAAATATTTAATCTCTTTTTCAGTTAAATAACGATAACAACCAGGATCAAGCCCTTCTAAATCAATAGGACCTATCTTTTCTCTTTTCAATAAAGTCACTTCGTTACCTACAGCTCTCATCATCTTCTTTACTTGATGATGTCTTCCCTCTACAATCGCAAGCAAAACACTTGTTTCAGTTAATATCATACATCTTGCTGGTTTCGTAAGATATTCGGTATTTTTTTCTTTAATTAAAACTCCTTTTTCTAATTGAAAGATATCTTCTTTTGTAATTTCCTTTTCTAACTCAACATAATAAACCTTTTCAATTTCCTTTTTGGGTGAAGTTACTTTATGAATAAAATCTCCATCATCGGTTAAAAAGATTAAACCAGAAGTATCAGTATCTAATCTACCTACAATCTTCAGTCTTTTTCTTAAACGTTCATCAGTAATCAAGTTCAAAAGAGAAGGCGCCTTTTCGTCATTTCTACTAGAAACATAACCTTCCTTTTTATACAAAGCAATATATTCATATTCCCTATAATCTATCAATTCGCCTAAATAAGATATCTTATCGTCTTTTTTTAAGTTTATTGCTGGGTCTAAGATTACTTTATTATTAACTTCAATTTGGCCTGTTTTAATTAAAACTTTCGCAAGTTTTCTTTCAAGATTAAGCCCTTCTTTTACATACTTAATTAACTTCATAGTATTAATATTATAACACAAATAATCTTAATCAAACATACTTTGTTTGCTTTTATATTGTAGTTTTGGTAAAATAGATAAAGGTGATAAAATGATTTTATATGAAAATATTTTAAAAGAAGAAAATAAACAAGATAATGAAATCTTAAGATTAAAAGCTAAAAATGTTACTTTACCTTTAAATGAAGAAGATTTAGAAACTTTAAATTTAATTAAAGAATATTTAGATAATAGTTATAATAAAGAGGCTATTGAAAAATATGCTTTACGTCCTGGAGTAGGCTTAGCTGCCCCCCAAATCGGTGTTTCTAAAAAAATCTTTGGAATTAAAGCTTATGATGAGAATAAAGTTCTTCATGAATATTATGTAATTAATCCGAGAATTATTAGCGAATCAGTAGAAACTACATATCTACCAACTGGGGAAGGCTGTCTATCTGTTGATAGAGATGTGCAAGGACTAATCTTTAGACCAAAGAAAATAACTGTTAGAACTAATCTTTATGATTTTGAAGCAAAAGAAATTAAACAAGCAATATTAAAATTAAAAGATTATATTGCGGTAGTATTTCAACACGAATATGATCACTTACAAGGAATCTTATTTATTGATAGAATCAATGCACAAGATCCTTTTGGTATACCCGAAAATTCAAGTCCGGTAAAAATGGACTAATTTATGAAAGGAGGCAAAATGATAAATAAAAACAATTTGCCATTAAAGAAAAATCTCTATAGTAAAGATATCAAAGTTTTCGCTTTAGGTGGTTTAGGTGAAGTAGGAAAAAACTTATATTGTATTGAAATAGCTGACGAGCTATTAGTAATTGATTCTGGCGTTTTATTTTCCAACGAAAATGTTGGGGTTGATTATATCGTTCCCGACTTTACTTACTTAAAAGAAAACGAACATAGAATTATTGGCTTATTTATTACTCATGGCCACGAAGACCATATTGGAGGAATTCCTTATCTATTAAGAGCTGTTAAGATTCCCAAAGTCTATGCCTCAGGTTTAGCTTATGAACTTATAAAAAATAAGATGAAAGAATTTAGTGGTGTAGATATCAACTTAATAGAATATAGAAGTGATTCTGTTTATGTTTTTAATAACTTTATCATTTCTTTCTTTCTAGTAAATCACAGTATTCCTGATGCTTTTGGCATGGCAATTAAAACTAAATTAGGCTATATCATTCATACTGGCGACTTTAAATTTGACTTTACTCCAATTGGTGATGCAGCAGAATTTGAAAAAATTACTTCATATCAAAAAGAAGGTGTTTTATTGTTGCTTTCTGATAGTACTGGTTCAGAAATTGAAGACTTTTCTTTATCAGAAAAGGCAATTGCAGAAAGTATAAGAACTATCTTTGAAACAATTGAAGGGAGAGTTATTATAGCTACCTTTGCCTCAAACGTATATAGATTACAAACAATGATTTCTGCTTCAGTTGAATACGGAAGAAAAGTTGTAGCTTTTGGTAGAAGTATGGAAAAAAATATCAGCGTTGCTCAACAGTTAAAATATATTGAAGCTCCTAAAGGAACATTTATTCACGCAAGGGAGTTCCCTCATATTCCAAATAATCAAATAACAATTTTATGTACTGGATCTCAAGGAGAACCTTTTGCGGCATTATCAAGAATAGCTGATGGCACTCATAAAACTATCCAAATTGAACCAGGAGATACTATTATTTTCTCATCAAGTGCAATTCCAGGAAATGAACTTAATATTTATGATACTATTAATAAACTATATAAAAGAGGTGCAAGAGTTATTGTAGATAGCCCATTAACAGACACCCACACTACTGGTCATGCTAGTAAAACAGAACAAGAAATTATGCTTGCCCTTACAAAACCAAAATACTTTGTTCCTATCCATGGTGAATATGCGATGCTTAAAGAACATAGTAAAACAGCTGAAAGAGTTGGAGTTAAAGAAGAAAATATCTTTATTTTAGAAAATGGCGATGTCCTAACAATTACTAAAGATGGAGCAAGTATTACAGATAAAATTACAACTGGTAACATTTATATTGATAGTAAAAGAAATATCGTTGATCCAGAAATCATTAAGACAAGAAAACATCTATCAGAAGAAGGATTGTTATCTATCGTTCTTAGTTTAGATGAAAAATATAAACTAAGGAGAGAACTATCAATAATTACTAGGGGTTTTATTTATGCTAAAGAGTCTGATGATTTATTACAAAAAATCGAAGAACGCGCTTTAAAAACTTTAGATAATTATATCGCTACTTCATCAAAATACAATAAAAAAGATTTAAGTGCTTTGCTTGTTTCAACATTAAGTACTTACATCTTCGAATTAACAGAAAGAAAACCATTAATTATTCCCGTAATTATTGAACAATAAAAAAGAGGATTATTCTAAATCCTCTTTTTATTTATATCTTTTTTAAATAAATCATAAACTCCTTTTAAGATAACCGCATCTTCAAAAGCATCGTGAGTTTGGGGTTCTAATTTAGTTTTAGTTGCAAGTTCATATGTTTCAAACAAACCTAAATCATTTTTCATACCATAATAATTTTTAATTAATTGCATTAAATTAAGACTTCTTTTTCTAATATTTAGCGGTCTTAAATGATTTATTCTAAAAGATTTTTCTAGTGTAGGAACATCATTATTGCCCCAAACAACTATTCTAGGATTATATTTTTCCAATAGTTGTTCGAACGTTTGATAGAAAACTATATAATCAACTCCATCTTTGAATTCTTTAAATTCTCGATTAACAAAATTTAAAGTTTGTTTATTTAAAGAACTTTTTTTATTTGGTTTTACCAACGATTGATCTTCTAAAATCTTTTTACCATCTTTATCATATAAAACTAATCCGTATTGAATAATCTCAATAAATTTTTCACGATATCCCCTACTACTAGGTAAAGAATATTCTAAATCTAAAAACAACATATTTTCTTTACGATTAATAATATCTTTAATAGAATCTTGAATCTCAACAATATCAAAGAAAACTTTTCTTTCCCTGCGAATATGTTTAATAATTTTTGTAAATGACTTTAAATGATAACATGAATATTGACCATGAATTTCTTTTTTATCAACTTCCATAGACGCATATGGGGTTTCATAAAAATATGGACCAAAATCTCTAAACATTTTTCTTGAAAGGTAGACATAATACATTCTATCTCTTGTTTCTACTTTAATTATTCTTAAACTAGGAATTGTATCTATAACTCTTCCTCTTATTTCCATGTCTCCTCCTCCAATGCATCTAAAACAGCTAATTCTATATCTTCTTTTAATTTCATCTCATCTAATTTCACTCTAAAGTCTTCATCGCCGATTATCTTTAGAATCTCTTGTTTTTGTTTGTTTGATAAACCTTTAATATCATCTAATGAAGTTATTAAAAAGTTTGATCTTTGGGTTTTCCTAAAAAAAGTAATTGCGAAACGATGAACTTCTTCTTGAACTCTTTCTAAAAGTTTAAATAAGTTTCCATTTTTACTAATTGTTATTTCTTTGTCCTGATAATAAATGCGATCTGTTTTATGGTTTTTGTCTTTTACTAAACCAATAACAGGAATTGATAATCTTAGTTGTTTTAAGATATCTACAGCACCATCAACTTGAGCTTTTCCCCCATCAATTACAATTAAATCAGGGTATTCTTTTTCTTCATCTCTTAATTTTAGATATCTACGATAAACAACTTCTTGCATTGTAGCAACATCGTTAGCACCCTCAACATATTTAACTTTATATTTTCGGTAGTTGTCTTTAACTGGATTACCATCTTTAAAATAAACCATTGCGCTTACTGGGTTTGTTCCTAGTAGATTCGAGTTATCAAAAGCTTCAATAGTCCTTAAATTATCATAACCTAATAATTTAGATAACTCATTCATCGCAACAATTGTTTTTTGATACTCACTTTCTTTTTTCTTCTTTAAAAATTCTAATTTTTCTAAAGCATTTTTACAAGCAAGTTCCAATAAATCCTTTTTCTTCCCTTTTTTAGGAATAAATACTAATTTGTTTAATTCTTTATTAAAGAAATCTAACTTTAAATTTGGAATTAGAATTTGTTTTGGTAATGGATTATTTTGATAGAAATAAAAATTATCGATATAACCACTAAACACATCTTCAAAATTGCCTAAAACATCAAGTAAAGCTCCATCTCTTTCTACAACCATCCCTTTACGGATATGAAAGACTTGGATACTTAAAGAACCATCTTCTAAAGCATAACCAAACACATCAGTATCTACAATATTAATACTTACTGCTTGTTTTATTTTTAGATTTTCTAAAGCATCAATTGACTTTTTATAGCTTAATGCTTTTTCATATTCTAAATTTAAACTTGCTTGATTCATCTTTTGTTTTAAAGTTTTAACTTCCTCGTTAATATTGCCAGTTAAAATACTATCAATTTCCTTTTTATAAGTAATATAACTATCTTCGTTTATATCTTTATTTACACAAGGGGCAAGACATTGTCCTATATGGTAATAAAGGCAAACTTCTTTTGGTAGTTTCTTGCACTTTCTCAAAGGAAAAATAGCATTTAAGATATCTGCAACTTCTCTTGCACTGGCGGCATTAGGGTATGGTCCGTAAAACTTGCCCTTATAATTTAAGTTTCTTGTATATAAAATACGTGGATGTTTTTCCTCAGTAACTAAAATATAAGGATATGTTTTATCGTCAGTTAAAGCTATATTATATTTTGGATCATACTTTTTAATTAAGCTTATTTCTAATAGAAATGCTTCCGTTTCATTTGAAGTAATTATATATTCAATATCTACAATATTTTCAACTAACTTAGTGTTTTTTAAATTATTAACGCCAGTAAAATAAGAACGAACACGATTATATAAATTCTTTGCTTTCCCTACATATATAACCTCATTCATTTTATCTTTCATTAGATAACAACCAGGTTTATGAGGGATAAGATTTAGCTTACTATTTAAATCCATAGTTCACCTATTTCTTCAAATCTTTTAAAATGTTTTCTATTCTTTCTCCGTATTCCATTGATTCGTCATATTGCAAGATTAACTCTGGAGTTTTTCTCAATTTCAATTTTTTACTTAAAGTTGATCTTAAGAAACCTTTAGCTTCTTCTAAAATTCTCTTTGTGTTTTCAATTTGGTCTTCTTTTCCCATAATCGTATAGTAAACAGTAGCTAAAGAATAGTCCCCATTTAATCTCACCTTTGTAATAGTTACATATCTTAATCTTTGATCTTTAGTTTCACCAAGGAGAATAGTTCCAAGTTCTCTTTCGATTTGTCTTTCTAATCTTTCTTGTTTATAAGACATTTCACTTTACCTCAACCATTCTATATGTTTCTACTAAATCGCCTTCTTTAATATCGTTGAAATTTTTAATTGTAAGTCCGCATTCAAAGCCTTCTCTTACTTCTTTCACATCATCATCAAATCTTCTTAAAGAACCAATTTTTCCATTATAAATAACAATTGAATCACGGATTAAACGAATACTATCACCATTATTAATTACACCATTAGTTACATACAAACCAGCGATTGTTCCAATTTTAGAAGCTTTGAAAGTATTTCTAACCTCTGCTTCACCGATAACTTTTTCTTCATATTCTGGATCTAACATACCAGTCATCGCTTCTTCGATATCTTCTAACAACTTATAGATAACAGAATATAATCTAACTTCGATATTTTTCTCTTTTGCGTAATCTAAAATATTAGCACGAGGACGAATATTAAAACCAATAATAATTGAACCAGACGTACTTGCAAGAGCAATATCCGTTTCTGTAACTGAACCAACACCAGTTCTAATAATATTAATCTTAACTCCATCAACATCAATTTTTTGTAATGAAGATTTTAAAGCTTCGATTGAGCCTTGAACATCACCTTTAATAATTAAGTTTAATTCTTTGTCATCACTTAAAGCACTTACCAAACTAACTGCTCCTGCACTTAATTCAGCATCTGTTTTACGAATATTTCTTTCTTCTGCTACTAAACGAGCAGTTTTTTCATCATCAAATACCATAAAGTGATCACCAGCTTCAGGCACATCTGATAAACCAGTAATTTCTACTGCTTTAGCTGGTCCTGCGCTAGTTAACAACTTACTCTTCTCGTCAGTCATTGATCTAATACGACCATAAGTAGTTCCAACTACAATTGGGTCTCCAATCTTAATCGTACCGTTACTTACAAGTAGTGTTGCAACCGGACCACGACCACGATCAAGTTTAGCCTCTACAACTGTACCAATTCCTAAACGATTCGGATTTGCTTTTAGTTCAAGCATATCAGCTGTTAATAAAATCATTTCTAATAACTCTTCAATTCCTTGAGCTTTTAAAGCAGAAATTGGAACACAAATTGTATCTCCGCCCCATACTTCTGGAACTAAACCATATTTAGTTAATTCTTGCAATACTTGGTCCGGATGTGCTTGTGGCTTATCCATTTTATTGATAGCTACAATAATAGGAACTTTAGCTGCCTTAGCATGATCAATTGCTTCTACAGTTTGAGGCATAATGCCATCATCTGCAGCTACAACTAAAACAACAATATCTGTTACTTGTGCTCCACGAGCTCTCATTTCAGTAAAAGCGGCATGACCTGGAGTGTCAATAAATGTAATTTTACGACCACTCTTTTCTACTTGATAAGCACCGATATGTTGCGTAATTCCACCAGCTTCAGAAGCAGTAACTCTTGTATTTCTAATTGTATCTAACAATGTTGTTTTTCCATGGTCAACATGCCCCATTATTGTAATAATAGGACTTCTTGATACTAAGTCTTCTGGATTATCCTCAATTTTCATTTCTTCAAATTTAGTAATATCCTCTAAGATTTTCTCTTTTAAAATAAACCCTGCATCTTCAGCTAAAAGTTCAGCTAAATCTTTATCTAAAGCTGCAGTTGCATTATACATATAACCTAACATTACCAATTTCTTTACTATTTCTCCAACTGAAACAGTTAAACCATCAGCAATTTGCGCCACAGTCATACCAGGTGTGTAGATTAAAACATTCTCGTCGGCTTTTTTCGAACCAGAAACGTTACTTTGTCTTTGCGTTACTTTTCTTTTTTTCTTAACGTTCTTTAATCTTGTATATGTTTTTGTTTCTACTTCATATTCATCATATTTATCATCATAAACTTTAGAAAGTTCAACTTCATCTTCATCTGCAAATTCTTCTTGTAGTTCTTCTTTTGGAGTTTCTTTCTTTGATTCTGGTTTTGACTTTGGAACTTCAACCTTTTGTTTTGGTTCTTCTTTTGTTGGAGCAGGCTTAGCTTCTACTTTCGGCTTTTCCTCAACTTTTTCTTTTTTATCCTCTACAACAGGTTTTGGTTCTGCTTTAGGTTCTGGCTTCGGTTCTTCTTTTGGAGTTTCTTTCTTAGGCTTCTTTGTTTTCTTAATTTCTTGACCATATTTTCTACCTAAGTTCTTACATATTGCTTCAGGAACTACCGTATCTAAAGTGATTTCCTTTACCGTATAGATTACATTATATAAGTCATCAAATAAGCCTTCTTTGGTAACTTTAGGATTATCCTCAAGGATTTCCAAAATTTCTCTGACTGTGAATTCTTTAACCATTATTTCACCTCAATTCTTTTTTTTATTAATTTTTCAAACCCTTGGTCTTTAATGCCAACTATTTTCACTTTTCTACCAAGAGCTTGACTTAGTTCTTCGCTAGTAAATACTTCTAAAATCTCAATTTTATAAAAGAAACATTTTTTAGAAAAAGTATCTTTTGTTTTGTTTGATGCATCACTAGCAACTAAAACTAGTTTTATTTTATTTTTCTGAATACTTGATAAAACTGGGTCATAACCTAAAACTAATTCATTAGCTCTATTCGCTAGACCTAGTACTTGTAAGGCACTAATTTTTTCCATCCTTATCACCTACAATTTGAAACAACTGTTCATAAATAGCTTCCGGGATTTCAACTTCTAATGCTCTACCAATTATATTTTTTGTTCTTGCTAATTTAATAGCTTCTAAAGATTTAGAAAGATAAGCGCCACGACCATTCAATTTTCCTGTTTGGTCGATTTTTATCTCTCCTTCTGGTGTCCTAACGATACGTACAAGATCTTTTTTAGAAAATCTCATCCCTGTTGCTAGACATTTACGGATTGGCTCTTTTCTTACTTTCATAGAACCTCTTATAATAAACCTTCCGTTTTAGCAACTGAAACAGTTTTGATATCTATTTTCCAACCAATTGCATAAGCAGCTAAACGAACGTTTTGTCCGTTTCTACCAATTGCAAGTGAAAACTGATCATCTTCTACAATCGCTAGCGCTGACTTTTCTTTTTCATCTACGAAAACTTTAACTGTTTCAGCTGGAAGTAATGCTTCTGCTACTAATTCTTTTGGATCTTCTTTCCAAGTGAAGATATCTATTTTCTCACCATTTAAAGCCATATTGATTGTTTTAACTCTAAAACCAGAATTTCCAACACATGCTCCTTTAGGATCTACATTAGGGTCTTTACTTAAAACTCCAACTTTACTTCTATTGCCTGGATCACGACTTAAGTTAACAATTTCTACTGTTCCATTCTTTACTTCAGGTATATTCATCTCGAATAATCTACGAACAATTTCTTTATTCTTTCTTGATAAATATACTTTAGGGCCTTTGGTAGTTTGGTCTACTTTAATAATATAAACCTTTTTGCTTTCACCAATTTCATATGTTTCTTCCGGCAAACCTTCAGCTATTGGCATATATGAAATTGTATTTTTACCTAAATCAAATCCAATAAAATCATTTTGATTAGAGATGATTGTAGCTGTTACAATTTCACCAATCTTACTATGAAAATGACGATATGCATACTCTCTTTCTAATTCTTTAAGTCCGCTAATAAACATATTTTTAAATTTTTGAGCTGAACGTTGAGAGAATTTAGAAAAGTCAACTTCATTTTTAATTGTTTGACCAACTTTTGGACTTTTTGTATATGCTTCTGCCTGTTCTAAAGTAATTTGTCCTTTAGTTCTTTCTTCGGCTGGGATTTCTTCCCCATCAATTACATATAAATATTCAAAAAATCTAACTCTGTTTTTTCCTTCTTCTAAATCTATCTTAACTTCACCACTATAACCATTATCTTTAGCAGCACCAGCCATCGCAATTTCCACTCTTTTTAAAACATCATCAATAGCTAAACCACGATCAAATGCTACTTCTTCTAACGATTCCAAAAAACTTTTACTAATCATTTATACCCCTCCTAAAATTTAATTGCTAATCTAATTAAAGCAATATCCTTTTTTTCAACTTCAACATTCTTAAATCTACCACTAAAGTTAATCTTCAAAGTAACTTTGTCTTCTTCATAACTAACTAAATCCCCATAAAACTCTTTTTCTCCCTGAATTTTACGATACAGTTTTACAAAAACATATGAACCAAGTACTTCATTTAATTCGCTAAACTCTAGTTTCCTTTCAATACCTGGAGATGTTACTTCTAAATAATAATTTTCAATTTCGATATCTAACATATCTAAATCATCACTAATTAACATACTTAAGTCACTACAATCATCAGTAGTTAACTTACCCTTCTTATCAACAATAACTCTTAAAATACTCATGCCGCTTTCTCTTACAAAAACAACTTCCTTAAATTCAAGTTCTAATTCTTCTGCTCTTCTTTGGCATAATTCTTTAATTTCTTTTGTGATTTTCAAAAAAACACCTCCTTCAAAATTAAAGGAGCGAGAAACTCACTCCAGTTTTTATTATTATAACAAAACATTTTTAAGATGTCAAATGAATATCGATAAAATAATATTTAATTTAAACAAAAGGTTAAGAATTTAAATTCTTAACCTTTCTCTATCTTATTTTTAATCGCTGTTCTTTTTTTGAATTGTGATTGTTTGTGTGGTCTTTTCTATATTGTCACCTATTTTCTCTCCTATGAAAAAGAATATAATTGTATCTTTAAATTCGTTTTTAGTTACCGTTCTAGTTCCTTCAACAAATTCAAAATCCATAAAAAGATTGTCACCCATTATATTTGAACCAAGCAAAATCCTTATTGTGTATTCTTCGTTATCCCACCAGTCACCAGAAAAAGTCCCCACAATTTCAGCAATGCTATTGGATGGTTCATGAAATATAGCTAATTCAGGGAATGTCCCATTTAAAGGGCCTGTAAATTCACATGTTATTACGTCAACTGGTGTAATTTCTGGTGGTTTATAGTAAATTTCTTCTCTAATAGGTGTCCCTTCGTCAGTTATTTCTTGGCAAACAGATCTATTTGTGGTGATATTGATATTAAAGTTTCTAAAATAAATTGTGCCACTCATCCCTTTATCTTCTTCTTCAAAAATATTACCATCAAAATCATAACTAACTTTTATTTTGAAAAAACCCTGTTCAAGAATTGTATGAGGAAGTACATATGGGAAAAATTTAAAATCGAATTCTAGTTCCTCTTCAACGCAGCCAGTAATTATGTAGCCTTCGTCTACACCAAAAGTTATTTCTGAATCAACACGCACCTCAAACTCATATCCTCCACTTGAGCGAGTATAAGCTGGATCTATAACTACAAATATTACTTGAATTGTCTCTTCTCCGGTACCTTTTGATGTTACTTTAAACTTAGCTTTTCCATTGCTTTTTGTAGTGAATTCTTGAGTGCTTACTGTATAGTGTTCTAATCCATCAGGTATTATTAATGTATAACTAGGAAGTGGGAAGTCTGGATAGATTGGATTAGTAGGTTTAGGGTGATGGCAATAAACTTCAACTGTTTCACTTTCACCTTTTTTAAGTTGTGTTTTTGCTGCACTTAAATCAACTGTTGGTGTAATTATCTTATAATGGATAGAAACCATAATATGAACAATCTCTTGTTTGTTTATTTCTTCAGATTGCTCGCCTTTCGTACCTTTCTTACATTCTTGATAGCTAGATAAAAGACTAGCAACTTTGCCAACCCCCATACAGTTTCCTATCGTGCTACTTTCACCATGTAAGTAAACTAGTTCATCTGGGTTCCCTTCTTTACCATTTAAATGATACATACCCGATATCAACACACCACATGGCTCATAATATAAACCACAGAATTCTTGATAATAATGCATAAAATGTTTTTCATTAAGTAGATAATCTAGGTATGTAGAAGTAATCCAAGAATCGGGTTTTCCAGTTGCATAAGCCTCATAAACTAAGTCTATATAGTGTTCTAATGTTGCTTTACCAATATCAAGACATTTGTATGTAGAAAAGTGAGTAACTTTAAATTTTGCTATATCACCTTCACATGTTGCTTCAGTTACATAATCCCAAATTTTGTTTTCTTCGTCATAACAAAAACAGATATTTCAGAGCCGTTAGGAACTTTAGTTAGTTTCATACTAACTTCTACTGGTTCTTTAAATACTGTTCCTGAGGGGCCGAATTCTGTTGCACCCAAAAAGTTCATTAATGGTGTTTCAGATATTTCGTCTTCTTTATCTTTGTATAAAGCACCTTTAGGAATATTTAAAGCTATACTGCTTTCAACATCTCCTACCATACCACCTTTAGAGCCTATTATTTTTTCAATTATTGATTTTTCATCAGGTGTTTTATTCTTTGTACAACTACACCCTACAACAAAAAGACTCATAAAACTGAACACAAATAATACAATTAATAATTTAATAGTTTTCATAATAGTTTCCTCTTAACTTTCAGATATTTTAATTATAAGCGTTTTTATTAATATTGTCAATGTTTTATAAATCATATAACTTTTATTAAAAAATCAGGAAATTAAATTCCTGACTTTTATATGCTATATTAACTTACTTATTGTTACTTAAAAGATACATCATTATCCCGCCAGCAACCCCTACATTCAAACTCTCAACAACATCATCCATCGGAATCGTAACTTTAAAATCAGCTAAACTTAAAACTTCTTTACTTACTCCTCGTGCTTCGTTCCCTAAAACTAAAGCACTTTTTTTAACTTTAGGAAGTGCATCTGGTGTAACAACATCTTCACCTAAACTAGTGGTAATTACTTTATAACCTTTTGCTTTTAAATCTAACAGGAAATCCTTGACTTCTACTTCCATAAAGTTAGCTCTAAATAACATTCCTTGTGTTCCTCTAATAACTTTGTCATTGTAGATATCTACAGTGTTATTACTAACTGCAATGTCAGTAAAACCAAAAGCTATTGCTGTTCTAATTAAAGTTCCCAAATTACCAGGATCTTGAATTTCATCTAATACTAAAACTTTACTTGATGTTAGGTCCTTTTTTTGTTTTATAGAACAAACTCCAATAATATTTTGGGGCGTTATAGTGCTTGCAAGATCTTCAATTATATCACTATTAATTAAATAATTTTTAACTCCTTGTATTTGTTCTTTCTTATCTATCACCAAAACCGCATCTAAAACTTTAGCTTTAGCTGCTTCTTCAACTAAATGATATCCTTCAACTAAAAACATTTTATGTTCTTTGCGATACTTTTTTTGTTTTAAAGATTTTAAATATTTAATATAAGGATTATTAACTGATCTAATTTCTTCCATTTAAATCACCTGATTATATATTTTTATTAAAACAAAAACTGAAGTTAAAGCAGATAAAGTATGTAAAACTAAAATAACTGCCCATGCTTTTCTTTTGTTTTTAAATGGTAACATTGATAAAAAAATTATAATAGTAATTAGTAAAGATAATAGTAATGGCCCTAAAATAATTACAAAGGCACCAAAATTAGTATTTGCTTGATCTCCTAAAGCAGGAAAAATAATATCTGTTAAGAAAGATGTTAAATAAGGCATAACTAATCTACTAGAAACAATAATTTGAATAATAGCATAAACATAAGCTAAAGCAGATATCTCTTCGTACCATTTTTTAGGTCTTGATAGTTTGATTGTTTTTTTGATTGCTTTCTTTTCTTCCTTTAATTCTTGCTCTTCTTCTTTTAAAGTAAGGTACTCTTCTTCATCAATATTATCATAGCCCATAATATATTGTTCTTGCTTAACGGCATTTTCTTCTAATTTGATATCTATTTCTCTCATTCTCGTTTCTAAATCTTGATTAATCGTTTCATTAGATTTCATATTTATCTTTATCCTCCCCTCCCACAAAATACTCTTCATTATAACTTAAAGCAATTCGTTTAATATTACTTACTGCTTCTTTTATTAACTGGTTCATTTCATACTTTTCTTCTTCTTTTTTTGCTATTTCTACTTTAGGACGAATTACTGGATGTTTAGGCACAAACACTGTACAACAATCCTCATATGGTAAAATCGAAACATCATAAGTATTTATTTTCTTAGCTATATCTACTATTTCTTGTTTATCATAAGCAACTAGTGGTCTAATAACAGGAAAATTGGTAACTTCGTTTACTACCATCATACTCTCCACAGTTTGACTTGCAACTTGACCTACACTTTCTCCATTTACAATAACACTCATTCCTTCTTTTAAAGCAACTTGCTCAGCTATTTTATACATGGCTCTTCTCATTAGGGTAATTAAATATGTCGGATTACAATACTTTTGAATTGCAACTTGTATTTCAGTAAAAGGAACTACCAATAGTTCTAATTCTTCAAATTCACTATATTTAGATATCTCTTTTGTAAGATCTACCACTTTTTGTAATGATAGGTTTGAAGTATGTGGGGGAGATGCAAAATGAATTGCTTTTAATGTTATTCCTTTTCTTAATGCAAGAAAACCAGCAACAGGAGAATCAATTCCTCCACTCATCATAAGTAAACCATTTCCACCAGTACCAGCAGGAAGGCCTCCCATCCCTAAATAATTACGCAAATAGATATATGTTCCTTCATTTCTTAACTCAATATTTAAAACAAAGTCAGGATGATGAACATCTACTTCTATTTTAATTTCTTTTAAAATTAAACCAGCTACTTTTTGTGTTATTTCCTGTGATGTTAAGGGATAAGTTTTATTGCTTCTTTTGGTTTCAACTTTAAATGTTTTTCTTTCTAAGTTTTCTTCCTTTATTAAAAAAATGCTTTGTTTAGCCACTTCTTCTAAATCAGAATTTACCTTAAGACAAGGACTATAACTAGCTAAACCCGAGATAGTATCCAATGCTTTAATAACTTCTAAATAATCTTCGCCATTTAAATGAATATAAAAACGATAATCAGTATTACTAAACTGAAGTTTTGAAAATCGCTTTAATTTTCTTTTAATATTAGCATTAATTGCTTTTAAAAACTCTTTGTAATTAGCTTTTTTTAAAGTCATTTCTCCATATCTTACTAAAATAATATTATACATTGACAATCTCCTTTAAAGCTTTAGTTAGTTGTAAAACATCTGATTCTTTATTGTGATAAGAAAAACTAATTCTAACTGAATTGTTTGCTCTTTTTTCATCATTAAACATTGCATATAATGTAGGTTCTACTTCTTTAGTTTTAGAAGAACAACTAGATCCTGTCCCAACAATAAATCCTTTTTCTTCTAATAATCTTTGAACAGTTTCTCCATTTAAGTTAGGTAAAGAAATATTTAATATGTATGGACTAGCATTTTTAGGTGAATTTATTAAAATCGGTAATTGTTCTATTTCTTTTCTTAATAACAAATTCAATTTTCTTACATAGTCATAATTTTCATCTTGATTTTGCAATAATAATTTTAAAGCTTTAGTATTGGCAATAATACTAGGAACATCTACTGTTCCAGGTTTTAATCCTAATTGAACACTAGAACCATATAAAATCGGCACTAAGTCAATATTGTTTTTAAAACATAAAACCCCTAGTCCTTTAAGTCCATAAATCTTGTGTGAACTAAAAGTAAATAAATCAATATCTTCAAAATCGATATCTGATCGTCCAATTGCTTGAACTAAGTCTACATGTAATTTTGCTTTAGGGTATTTTTTTACTATTTTAGATATCTCTTTTATATTTTGAATTGAACCTACAATATTATTAATACCAATAATTGATACTAATAAAGTATCTTTAGTCATTGCCATTTCTAAATCATTTAAAGAAATTAATCCTTCTTCATTTACATTTAGATAAGCAACATCATAACCTTCTTTTTCAAGTTCTTTCATAACATTTTTTACTGATGGATGTTCTATAGAAGTTGTGACAATTCTTCCTGCTTTTGCTTTTCTTACAACACCAAAAATAGCTATGTTATTAGCTTCAGTTGCGTTCATAGTATAGATTGCTTCATATTTTTCTAGTTTAAATAAAGCAAGCATTTCTTGTTTTGCTTTTTGATGCATATATTCCGCTTCTATTCCTAACTTGTGTAAAGCAGTTGAATTACCAAAAAAGTTTTGGTTAGCTTTAATATATGTTTCTAATACTTCTTTATCTACTGGAGTTGTAGCTGCATAATCAAAATAAATCATTTTATCACCTTTTATATTATACATTAAATTTACTTAATTTATAAAAAAATAATCTGCATTAAGCAGATTATTCTTCATTCTAACGGTTATAGAACTCTACAATTAATGTTTCATTAATGTCTGTTAAGAATTCATCTCTTTCAGGATATCTTGCGAATTTACCTGCTTGATTGTTTTCATCAAATTCGACGTAAGGTTTTCTTGATTGCATAGCTTCTAAAGCTTCTTTAACAATATCAAGAGATCTTGATTTTTCTTTTAATGAAACAGTTTGACCTGGTTGAACTAGATATGATGGAATATCTATTTTTTTGCCATCCACTAAAATATGTCCATGGTTAACTAATTGACGAGCTTGACGTCTAGTACTAGCAAAGCCAATTCTATAAACTACATTGTCTAAACGAGATTCTAATAGTTTTAAGAAGTTTTCGCCTTGTTGGCCTTCCATTTTAGCTGCATAATCAAAAGTCTTACGAAATTGCTTTTCATTTAAGCCATAAACAAAACGTACTCTTTGTTTTTCTTGTAATTGTAATCCGTATTCAGATTGCTTTTTACGCTTTTGTCCATGTTGGCCAGGTGCATATGTTCTTCTAAAAGAACCACTATTTCTTCTTCCAAACTCTTTTCCCGTTTCCAAAATAGAATAACCTAATCTTCTAGATTTCTTCCATACCGGTCCTGTGTAACGTGCCATATTCATTCCTCCTTTTCTTTTAAAATAGTAAAGAATCCTACCAAATTACTTTTAAAAATCGTATCAAAAGTGTTCACCTAAGCAGCTAGATTACTAACTACCTCTTAAGGATATTATTTTAAAAATAACTAATAAGTGCTGCTCTTTACCGCACCTTGTCATTTTACTATAATTTGACTTATTTGTCAATTAAAACTTATAATAAAAGGCTCTTTTAAAGAGCCTTCTTTATCTTTATTTTCCAACGCCTGCTTCTACAAGCTTAACAAAATCATCTGCTTTTAAGCTAGCACCACCAACTAATGCACCATCAATATTAGGCATTGATAAAATTTCTTTGATATTGTCAACTTTTACTGATCCGCCATATTGAACACGCATTTTATCAGCTGCTGTTCCATATAAGTCTTTTACAACTTCTCTTACGTAAGCACACATTTCTTCAGCTTGTGCAGCACTTGCAGTTTTTCCTGTGCCAATAGCCCAAATTGGTTCATAAGCAATAACTAAATGTTCAATATCGTTTTTGCTTAACCCTTCAAGGTTCTTTTCAAGTTGTGCTTTAACAACTTTTTTCTCTTGGCCTTTTTCTCTTTGTTCCAAAGTTTCACCAACACATAGAATTGGAATTAATCCTTTTTCAAAAGCTTTTTTAACTTTTAAATTAACTGTTTCATCTGTTTCGTTAAACATAGCTCTTCTTTCGCTATGACCAACGATAACATAAGCAACTCCTAGCGTAGTTAACATATCAGCTGAAATTTCACCAGTATAAGCGCCGTTATCTGCATAATGCATATTTTGAGCACCAACTCTTAAATTATCTCCTTGTCTTTTGCACAAAGTTCTAAGTAAAGGGAACGGAGCACAAACAACACTATCTACTTCATCAATATGAGGTAGTTTTTCTGAAACAGCGTAAACGAATTGTAAAGCTTCGTCACGCGTTTTATTCATTTTCCAGTTACCAGCGATTATTTTTTTGCGCATTTTTTCTTTTCCTTTGGTTTTTCACTATCGTTTAAACAAGTAATTCCAGGTAGATCTTTTCCTTCAAGATATTCTAAACTAGCTCCACCACCAGTTGAAATATGTGTGAACTTGCTTTCATAACCCATACTAATTGCAGCAGCCGCACTATCACCACCACCGATAATAGTTTTTGCTCCTTCTAAATTAGCTAAAACTTCACAAATTCCTTTAGTTCCAGCTGCAAACTTTTCAAATTCAAATACTCCGGCAGGACCATTCCAAACAACTGTTTTTACTCCATGTAATTCTTTCTTAAATACTTCTAAAGTCTTAGGACCAATATCTAATCCCATTTTATCAGCTGGTGTATGTTTAACATCTACTAATTCAGCTTCTGCATCAGCACTAAATTCACTGGCAACTAAATGATCAACTGGTAAAATAATTTTACCTTTAGCTTTCTTTAATAACTCTTCAGCGTATTTTACATAATCATCTTCTACTTTAGATTTTCCAACTTCATATCCTAAAGCTTTGAAGAAGGTATATGCCATAGCACCACAAATTAAAATTTTGTCTGCTTTATTAATTAAATTTTCGATAACAGATATCTTATCACTAACTTTTGCTCCACCTAAAATTGCTACAAAAGGTCTTTCAGGAACATTAACTGCATCACCAATAAACTTAATTTCTTTTTCAAGTAAGAAACCAGCTACTGCTCCACCTTTAATATTTGCGGCAACTCCAACGTTTGAAGCATGGGCTCTATGTGCTGTACCAAAAGCATCGTTTACAAAAACATTACCTAAGCTAGCCCAATATGCACCTAATTCAGGATTATTCTTAGATTCTTTGTTTCCATCTAGATCTTCAAATCTAGTGTTTTCAAACATTAAGACTTCTCCTTCTTTTAATTTCTTAATAGCGGCTTCTAATTTCTTGCCTCTTGTTTCGGGAACAAATACTACTTTTTCACCTAATAGTTCTGATAGTCTATTAACTACAGGAGCTAAACTTGAATCCTTTTTATCCTCTTCAGTTTTAACTCTTCCTAAGTGTGAAAATAGTACCAATTTCCCTCCATTTTCCTTTACATACTTAATTGTTGATAAAGCTTGAACAATTCTGTTATCATTAGTAATTACTCCACCTTTTAATGGAACGTTGAAATCAACTCTCATTAAAACAACTTTACCTTTTAAGTCTAAGTCTCTCACAGTCTTTTTACTCATAAACAATCTCCTTCTATTTTTTATATATTTTATAAGTTGTACAATACCATAATAAATTCCATAACCAACAAAGTATCCCGCCAAAATAATAATGATAGCTTCAAATGGTTTGTCTTTCATTAATGAACTTAGAAAACCAATAACACTAAACATAATTCCTCTTGATGCAAATAAGATAACTCCATATCTTTTTTTACCTATAGAAGTTAAACTCATCGCATAGTTTACGATAGCTGATGGAATGAAAGGAACAGATAAAATGAAAACATAAAATTCTGTACTTTTATTGCTAAGCCAACGATTGAATCTTAACACTTGAGGTTTGATAATTATTGATTTTCTAAACCTTTTCCCTATTGACAAGTTCAAAACTAAAAATACAAGATACATTCCCCCAGCAGATCCAATCACGCTTAAAAGAACCCCCCAGAATGGCCCAAGCAAAGTAACATTGGCTGTTACGATTGCAAGTATTGGCAATATCGGAAACAACGCTTCGACAAGCGGCATTCCTATACCTACTAAAATCGCAAGCCAAATAGAACCTTGAGCAAATTCTTGAGCTGCAGCAATAAATTCATTAAAATACGCAGCTAATCTTTTCATAAAATTAGCTAAAACAATAATTTTATATTTTCCTCCCATAACATTCATCTTCTCTTACTTTTTTCTTATATATTGTATCACAAAATGTTATGTTTTTGTAGAGGTAATCGTTTTTATTTTTTTATTTTTCATAGCAAATAAAAAAAGTCACCAAAGTGACTTCTTTAATATTATCTATTATTTTAATATTTTTTAATTCTTGCTTCTGTTTCAGGATCAAAGAAGTGACATCTATCCATATTTAATGCTAATTCAACTTCATCTCCACCATAAAGATCGATTCTAGCTTCAACTTTAGCAACTAAGTTTTGACCAGCTACAACACCATAAATTTGTGTTTCAGCGCCTAATAACTCAGCTACGTCAACCTTTAATTTAACAATTGAATGTGGATGCTTTTTAAGATCTTCTGGTTGGTCTAAAATGTTTTCTGGTCTAATACCTAAAACGATTGGTTTTTCGATAAATCCTTGACTTTTTAATGTTTCAAATTTATCTTTTGGAACTTCAATTAAAACGAATCCTTTTTTGTGATCACCAATTACAAATTGACCTTTTTCAGAAACATATCCTTCTAAAAAATTCATTGGTGGTGTACCAATAAATCCACCTACGAAAATATTGTCTGGATTGTCATAGATATCTTTTGGAGTTCCCACTTGTTGAACAAGACCATCTTTCATAACAACAATTCTAGATGCCATTGTCATCGCTTCAATTTGGTCGTGCGTAACGTATACTGTAGTAACTCCTAAACTTTCAGTAAGTTTGATAATCTCAGCCCTCATTTGAACTCTTAGTTTTGCGTCTAAGTTAGATAGTGGCTCGTCCATTAAAAATACTTTTGCATCTCTTACAAGTGCTCTACCAAGAGCAACTCTTTGTCTTTGACCACCTGATAAAGCTTTAGGGCGACGGTCTAAATAAGATGATAGTCCTAGCATGCTTGCAGCACTTTGTACTTTTCTATCAATTTCATCACGGCTAAACTTTCTTAATTTTAATCCGAAAGCCATGTTTTCATAAACTGTCATATGCGGATACAAAGCATAGTTTTGGAAAACCATCGCAATATTACGATCCTTTGGTGCAACGTCATTCATGATTTCATCATCAATTCTAAGCTCGCCAGAAGTAATATCCTCTAATCCTGCTAACATTCTTAGTGTTGTTGTTTTACCACAGCCTGAAGGGCCTACTAAAACAATAAATTCTTTGTCTTTTACCTCTAGGTTAAAGTCAATAACTGCGTGCACATTACCATCGTACACTTTATTTAAGTTCTTAAACGATATAGTCGCCATAAATACCTCCCAATTTCTATATTTTATTATAGCATAATTTTTCCTATATTTCAATATGCAGATTGCACATTATTTATCTAAATTCAATAAATACATCGCTAAAACATCAGTAAAATGTCTAATGTTTAATTGTGTCTCTTGATAAACCAAATCGATTTTATTATTTACAGTATTTCTATGTAAATATATTTCATTAGCTGCTTGACTAATGTTTAAATCATTATTAATCAATGCTTCTACAATCAAAATAATTTGGTGGTCGTTATAACAATTATTTAAAATAATTGGTCTTAATTCTTTTAATATTGCTCTACTATTTTGAAAAGTTTCAAATATTAATTCTTTGTTTGAAGAAAAAGCATAATAGTCTTTATTTAAAAAATCACAATAAGCTTTGTACAATAAATAAAAGTTTTTCGGATCATCGCTACTAACTTTACTACTTACAAATACCCTAAAAGGCAAAGAGAAGTCTTCCATAACACTTAACATTAAGTTCTTAATATCGTCTATTTGTTGTTCTTTATAAAACAAAACATAATTGTCTTCTATTTCTAAAATAAAAGAATCATGAAATAGTTCATTAAAAAATTTCAAAATAGGTTTATGATTGCCTTTTTTAAAACTAACTATAATAAAACGATAATACTTATCATCATCTACAAAAGGCCCACCTAAAAACAAATACTCATACATTGTTTTTATTTTCATATCTGTAAACTGTAAAGATAACAATCTTTTTTTAATTTTTTCAATTGTCTCTTGAGACCACATATTTTTACCTCATAGTGTATTATAACAACTTTTATACCTTTTTACAACAATTATTCTTATTTTTTGCTATAATAGTCTTTGAGGTGATAAAAATGAAGTTAGTATCATGGAACGTTAATGGTTTAAGAGCTTGTGTTAAAAAAGGCTTTTTTGATTTTTTTAAAGAAATGGATGCTGATATTTTTGCTATTCAAGAAACTAAAATGCAAGAAGACCAAAAAGAGTTTGATGTAGAAGGTTACTACGAATATTGGTTTGATGCTGAAAAGAAAGGATATTCGGGAACATTAATTTACACTAAGCAAAAACCGCTTAATGCTACTATAGGCATAGAAGGAAAATATTTAGATGAAGGAAGATTAATAACTTTAGAATACGATAACTTCTATTTTATTAATACCTACGTTCCCAATTCTCAAGATGAACTTAAACGTTTAGATTATAGAATGGAGTATAATGATGCTTTAAAAACTTACCTTACAAAACTAAAAAAATATAAACCAGTTATTATTTGTGGGGATCTTAATGTAGCCCACCAAGAAATAGATATTAGAAATCCAGATACTAATAGAAGAAATGCTGGCTTTACTGACGAAGAAAGAGAAAAGATGACAGAACTATTAGATAGTGGTTTTATTGACACATTTAGATATCTTCATCCAAATAAAATCCAATATAGTTGGTGGAGTTATAGATTTCAAGCAAGAGAAAGAAACGTCGGTTGGAGAATTGATTATTTCTTAATTTCAGAAGATTTAAAAGATAAACTTCAAACAGCCAAAATTCACGATGATATTTATGGTAGCGATCATTGCCCTGTTAGTATCACAATTAAACTATAGGAGAAAACAATGAATAATCCAAAAGCAGATTTCAAAATTAAAAAAATAGAAGAAGAAATCATTCTTCCATATAATATTAAATATCAAAAAATAAAAGGTGCTACAAAAACCAACTATGAAGGAACTGTAGCAGGAAACAAAATGGGTGAAGCAAATATCTCAAATGAAATGATAGATGCAAACAAATACTACTCACAAAATATTGTTGCCCTTACTATTCCCCACAATCTAGATCTAAAATTCAAACAAGTATTTAAAAATAAAAATAGCGTTTGGGAAAGAGAACATTTAGATATCTTAGCGCAAGAATATGAACAAGAAACTGGTGAAGAAGTAATGGCTATTATTAATGATGACTTTTTTGATATCTACCGTATCTTCCCTTTTCCTGGTCAACCAGATGGTTTAGTAATCCAAAACCAAAACAACTATAAAACAAAATCATATGGGAATCATATGAGTGGTAATTTGGGGGTTGATTTAAATAATAATTTCGTTTCTTTTTCTTTAGAAGAAAGTAATAATTTATTTGAAAAATTACCCAAAATAGATATCTTATCGTCTAATAGAATTAAATCTTTTTTAATTAACTCTATAAACGAAAAGCCTAAGCAAGGAGAAATTGCTCTTTATTTTGGACTTCCTGGTGATGACCAAAAAGTTAACCCCAAAGAAATAGAAGGAAAAGGAAAACTATATTCAGTAAAAGGTTTGATTCTTCCAAACGGTAAAAATGATTTTTATGGGAAAGGAAAAATTACCAAATCCACTAACAACATTCTAAAAGAAGATATCTTTTTCTTAGATTCTTTATCCGAAGATTTCAATAAATCCATTAAAGAAGGAGATTTAGTTAGAGTCCAATATAATTTAAAAGAAGAATTTAAAGATTATTATGCTTTCTTTGGTTACAAAGGAATTGTTTTAAAAAATGGCGAATTTACTAAAATGGATGGGAATTTTAAAATTAGACATCCAAGAACTATAATTGGAATTAAAGAAAACAAAGATGTAGTTTTGGTTGTTGTTGATGGTAGAAGACCAGAACAAGGATCTTATGGTGTTAATGGTTTAGAGATGGCGGCTATTATGAAAAGATTAGGTTGTGTTGATGCTTATAATTTTGATGGTGGCGGCTCTAGTGCCTTAGCAATAAAAGAAAAAAATAATTTTATATTAAAAAACAGACCTTGTGAAGGTCCAAGAAAAGTAATAAATGCTTTAATAATAACAAAAAAGGTGCTTGAATAAGCACCTTTTAATATCTTAAATCATTACACTCGCTTCATACAGATCAAAATAATATCCTTTATTTTTAAGAAGTTCTTCGTGATTACCTCTTTCCATAATTCCATCTTTTCCTAAAACAATAATTTCATCGGCGTTTTTAATTGTTGAAAGACGATGGGCAATAATAATCGTTGTTTTATTTAAAGCAAGTAAATCTAAAGCTTTTTGGATTTGTTTTTCAGTAATATTATCTAACGAAGATGTAGCCTCATCTAATAACAATATCTTTGGATTTTTTAAGAATAATCTAGCAATAGAAACTCTTTGTTGTTGCCCTCCAGATAATCTTACTCCTCTTTCTCCCACTATAGTATCATAACCGTCATCTAAACTTACAATAAAATCATGAATTTGTGCTTTTTTAGCTGCTTCTTGAACTTCTTCAAAATTAGCATCAGGACGCCCAAATAAAATATTTTCTTTAATTGTTCCATAAAAAATAAATACATCTTGTTGAACATGGCCTATTGCACTACGTAAAGATCTAATATCATAATCTTTTACATTAATTCCGTCTACTAAAATTTCTCCATCTTGAACATCATAGAAACGAGGAATTAATTTAGACAATGTTGATTTACCAACACCCGTTTCCCCAACAACCGCAATTTTCTTTCCCGCTTCAATAGTCAGATTGAAATTATTTAATAAGTGTTTCTTGTCGTCATCTTCTTCTTCGTAGTCAAAAACAACATTTTTAAATTCTATCTTGCCTTCAAACTCTTCTTTTACAACTCCATTTTCTGGATTTACAATAACTGGCTCTTTTTGCATAACTTCATAAAACTGAGCAAAACCAGACATTCCTTGTTGAATTTGTTCCATAGAGTTAACTAATCTATTAATTGGTTGAATTAAAAAGTTAATATACAAAAAGAAAGCTGTTAAATCGATAATTGTAATATGTCCTTTAAAAACAAATAAACCACCAAATACTAAAGCAGCTAAATTAGCCATATTAATTAAAAAGTTGTTTCCTGTTCCAAACAAGGCTAATTCTTTAAATACCTTAATTCTAGCTTTTTTATATTGAGTATTAGAATTTTCAAACCTTGCTTCTTCATATTCTCTATTGCTGTAAGCTTGTGTTAAACGAATACCACTAATACTACTTTCAACTCGTGCAGCTAGTTCTCCTTGAACAACTCTAGTTTCTGCAAACCTTTCAAGCATTTTCTTTCTTCTATATAAAGAAAAAAGAACTAAAAGCAACATAAATAGAAAAATAATTAATGTTAATTGCCAATTGATTAAACCTAACATTATAAACGAACCAACAAGCATCAACCCAGCAATAAAAAGATTTTCGGGTGCATGATGACTCATTTCTGAAATGTCGTGCAAATGCGTTGTTAAATTAGTAACCAATACTCCTGTTTTGTTTTTATCATAAAATTGATAATCCATTAGTTGTAACTTGTGAAATAAGTCTCTTCTCATGTCAGATTCAATTCTAATTCCCATAATGTGGCCATAATAACCAATAAAATAAGAAAAGAAAAATCTTAAAATAAAAAACCCAATCATAATCGCTGCTATTATATATAACATATGGATGTTGTCTGTATTTAAATATTCATTAAGAACCTTTCTTGAAGCTACAGGAAAAATTAAATCAATTGCACCCATTAATGATGCTGCAATTAGATCCGCTGTAAACAGTTTCCAATGTGGTTTATAATAACTAACAAATTTTTTAAACATATCTATCTCCTTACATTTTTTGATTATATCATAATTATTAATTTAAAACAAAGGAATCACTCCTTTGTTTTTTTAACCATTTTGTTTAATTCATATCTTGGAATAATAATTATTCTCTTGCATGTCGTGCATTCTAACTTATAATCTACTCCAACTCGTAATACTTTCCAACTATTTCCCCCACAAGGGTGATTCTTTTTGAAAACTAAAATGTCGTTTTCTTTATAAATGTTTGCGCTCATTATTTCTTATTTGTAACTACGATTTGTGGTAGTGGAATTTCAATCTTATGTTTATCACAAATCTCTTTAATCATTTTGTTAACGGCTCTTTGAGCTGCAAAATGTTGTTGCGGTAGTGCTTCAAAAGTAATCATTAAATCTACACCGTGTGTACCTAAATTAGAAACTCCCATAACTTTAGGCGCTCTTGTAACAACATCTGGAAATTGTTCTACTAAAGTTTCAAGTTCTTGATCAAAAATTTTGATAACTTTATCTAAATCAGAGCCATAAGCTACAGTTGCAGTAACTACAGCTAAAGTAGGATTACGAGAAAAGTTAATTACTTTATCGATTGTACCGTTATTAAAAGTGGCAAGTTCTCCTCTAAAGTTTTTAATTTTAGTCGATCTAATTCCTACCTCTTCAACAAAACCCTTAAAGTCTCTAATTTCAACCACATCGCCTACATCTAAAACATTATCTAAAATCATAGATATACCGGCTACTAAATCTCTAATAGCATTTTGTGCGCCTAAACTGATTGCTAAACCAACAACTCCAGCACCAGCAATCATTGGCCCCAAGTCTACTCCCCAAATTCCAAAAACTACAAAAACCAACATAACTCCAAGAATTGCTTTTGCTAAACCTCTCACTAGTTTATTAATAGTGATTTGTCTTTTTCTAAATGGATGATTCGCCCTAACGTTTGCTTTAAAAATAAGGCTAAAAATTAATGAAATTATAATGGCAATTACAATTGCAATTGCTGTATATAAAAGTCTATTCAAAACTTCTGTTTGCGTAAAAAAAGTTTTTATTTCATTCCAAAATTCTGAAAACATACTTAAAAACATTATTCTGTGTTCTCCTTTCTCTCTAATATTTCTTTTGCTAATAAACGATATTCGCGGCTTCCAATTGAATTATAAGAAAAAGATAAAACATCCTTTCCTCTAGAAGGCGCTTCTTGTAAGTGACTAGAATAGTTAATAACAGTTTTAAACACCTTATTAGCCACTATCTCTTTAATATTTTCTGCCATTTCATATGAAAAAACATTTCGATTATCAAATTTAGTTAATAAAATCCCCTCTACAACTAAATTCTCCTGAATCTTAGTTTTTAATCCTTGGATAGCGTTAATTTTATTAATCATAATTTTAATTCCATCATATGCAAAATATTGACATTCCGTCGGAATCAAAACTGAGTCGCTTGCATATAAAGCCATATCAAGCAAAACCCCCATTACAGGTCCAGTATCAATTAAAACATAATCATATTCTTTTTTAATAATATCTAAGTGTTTCTTTAATTCTTCAAAATTATAATGGTTATCTGATAAAGCTTGTTTATGAAAGCAATTATTAGGAATAAGATCAAATCTTTTAAAACTAACTATACTATCTTTAATATTTGTTTTTTTAAGTAAAATATCAAAAATTCCTTTGTCTATGTTTTCTCGATCAATTCCTAAACCAGTAGTTAAATTAGCCTTGATATCTAAATCCACTAATAAAACTTTTTGTTTCAAATTTCCAAGACCTGCTCCTAAATTAATTGTAGTTGTAGTTTTACCTACACCTCCTTTAGGATTAGCAATTGTAATAACTTGTCCCATAACATTTCCTTTCTATAAAGGTTTTCCTTTAATTAAATTATATGTTCTTGGATATAATGTACTTGTCTTTTTCTTTTTTAATACCTCTATAATTACTCTACTTCCTAAGTTGTTTGGAAGTTCATATTTTATTATATCACAAATTTCTGAATTTAGGGTTTTTAAAGCAAACAAAGATTCTTCTACTTCTATTTGATAGTTTTTACCTTTCATTAAAAGGACTTTTCCTCCAACCTTAAGAAAAGGAACAGCTAACTCTAGAAAAATTCTCATTTGCGATACCGCTCTTCCAACAACAAAATCAAAAAACTCACGATATTCTAAACCTAAATCTTCAACTCTTGCATTTAAAACATAAACATCTTTTAAATTTAAACTTTCAATAACTAAATTTAAAAATCTACATTTTTTTTGATTTGATTCAATTAAATAAACTTTTAACTTTGGATATTTAATTTTCAAAACAAGTCCAGGAAAACCAGCTCCTGTTCCAATATCGCCGATTACTTCATCACCTTTTAAGTTAATAAATAAAGAATCATAAAAGTGTTTAATATACACTTCTTCTTTATCGGTAATACTTGTTAAGTTATATTTTTGGTTTTCTTCAATTAAAAGTTTAAAATAGATATCTAATTGTTTCAATTGGTTGCTACTTAAAGCAAATTGTTCTAAATATTTATCCATGTCTATATCCTTTTAAGTAAACTAAGAGAACTGAAATATCGGCCGGATTAACTCCACTAATTCTTGATGCTTGAGAAATATTTTCTGGTCTAATTTCTTTTAATTTTTCTCTTGCTTCACTAGCGATGTTAATAACATTATCGTAATTGAAGTTTTCAGGAATTTTCTTATTTTCTAATGTTTTTAATTTTTCAGCTTCTATCTTTTCCTTGACAATATAACCTTCATATTTAATATCAATTAAAGTTTGATCTTTTACTTTGTTTGAATATTTAAACTGATTTCCTAACAAAAACTCTAAATCCTCAAAAGTAGTATTTGGTCTTTTTAAAAAATCTTCACCTGTAATTTTAGTATTAATAACATCTTTATCTTGAGCTTTTAGATATCTATTTATATCTTCCTTTGGTGTTAGATAAACCAATTTCACTTCTTCTTTTAAATCTTCAATATCTTTTTCTTCTTTTAAGAATCTATCATATCTTGTCTTTGCAATTAAACCTTGTTCATAACCATATTTTAATAGTCTTCTTTCAGAATTATCGTGACGTAATAACAATCTAAACTCAGCTCTAGATGTTAATAATCTATATGGATCAATAACTCCTTTAGTAATTAAATCATCAATTAGAACACCAATATAAGCTTCATCTCTTCTTAAAAATAGTGGTTCTTTTCCTTCTAGTTTGTTTGCAGCATTAATGCCAGCTATCAATCCTTGGCCAGCAGCTTCTTCATAACCACTAGTACCATTAATTTGCCCAACACAATATAAGTTTTTAACATTCTTAGTTTCAAGTGTTGCTTTTAAGCTTCTTGCATCAATTGCATCATATTCAATTGCATAAGCATATTTTAATACTTTCGCATTTTCAAGCCCTGGTATTGTCTTTAGAATTTGATCTTGAATATGATAAGGCATTGATGTAGAAAAACCTTGAATATAAATACTATTTGTATATCTTGATTCTGGTTCGAAAAATAATTGATGTCGTTCTTTATCTTGAAAGCGAACAATTTTATCTTCAATCGAAGGACAATATCTTGGTCCAACACCTTCAACTAAACCAGAATACATACTTGATTCACCTAAGTTTTCTAAAATAATTCTTTTAGTTTCTGGTTGAGTAAATGTTAGATAACAAACAACTTGATCTTCTGGTTTTACTACATCTTCCCAAGGTGTCTCTTCGCTAAAACGATATAGTTCATTATCTCCTTTTTCAACTTTTAATCCTTTATAATTTATACTTTCATGAGCAATTCTTTGAGGTGTTCCTGTTTTAAGGCGAATGATCTTGAACCCTAAATCGGCTAATGTTTTACTTAAACCAGTAGTAGTTTTTTGCTTGTCTGGTCCTGAGTGAGTTTCTTGATGACCAACAAGAATTTTAGAGTTTAAGTATACTCCTGTTGCTAGAATAACTATTTTAGCATCAATTTCTTCGCCGCTTTCTAGTTTTACCCCTCTAACAACACCATCTTCATAAATTAAGGTATCTACATATGCTTCTAAGAAGTCTAAATTGTCTTGTTTTAAAATTGCCTCTTGCATATATTTTGGATATGTTGTTTTATCAACTTGAGCCCTTAATGCCCTAACTGCAGGTCCTTTGCTTTTATTTAGCATTTTAAGTTGGATTAAACATTTATCTACTGCTTTTCCCATCTCTCCACCTAAGGCATCTATTTCCCTAACAACAATACCTTTGGCTGGTCCACCAATAGAAGGATTACATGCCATACTCGCAATATGGTCAAAGTTTCCTGCGATTAATAAAGTTTTATGATTTCTTCTAGCAGTGGCTAATGCAGCTTCTATTCCCGCATGACCTCCACCTACAACTACTACTTCATACATATTTTTCACCTTTTTTAATTATATCACATTTTCCTTCTTTTGTCCTTATCTATTCTCAAAAAAATAGAGACATTTAATCTGTCTCTATTTTGCTATATCAACAACGTTTATTACAACGGTGTATAATGGTTTAGTATAGCTTGATGGTGTAAATGTAATTTTGAACTTTCCTTCTCCAAGTGCTAAGAAATCCACAAGTTTTCCAAAACCAGCTGAATATAATAATATCTTAGCATTGTTTATATCAGAACCATCTAAAGCTTCGATTTGCCAACTATCTTCAGTGATTTCAGCATCGCCAATACCAAACTCTTTGTCAGCTTTATCAATAATACTACTAAAGCTTATTGCCTCATAATATTGATATGTGTGATCACCAAAAGCATCTTCTTTTAATCCTTCAGAACTATTAATTTCAAAATCTTCGCTGATAATTTTTAAGGCTTTTTCGATTGGAGTTATATATTCATTTAAAGCATCGTATTGAGAAGATATCTTAAAGTGTAAAATACCTTCTTTTACAATTCCTAATTTAAATGTTGTTACACCTCTAGAAGTTGTTGTTATTCCATCTTTAACTACAAACGCCATATCTTTTTCTACTAATTCAAGTTTTAAGTCTTGGTGTGTCTCTTCTGGGAAGATTTGAGCAGTTATGTCTACAGTACCAATAATAAACTTTCTCTTATTATCTGCATTATCAATAGCAGTTGAAATTGCTGAATCACTATAAAATTTATAAGATAATAATCTATCATCAATATCCATTAATAATTCTAGCTTAACTGGTTTTTTCTTTTCAAGAATATGAACTGTAATCTTATGTTTAATACTACTATCTGCAAGAGAAGATAACTCTACCTCAACAATTCCATGATATGTTGATTTAAATAGTCCTTCATCAGAAATAGTTGCTAAATTAGCTTCTGTAATTGTTCTGCGTGTAATTGGATCTTGAATAAATCTTTGTGAAGGATCAAAAACAGGATAAACAACTTTTTTACTCCATGTTACAGTTGCAGCTGCATTGGCAGGGGCAACTAAAGCACCAAATTGAATTTCTTGACCAGCAATAATAGTTACACTGTGCTCTACTGCAACAGTTTTACCATTAACGTCTTTTTGTGTAATTTGTACACTTTCAACTGGAGCATAAGTATAATCTAATGTAATAATATTTGATTTAATTTCTACATCGCCCGCCATAGCAACAGCTTGAAGACGGAACTTTTGTTGTTTAGCAAGTGAAGTACAATAAACTTCACCATTTTGATTAAGAACTAAACCTACACTTGTAGGATCTTCAATAATTTGATTGTCATCTGTACGATGAAGCAATCTCCACTCAACGTTAGCACTAGCAGTTGCAGGTGAAACCGTACTTCCTAGTTTTATAACCTCTCTTAAATAAGCAATTTTGTTATTTGTTGGCGTAACCGCTGCAGATTTATTTTCTACAACATCAATAACTACTGCTGTTGGATCGTGATAATTCACAAAAACTTTTAAAACTGCATAATTGCCATCAACTGTTCTTGCATAAATGAAATGATTTCCACCAAATTGAGGAGTAAATTTACCATTTGCAGTAATAGAAGCACGAGACTCATCGCCAACTTCCCAAGTCACTTCTGTAGTTTCATTTGTGTTTGAAGTTAGTGTATAACTTAATTGCAATTCTTCACCTATTTCCATTTCGCTATTGAAGCCTTCAGGAGTGTTAATTCTAATTCCTGAAGTTTTAGGATTTGTAACTTCAATAATTGCTGGCGCATAGATATCTCTTTCAACAAGATGAGCTTTGATATTACCTACACCTACAGCTAAAGCAGTAATTTTAACTTTATCATTAGCTATTTTTTCAAACTCTATAATATTTCTACTTTCTTCAGTAATTGTATATTCGATTTCACTTTCTACATTGAACTGGCCTGTAATTGATAAAACTTTTGTTTGCCCTACCTCCATAGTGACTGAGTGAACATCAAATCTAAATATATCTGTTGAGCCGTCTTTAGCAATACATCCGGCCGTAAAAAACAAAACAAAGATAGATAAAAATATAATTGCGATTTTCTTTTTCATAATTTTTCTCCTCTATTCATACTAGTATACCACAATAATGTCTTTTTGTTAAGAAAAAAATTCTTTTTGTTCTTTTTCCTTTTTGATATAGATATCGAAAATTCTTAAGTTTTCTTGATACTCTTTTTTGGTTATAAAACGATACCTATTTACTCTTCTTATTTTAATAAAACAACTTCGCTTTCCTAATAAATGTTGAAAGAAAATAACAAAAGAACCTAAAATTAAAAAAGCTCCAAAAACATAAAAATAAATTTTCGAATTTTGTTCTGATATTATTATAGAAGGAGCGATAAGAAAAAATAACCCCACCAAAAAGAAAAAAATTAAAGGAGCAATAACACAATAAAATGTTGCCATCTTAACATTCTTTATATACGTTTCTTTTAAATAACTCGGACTTATATTGGATGGTAGATATCTTAATTCTATTTCTTCTTCATTAAAAACACGAAAAGAAGCACATAATGAATACCATTCTCTTATCTTATAAGATTTACCACGATAAGTGTATTTTCCTTTATAATATGTAACTTCTTCTTCGTTATTTATTTTAATTGTTTTGTCTTTCTTCATTTTTATCACCTTATATATTATACCTATTTAAAACAAAAAATAAAAGGCTATTTTTAATAGCCTTTATTTATCTTATTTTGCTGCTTTATCGATAGAACCAAATACTTCCATTCTACCAAGCATTGCTCTTTTAATTCCTGCTGTACATGGTCCTAAGATTTTTCTAGGGTCATATACTGCATCATTTTTAGGATCTGCAAGTAAAGCTCTTAAGTCTTTTGCAAATTCTTGTTGAAGTTCAGTGTTAACATTAATTTTAGCTGTACCTCTAGCAATAGCTTTTTTAATTTGATCATCTGGAATGCCAGAACCACCATGTAATACTAAAGGAACTTTAGCTGCTTTATTAATAGCGTCCATTTCGTCAAATCCTAGTTTAGGAACACCTTTATATGGTCCGTGAGCACTACCTAATGCAGGAGCTAAACAATCTACTCCAGCTTCTTTTACAATACGTACACAATCTTCTAATTTTGCGTATTGAACTTTACCTACGATACCATCTTCTTCTCCACCAACAATTCCTACTTCAGCTTCTACTGTAACACCTTGTGGGTGTGCGTAGTCAACTACTTGTTTACTAAGTCTAACGTTTTCCTCAATTGGATGTTTTGAAGCATCGATCATAACAGATGTGAAACCAGCATCAATAGCTGCTTTACAAGCTTCAAATGTTGTTCCGTGATCTAAGTGCACCGCTACATCTACTGTAATCTTTTGATCTTTGATTAATCCTTTAACCATCCCCATAACCACATTGTAGCCGCCCATATATTTAGCTGCACCTTCAGAAACTCCTAAAATTACAGGTGAATTTTTTTCTTGAGCCACTAATAAAATAGTTTTTGCCCATTCAAGGTTATTAATGTTGAATTGACCTACAGCATAACCTTCCTTGTTTGCTTTTTTAAGCATTTTCTTCATATTAACTAAAGCCATTTGTACCTCCTTTGCTCTTTGTTAATTACTTCTTGAACTTATCTAAAATAAAATAACCAATACCAACAACATCACGACCAATATGCGCTCCTACTGCTGGCGTAATATATTGTAACCCAATTTCTGCGCGATTGCCATAATATTCTTTTAAATCTTTAACAATTTGCTTACATGTCTCAATATTACCGCTTTGGATAACTTGAATTACAACATCTTGTGAATCGCCAATTTCACCAATAACTAATTCTTTTAATCTTTCAATAGCTTTAGAATAAGTTCTTACTTTTTCAAAAGTTACAATAGCACCTTCATTATTTAATTCTAGAATTGGTTTTATCGCTAGCCAACTTCCTAAAGTACCGCTAAAACGACCTAATCTACCATTCTTTACAAGATAATCTAAACTGTCAACCACAAAATAAGCGTGTGAGTTTTGAGTTAAATACTCACTATACTCTAAAATTTCTTCAACGCTTTTTCCTTCTTTAACCATTTCTTTAGCTCTTAAAGCATAATAGCCTTGTAAATACGTAGCTGTTTTAGTGTTTACAGAATATAGATTAATTCTGTCTGCATACTCTTCCTTAAGAGTCATAAACGTTTGGCCAATAGAACTTAACTTATAAGATATCGAAAATAAAATTATATCTGTATAACCTTTTTTAATGTGATCTTCAATCATAATCATCATATCACCTAATGTAGGTGCTGATGTTGATGGAATGTCTTCTTTACTTTTTACTTTCTTTAGCCTTTCATAAAATTCATCTGCTCTAATTTCAATACCATCAACTAAATGTTCTTCCCCAAAATTAATTACTGAACGTAAAGTTGGGATTTGTGGATCATAACCGATGTAATCTAAACCTGCGTTTACATCAGTAATAATTGCAATTTTACTCATTATTCCTCCTTTTGCTTTTTACTTCCACTTTGGATATTATATCATTATTTAACTGTTTTTTCAACTTCACTCAATTTATTTTACAATCATTATACTATTTGTTATTTATAAACATAAGTATAAAGCAAATAGTGAATGATAATTCCTAAAACTGAAACTCCTGAAATAATTAAAGAAGTAGTTAAATATTTCTTAAACTTTAATAATTGTTTTCTTTTTAAAATAACCATTACTAAAGTAAGGATTCCAAAAACAATTGCTACTGCATATAAAATATTACCAATATTTTGAAACAAATCTAAAGGTATATAGTCTATATCCTTCCATAAAGCCCGATATTCAGCATTAAATAAAATTAATCCCAAAGTAACCACAAGAACAATAAATAGTATTATAATTTTTAATGCTATTATAATCGCACTAATTGCTGGCATTACTGTTGATAAAATTGCCGCCGCAAGTCCAATAAAACCTATGATTTGTAAAAATCTTATTAACTTAGACTTTCGCATATGTTTTTTCTCCTTTGTTCTTACATATTATAATACATTTATTATACGAACCTTAAACTATTTCAAATTTTCAAAGAAACTTGTAAAAGTATAAATCCAATCTTTAGATTGAACCCCTTTGCTTAACTTTAATAGTAATTGATCTTGTCTATATTCAAAATGGAAATCATTAGAGATATTATAAGCAACCATAAATACTTTTTCCATATCTAACTGCTTTGTTTTTTCTTTAGTAAAGATAACTGTTGCAAATAATTTTGTTTCAACAATTCTATCAATATCATATTTTAATAATAACGTATTTAAATAGATACTTTCTATATATAATAATAATTCATTTGATAGTTCACCAAATCTATCCGTAAAGATAGAGATAATTTTATCTTTATCTTTTTTATTTTCTATCTTGCCAATTTCTTTATGAATCATTATCTTTAATTCATCATCAGAAACATAACTATCATCTACAAACTTAGAAACTTTAATACTATAACTCTTAGGTTCTGTTTTCTTGATTCCTTTTACATCCTCAATTGCTTCTTCTAATAATTTCAAATATAAATCTAAACCAACGCTATCAATAAACCCTGATTGTTCTTTACCTAAAAGATCTCCCGCTCCTCTTATTGATAAATCTCTAATTGCAATATTAAAACCACTACCCAAAGTTGTGAATTCTTTAATTGCTTCTAATCTCTTATATGCTGTTTCAGTTAAAATCTTTTTATTATCATACATTAAGAACGCATAAGCAATTCTATCACTTCGCCCAACTCTTCCTCTAATTTGATAAATTTGAGCTAATCCTAAATGGTCAGCATCTTCAATAATTAATGTATTAGCATTAGGAATATCAATCCCTGTTTCTATAATTGTAGTGCAAAGTAAAATATCATATTCCAAATTAATAAACGAAGCTACATTATCCTCTAATTCTTCTTTATTCATTTGCCCGTGAGCAATAACAATTCTTGCCTCTGGAACTAAACGTTTCAAATTAATTGCTGTTTTATGCAAAGTAGATATCTGATTATGTAAATAAAAGATTTGTCCCCCACGATTTAACTCTCTATAAATTGCTTCTTTAATAATTGTATCGTTTTTAGATAAAACATATGTTTGAATTGGATATCTACTCTTTGGAGGTGTTTCAAGTAGACTCAAACTTTTAATACCTGAAATAGCAATATGAAGTGTTCTAGGAATTGGTGTAGCTGTTAAAGTTAAAATATTAATATCTTTTTTCAAAGTCTTGATTTTTTCCTTGTGCATTACACCAAATCTTTGTTCTTCGTCTACTATCAATAAACCTAAGTCATAAAAACCAACATCATCAGATAAAATCCTATGTGTTCCAATTAAGATGTCTACTAAACCCTTTTTAGTATCCTCAATAACTTCTCTTTGCTTTCTTAGTGGAACTAAACGATTTAAAAGTTCAACTCTTATTCCATAAGGTTCTAATCTATTTTTAAACGTATGATAATGTTGATTAGAAAGAATGGTTGTTGGAGCTAGATAGGCAGCTTGCTTGTTGTTTATAACTGTTTTAACGGCAGTTCTTAAAGCTATCTCGGTTTTTCCAAAACCCACATCGCCACAAACCAACCTGTCAATAACTTTACCATCTTCCATTTCTGCTTTGATGTTTTCAATAATTGCAATTTGATCTGAGGTTTCCTCGTGTGGAAAGTCACTTTCAATAATCCTTTGAAACTCGTCATCTGGTAAATATTTATAACCAACTGCTTTACTTCTTTCTGATTCATTGTCAATAATGACAGTTGCAATATCGACTAATTGTTCCTTAATTCTTTTTCGTTTCTTTTCCCAAGACTTAGTTCCTAATTTATTTAATTTTGGAACTACTCCTTCGCTACCAACATATTTACTAATTAAATTAATGTTTTCAACAGGAACCAAAAGATCACTATTAGAAAATTTTAAAGTTAAATAGTCTTGTTTTAAACCATTTAATTCAACTGTTTTAATACCCTGATAAATTGCTAATCCATAATCATAATGAACTATATAATCACCTAATTTTAATTCATCTTTATCAAAAATGGTTTTTCCTTGATAAGCAATAGCTTTTTTTGGTTTCTTTATTGATAAATCTTTAAAAATATCTTCTTCAGAGATAACTTCTAGTTTTCTATCAATAAAACCGAAGCTAATAGAATTTTCTACAACTATCAAATGAACTTTATTTTCTTCTATATCTTCAAAGCTTTCTATTTCTAAATAATTCAAGCCTTCTTCTATAACTTTCTTAAATAGTTTTAATCTTTCTATCGTTTTAAAAGTTAAAACATATGTTTTTTGTTTGTTGAGTTTTATTTCAAAAATTAAATTTTTTAAATCATTTTGATAATCAATTATTGAATAAGTTTTAAAATCAATTAATTTATCTAAAGTAACGTCGATATACCTTGAAAATTGTTCTAAATAAACCTTTTGTTTTGGTTTGTTAATTGCTTCAAACTCTAAAGTGTATAACAGCTCAATTTGTAACTCTAAACTTTCTCTTTGTGTTTGAATATCTACTAAGATTTTTTTATAAACATTTTTTAAATCATTGTATTCATCATAAAAAGTTAAAGAGTTTTGATAATCTAAAAGACTTGCTTGCTCATCATAAAAATAATTAATTAACTTATTTACTCTTTCATCATTTTTGTGGTTTTCTACGTCTTTCAACAATTCTTGAATATGAGGATTGTTATATTTTTTTAATTTATTAATAACTTCTTTTTTTTGTTCTTCGTTATAAATCAATTCTTGAATAGGATAGATATCTATTTCTTCTGTTTTCTCTAACGATAATTGATCCTTCACATCAAAAAATCTAATGTTTTCAATTTCATCATCAAAAAAAGTAATCCTAACTGGTTTCTCATGCAAAATAGGGAAGATGTCTATTACCTCCCCACGCACGCTAAAATCCCCCGTTTGAAAAGTAATGGGGGTTCTGTTATAGCCTATTATCACTAATTGTTTAATTAACTCTTCGCGATTAATAATTTTGTTTGTCTTTAAGTTAATAATTTGTTTTTTAAATAGTTCAGGACTAATTAAAGGTTTTAATACTGCTTGAACATGAGTTACTATGATTTTTGCTTTCTTCTCTAAAATATTTTTTAAAGTATTAATCCGCTCTATTTTCAAATCATTACTAACTACTAATAAATCAGCTGAGATAATTTCATCTACTGCATATAAATCTACATTCTCATCTCCAGCAAGTTTCAAAAAAGCATTATATGCTTGATTGGCTTTATAGAGATTAGATGCAATATAGATAATTGATTTTCCCTTTAAGACATAAGCATCATATGCAGCTAAATATTTAGCATTATTTACAACATTATATAAATATATTGACGAATTATCTTTAATGCTTTCTTCATACTCAATAACACTATTATTAATTCTAAATAATTCTAAAATATTATTCATTATATTTAGTATTATAGTAACTCATAAACTTTTCTAGACCTTGTTTGTCTAAATAAGAAATCATATTTGGTGCATCCTCTATAATAGGTGCAAGTAATTTCATTTCTTTACGAGAAAATTTTCCTAACACATAATCAATAATATCATCTTTAAAATTATCAATACCAATTCTTATTCTCGCAAATTCTTCAGAATCTAGATTATCAATAATGTTTTGAACACCATTATGACCACCACTACTGCCTTTAGGTTTTATCTTTAACTTTCCTGTTGGTAAAGCAAGCTCATCGTGGATGATTAAGATATCTTCTAAAGCAATATCGTAATAATTCATTACTAATTTAACTGCTTCTCCCGATAAGTTCATAAATGTTAATGGTTTTAATAATATATAATCTTGATCTAATTTTAATAAGGCAGTTGCTCCTTTAAACTTTGTTTGAAGTTTAAAAGCAATATTATGTTCCTTTGCGATTTCATCTAAAAACATAAAGCCGATATTGTGTCGTGTTTTTTCATATTGTTTACCAGGATTACCTAGACCTACTATTAATTTCATTTCATATCACGCTTTTGTAAGTCATAACACTCTAAGACGTTTTCTAATAAACTAGCAATTGTCATTGGCCCAACTCCTTTTGGAACTGGTGTTACTAGTCTAGCAACTTCCATTGCCTCTTTAAAGTTTACATCACCAACAATATGACCCATTTGTCTATTAATACCTACATCAACTACAACTGCATCTTTTTTAATCATATCTCCTGAAATAAAATCAGCCTTACCTACAGCAGATACTAAAATATCTGCTTGTTTTGTAATGTCTTTTAAGTCTTCAGTATATGAATGACAAACAGTAACTGTAGCATTAGCGTGATTAAACAATAAAGCTAGTGGCATACCTACAAGTTTGCTCCTTCCCACAATAACTACTCTTTTTCCTTCTATCTCTACAAAATATCTTTTAAGTAAAGTAATAATACCTTTTGGTGTTGCAGGCACTAAAACAGGTTTACGATTTAAAAGTTTTCCTTGGTTGATTATATTTAACCCATCAACATCTTTGATTGGAGAAATAGTATTAACAATAGTATCTTCATTAAGATGTTTTGGAAGTGGTAATTGGACCAAAATTCCATTTACCTCTTTATTTTTATTTAATTTCTCAATTAAATCTACTAGTTCTTTTTCTCTTGTGTCTTTTGGTAAAATATAATCTTCTGTTGCTATCCCTACATTCTCGCAAGCTTTTATTTTGTTACGAACATAGATTTTACTTGCATCATCATCTCCTACTAAAATAACAACTAATTTTGGTTTGACTTCTAGTCTATTTACTTCTTCTTTAATTCTCTCTTTGATTTCTTTTGAAATCATTTGACCATCTAGTATTTGACTCATATCTTACTCCTTTTTTCTAATTATATCATTTTTTAATAAATAAGTCTTTATATTTGTTTTAAATTATCTTTTCAAAAACTTTATCAACAGGTTCTTTAATTACTAAAGTTGCAAGAAAATCATATGGCGTTTCCGATAGGTTTATAATAACAAAATTAGTTCCTCTAAAAAATTGAACCAAGCCTGCAGCTGGGTTAACTGTAAGACTTGTTCCAGCTACAATCAAAGTATCACAACGAGCAATATAGTTAATTGCTGCTTCAATATCATAATTATTTAAAGGTTCTTCATATAATACAACTTCTGGTTTAATTAAACCTCCACACTTCTTACAATAAGGGATCGGTTTTGCATCTAAAATATAAGCTAAATCATACTTTTCTTTGCACTTCATACATTTATTACGATAAACACTTCCATGTAATTCGATAACTTTACTTGGGCTGCTACCCGCCATTTGGTGTAAATTATCTATGTTTTGTGTTATAACTGCTTTTAGTTTTCCTTCCTTTTCTAGTTTAGCTAAAGCTATATGAGCATAATTAGGTTTTGCATTAGGAAAGATCATTTTCTCTTTATAAAAAGTATAAAAAAGTTGGGGATCTTTCATAAAGCAAGAATGAGAAATAATGTACTCGGGTCTTAAGTTTTTATATTGGCTTGAGTATAAACCTGATGAACTTCTAAAATCTGGAATGCCTGATGCTGTAGACACTCCTGCCCCACCAAAAAAGACAATGTTGTTTGAGCTTTCAATAATCTCTTTTAATCTTTCTATTTTATCCATAACTAACCCTCCTTTTTAATTATATCATATTTCTTTTAAATAATAAAAAAAGCATTAATTAGATATCTAATTAATGCTTATATTTTTATTTTTTATTTTTTTTCGCAATACTTCTTGCGATATGAATTCCGTTCGCTCCAGCTTGAGCCAAACCTCTAGTTAGACCAGCACCATCGCCAGCTACATATAAGTTTTTAATCTTCGTTTCAAAATTACGATTTACTTCAGGACGAGCCGAATAGAACTTAGCTTCTACTCCATAAAACAATGTGTGATCACTAGCAATACCTGGAGTTACATGATTTAATGCATCCATCATTTCGATAATTGACTTCATTGTATTATAAGGTAAAGCTAATCCTAAATCTCCTGGAACAGCTTCTTTTAATGTTGGGCGGATAAATCCTTCCTTAAGGCGTTTTTTTGTAGAACGTCTTCCTCTTATAATATCACCATATGTTTGAACAATTACTGATCCTGAACTTAACATATTAGCAAGTGTTGCAACAGCGTGAGCAAAATCATTTGGATTATTAAATGGTTTTTCAAATTCATGAGAAACTAGTAAGGCAAAGTTTGTATTTTCTGTACCATATCTAATATCTCTAAATGAGTGTCCGTTACACAAAATTGCTCCGTTTTGGTTTTCCACAACAACATGTCCACTAGGATTAGAACAGAAAGTTCTAACTGTTGTTCCAACACTTGAACGGTAAATAAATTTACCTTCATATAAGTGTGTATTGATATCTTCCATAACAATATTGCTTGTTTCTACACGAACACCGATATCTACTTGATTGTTTTTAAATTTAATGTCGTGCTTTTGTAAGACTTCTTCAAGCCAACTAGATCCGTCTCTACCTACACCTAAAATGACATTATCGCCATAGATTTCGGTTCCATCACACAAAACAACTCCAACACATTTATCGTCTTCAATTAATAAATCGCCAACTTTAGTTCTAAAACGATAGTCGATATGGTTTGCCATTTCGTCACGAAAGTTTTTAAGAATTTGAATATTCTCTTCAGTTCCCAAATGTCTTACTTTACTTCTCAATAATTTTAAGCCAGCACCAATTGCTAACTTTTCAATTTTTCTCACCTCTGGAGTATAAGGATCAGTTATCTCTGGGTTTGCACCATGCTCTAAGTTTAATTTATCAACATAATTAATTAATTCCATTAATTCGTCGTCATCTAAATACTCATTTAACCAACCGCCAAATTCGTTAGTAATATTATATTTTCCATCTGAATAAGCTCCAGCTCCACCAAAACCAGTTGAAATTGAACAGCTTGGTTTACATCCGTGATATCCGTTTCTATCTACCGGACACTTTTCAATTTTGCCTTGTAAGATTGGACATTGACGATCATAAATATCATGTCCTTTATCTATTAGCAATACTTTATATTCTGGCTTTTTAAGCATCAATTCATAGGCACAGTACATCCCACTAGGGCCTGCACCCACAATAATACAATCATATTTTTTACTCAAAATCTTCACCTCTTGTTTTCATAACACGCTTTAATAAATTCTCCAAATAATGGATGCGCTCTATTTGGTCTTGATTTAAATTCTGGTCGATATTGAACAGCAATAAAGAAAGGATGTCCTTTTAACTCCATTGCAACTGGTGTGCCATTTTTAGAAAATCCACTCCAAACCAAATCGCCATTTTTAAATTCTTCTAAATATTTTTTATTAAATTGATATCGATGACGATATCTTTCACTAACTTCTGTCTTTTGATAAACATCATAAATACGAGTTCCATTTGTTATTTCAACTTCACTCGAACCTAGCTTCATCTTTCCTTCT
>FZPS01000187.1_pt78 | contig 51180 bp, 56 predicted proteins | sample 1817821 | NCBI WGS metagenome assembly FZPS01 (sample SAMEA104158645, study PRJEB21678) | metagenome | place: Germany | collected 2015-04-21 | reverse complement strand
AGTATACCGCCAAAATCCAAAATGAAAATAATCCTAACAATCCAAAACAAAATAGAAATTGCGGAAACAACAATTCAATGTTGATTCCGCAATTTTTCTCATCTAAGACTGGTTATGTCCCAGCCTCTTTTTTGTATATGAAAGGAAGCATCTTAGAAATAATAATAATAGTAAATTTATAAAACTATTTTCCGCTTTTACACGTTCTTATAAGTGAAAGGAGAAAAAGCAATGACAGATAAGGAACTAATAGATGAGATTAGGTCTGGCAGTAAAGCAGCCATTGAAATATTAATACGCCGATATTATAACGAGATTTATGGATTTATATATAGAAGGACACAGCAACAGTCATTGTCTTATGACCTGACACAAGAAGTATTTGTAAAAGTAGCAAAGTCAATTTCTTCTTTCAAAGGGGAAAGTAAATTTCGTAGTTGGTTAATAACAATTGCACTAAATCAAATTAGGGATTATATGAGATCTAATAAAATTGATTTCGTTAATTTAGAAAGCGAATGGATTGAACAAACTGTAACAGATAAAAGAGAAAATGTGACTTTTCTTTATGAAAAGAAAGAGGAAGCACAAGAAATAAGAATTGCTTTAAAGCAACTTCCAGACTTTCAAAGTGAAGCAATTATCTTAAAGTACTTTCATGGATATACGTACAAAGAGATATCCGAAATTACAAATGTAACAGAATCTACTGTTAAATCTAGGGTCTTTCAGGGATTGAAAAAACTATCTAAAACTTTAAGGAGGGAAAGTGATGAAGGAAAAGGTAAATCAGACGGAAATTAAGAAATTAGAGAAAGAACTAGAGCAATCCTTTAAATATTTTGAAGTACCATCTCCTGACGAAATGAGGATACAAGAAACAATTGTTAGTGTTAAAAATTTAATTGAAGAAAATGAAACTAAAGCCAAACTTACTGTATTTGGGCAAATGTGGAATGAAGTAAGGAATGTTTCTTTATATCTTATAGTTATCCAATTGATAATACTTCTTACAAGTATTTATGTAGTAACTACTTATTCAACAAATATAGTATTAACTTATTTGTTTTGTGTTGCACCACTATCAATTGTTCTAGGATTAACAGAGTGTCTTAAAAATAGAAACTTTAACATGGCAGAACTTGAAGTTACATTTAAGCATGGAACAGGTCAATTATTTCTTTTGAGATTTATCTCTGGAGCCACAATACACACTATTACTGTTAGTCCTATTATTATTTTTACAGGGCTAATGGAACCAAGTATGCTTGTCAAATCCATTTTTGTATGGTTAATTCCTTCGTTATTTACAGCGGTGTTATTTCTAGGAATTTCATTTTATCTACCGAGTCGATATAACACTGCGCCAATTATTATTAGTTCATGGTTAATGGGATCTATCATTATATCGTTGCAACAGAAATTATTTAATGAATGGATTACTTCACCTATCTTTACACACTTAGTGACACTAGCATTATTATTAATAGTTTTATACAACATTACTTCGAAATACAGGAAGGAGTACAATCATGGAGTTGAGTATTCAATCATTAAGTAAGTCTTATAAAAATCAAAAGGTTCTTGATGACGTTACACTAAATTTGAATCCCGGAGTTTATAGTTTTCTGGGGGAAAATGGTTCTGGAAAAACTACGTTAATGAGGATAATTGCCACTGTATTGAAACCAACCTCTGGGTCAATTTATTTGGATGGTAAAGACATATTAAGTCTTGGCGAAAAGTATAGAGATGTTTTAGGATATGTTCCGCAGCAAGTAGGATATTATCCACACATGAAGGTTCATGCATTCTTGGAATATGTTGGCACCTTAAAGGGATTAAATAAGGGGGAATGTAAAGAAAAGGCAGAGTACTGGCTTAAACAAGTGAATTTATACGATCAGAGAAATAAAAAGATAAGAAAGTTGTCAGGTGGAATGAAGCAACGTGTGGGAATTGCACAGGCTATGTTAAATGATCCGAAGATTCTTATTCTTGATGAACCAACCGCTGGATTAGACCCAAAAGAGAGAATTCGATTTCGTTCAATTGTCGCCAACTTATCTATCAACAGAATAGTTCTTTATACTACCCATATCGCAAGCGACTTAGAAGGACTAACGGATTATGTATGTATTTTAAAACAAGGAAAGATCGAGCAATTGAATCGTCCTGAAGAGATATTAAAAACATTATCGGGAATAGTTTGGGATGTATTAGTAGAGCCGTCAGAACTGGAACACATTGAGAGTGAATACAAAGTGGGTGCCATTGAAAAAACTGGTGGTAAAGTTCGGGTAAGACTTTATCATGAAGTAAAACCCTTCCCTAATGCAGAGAGTAAAACTCCTACTTTAGAAGATATTTATTTATATTATTTTGGGGAGGCATAGGAATGAAGAATTTAATTAAATGGGAATTTAGACATTTGTTGCAACAGAAAATGATTTATATTGCACTCATACTAATCTTTGGCATGGTTGTTTTAGGTCATTCAGTCATTGATACTAGTTCTAAAATTAACTTTGATAAGGTAGAGGGAATCATTACCGAACAAGACATAAGTACTGCAGAAGAGAATATGAAAAACTATTCTTTTGATTACAATGTTAATTATACAATTTTAAAGGCACAAGAGTTGGAAAACTACCAAATTGGGAAAATAAGTGAGTTAAATACAATCCTAGAAGAAAAATATAATGGCGCTAATTCAGAGATTAAAGAAGAGATTGAAATGAGAAAAAATGTGGACGTTATGTATCTGACCTATTATCTCGTTGCTGAATCTATAGTAAATTATTTAAGTGCTGATGGTGTTATCTTTATTGGTATATTAATCTTAATAGGAATATATTCTATTTTCTCTAGAGATGGTACTACAGGTGTTTCACAATATACCCTAACATCAAAGTATGGGAGAACAAAACTTGTATCTGCAAAGATTATCGTTAGTCTTACCTATACCTTTTTTGTTTCATGTGGAATAGTTATTTTTACTTGGATTTACCAATTATATAGAGCAAGTGCTAACATAAGTTATTGGGAATATGCTTTTGATGGTTGGAATGCACCAATACAGTTTATTACGGAATTGGCCACAGCACCATATGCTATGTCAATTGCTCAATTCCATATAGTACAATTATGCTTTTTATTACTTGGTAGTATTAGTTTAGCAACCGTGTTTTTAATTGTTTCGTCTGTTTCAAGAAATTCATTTATAAGTTTTTTAATAAGTCTCTCGGTATTTTTCATTCCAATAGTAGTAGTTGATATATTAATGGCAGATACACAATTTGCATGGATAGATGCTATTTACCCTTATACCCCGACATTTATAATGAAAACTCAAGCCTTATTCGAAACATTCAGGAGTGTTCATATAGGTTCAGTTGTTATAGATGGTCCATATCTAGCAATTACAACAGGGGCATTGTTAGTAATAGGTGGATTAATTTATTTAAAATGGTATGTTGTTAACAAAAAAACAGTTTAGAAATATACCTTTATATCAATTAACTATTGAAAGGTAGGGATCCCCTATCTTTTTTTATGGTTAAAACTAATAAAAACTACAATTATCATATGTAATAACTATGTACTATCACTATGGTATAATCTAACTAATAAGGGCAAAGGGGTGTTATTTTGAGCGAGAATATTAAAAATATCTTTGATAGATTGTTTGCAACAAAATTACCAAATGATGTTTTACTTAAATCAAACTACTATGCTTTTGAAAAAATGGCCAGTGATAGTGAAATAGAAATAGTGATGCCCCCTAAGAATGAACTACGTGCACTATTTGGTAAAAAAGGAAAGCCATTCTCAGAAAATATAGGTACACATCCAGATTTTGTTGAGGAAATAAATTTATTTATTAATAATTCAAAGTGCAATTTTTGTTTCGGTAAAAATTAAAGAAGAGCTTTCCTAATTCCCTCTTTGTATAAATTCAATATATTTCTATAAAATAAATTATTACGGCGGTAAATATTGGCGATTGCTCACTAATGACTTTAACTAATAAAACAGATAATAAAATAGTCGGTTATTGGGTTGGAAATTTCCGTTTTATTAATTTTATTACAAATATGTAGTCTATAACAATAATGGTTTAGAATGCATTAAATCAAAATTTAGTTATTGTGGAAAGTGTATTACAGTAAAAGGTATTGAATTCTTTCAATACTTTTATAAGAAGCGCTATTCTACACTGATTATTTACCTGCACATAATTTGTTGATATATATTCACCTAAGCAGAAAGGGGCAGTTCCATACAGTTACATGTGTAGTCCCTTGTCGTGAGGTTTTTTCAGATTTTATCTTTGGATACCATTTTACCATTGGGTTGTTTTCTTCATGAATATCCTTAACACATAAACCACGTTTCATACATCGACCTCTTGTCTTTCTTAGAACTTTCGCTATACTCTGGTTGTTTGAAAACACATTACTACAATTTGGACATTCTACGTTACTAAATTTATGATTTGAACCTCTAAATACAATGTATGGATTTCTATTATCAGGACCTAAATATATAAGGAGCCCCTGGTGCATACTTCGCAAATGTATCTTTACCTCTTAACGGGGCAAAGTTTCCATCAACCTCAGGTATCATTTCTTTTATCATTTGAACCAATTCATCATCTGTATAAGTTTTAAAGAATAAATCACGCTTTGTAGCAATTATTTTCAAGGCATCTTGAATGGTAGGCATCAAAAAAGTGTAGCTACTCTCATGTTTCTTACACATAAGAACAAATTGGTTATCATGATAGTTTAGTAGATTCAGACCTTTTTCCCTTATTCTTAGAAACAGGGAAATATTTATATGATCATGAAACATATCATTTTTTCTTGATCACTTTTCATATGGCCCTCAAATAATCTATCGCATAAAAAAAGAACACCATTGTGATGTTCTTTCAGTTAATCATAAGGTCTGATATGACTTTCTTAATTCTTTGGTCGCATTAGTAATTAAATTTTGATCCCTTTCATTAGTGGTAAGTTGATTATTGGAAGTCGTAATTAAATCTACTAAGTTTAAAAGTTTTTCCTTAAAATTAGTGTCCACCTTTTTATCCTTGATTATGATATTGTTGTATGACAATAATAGTTGTTCTTATATGTTTATTTTAACTTTATTTCATTTTTGAGAAGACGCTTTAACTTATTTTAGTGATGTAATTCGCATGAAGTTTTTGCCTTAGCAGAACTTCATGCGGATTTTTTTGTTATTATATAGAATGTATCTTCAATCTATAAAAAAACCTCATTTAGATACACTACGGTGAACCATATCATAAGTAAATGAGGTTTTTTGAGTATTGCTTAATTGAGTACAGCGTTGTTATATAATGAGATTAATACAATTATAAAAGAGTGTAATAATCATCCAATTATTATGTATTTTGAATCGCTATACATATGTTTGTTTTTTATACTTCTGTGTATGACAAGCCTTGTAAATATTGGTATGGTAGTAATGGATAGATACAACAGTATGCGGAATAATCTAATTAATAATCATGAAAATGGGGTGAGTCAATTGAAAAACGAAATGCAGGTTCAGCGTGTTAAAAAAGAGTTAATGTATAATAAGCAAATTAAATCTCCAATAATTTCAAAGGAATTGATAGCCAGTGTCCAGGACATAGCAAAAGCTAGCGTTGTTAATAGTAAGAAAATATTACAAAAATCGAATTTTGAAGAGAAGTTAGAAATTGTTATTAGACCAGATCTTCAGTTACGAATTGAGGCTGGTGAATTAACAAGAGATAAAGGAAGCTTGTTAATAAGGGATAATGAAACAAAACGTTTTGTTGGAAAAGCGGATTTAGAGATGAAGTTAGTAGAACAAGACAAAGAACTATTATCTACACTTACAAATAACATTGTTGCATTTGTCGGTCAAGCGCAACTAGCTGAAATATCTGCGAAATTAGATGTTATTAGTGAAAAAATAGATAAATTAGCAGAATTTGAATGGAACAAAACAGTTTCAGAATTAAATGGATTAAAGAATTCGATAGAGGAAGCTAGTATATCACTTCCAAATGAACATGCTCGTATTCGAATTAATAATTGTATCACTCCTTTACAGCAGTTGTCTGAGTTATTTAAAAAGACAATCGAAGATATGCTGGAAGAGAAAATCAAATTTGGACTAATCCCTAGCTTCGTGGAAGGACTAAAGGTGTGGGAATGGTCGAAGGTAAACCGAAACGAATATAACCCTAAGTATACAAAGGATATTCAAGAATTTATAAATAAATATGGCTTTTTATTTGAGTTGTATTCACAATCGTTAGGGTTATTAGCAGTATGTTATCAAGTAACAAACGAAATACATCATGCTACAAAATATATACATTTAATAGAAGTAGAGACAGTAAAATATACAAATGAATTAGTAAGTAAACTTGGTTATTTACTGGATGTAAAGGACGCAAAATTGCTAGAGGGCGATTCGATACTCAATTTAAAAAAACAGATGACTAATAGAAATATAGATAATAGTTTATTAGATGAAGTTACCCATACAAATGAAAAGTTTATAGAAGCCCAAGAGTTACACGAAACATTAATTAGCCAATTCGAACAACTAGCAATAACCATTAAAGTTGATGCAAAAGATTTATTGGAGGCGAATTAATATGGAAACACTAAACTGCCCAAAATGTAAGCGGAGTCAAAACTTTACAATGAATGGAAGGCAACAATACGTATGTGATAGTTGTCATTCAACATACAAAATGTGTAAAATAGAAAATTGCACTAGTTTAATTAAAACTGGAGTGGTATGTAAAAAATGTATAGGTAAAGGCTTAAATAAAGGAGGATCACTCGCCTTAGTCGGAGCCGTCGCAATAGGTGGGTTTGTAGTAAAACGAATAATTCGCTAGAATGTAGGAGTGTAAAAATCTGTTGCTTGTATTAAAATGAGCCGTATCACAAGTGATGGTAAACAGGAAAAAAGAGCTTACGATACATATGGATCTGTTAGATAAAGTGAAAAATGAAATGCAGTTAAAACGCTGAAATTAAAGGTATTAAATGACTGTAAGTGATAAAAAGTAGCAATGAGTTATATATATATAACTTATTGCTCTTTTTTAATTTGAGTCTTACAATTTAAATAAGTTTAGATAATAAAAGTGCAAACAGAGCATGAGAAATGCGTTACAATAAATAGAGAGAATGAAGTTAATGAATAGCTAAATACTTGCCTTTAATAAAATAAGATATATTAAGAAAAAAGGAGAAGGTAGGGAATAAAATTCAAACGAAAGGACGAAGAAAAACTGAAAACTATATTATTAAGTAGAGAATATGACAAAGCTGTTATAAAATGTAGCAATTTAACTTTTGAGTGTGATCAATAAACCAACGAAATAGTAAGTATAACTAGGAAATAGACAGTTTAAGATAAATATCACTTAGATGTGTCCGTGAAACTATACCAGCACCATAGCTTATACGAAGGTAAACATTATTATCCTAACAAATAAAGGAGTTGAAAAGATTGTTCGTTCAAACTGATTTGAAAAAACAGCAGTTAGATGCGAAAAGACCTCTTCCAAAACACACGGTTCAATCTTTACGTGAAAAGTTATTTCTAGAGTGGACGTACAACTCAAATGCAATTGAAGGCAACACATTAACAATGAACGAAACAAAGGTAGTCCTAGAAGGGATTACCGTTGGTGGAAAAACGATGCAGGAACATTTAGAAGTTATTAATCACCAAGATGCGATTTTTTATGTAGAAGATATTGTAAGAAGTGAAGAGCCGTTATCAGAATGGCAAATTAAAAATTTACATCGCCTTGTTTTAAAAGGGATTGATGATCGGTACGCAGGTGTTTATCGAGATCAGCAAGTCTTTATTTCTGGAGCGACGCATACACCACCCCCACCATTAAAAATTCAAGAACAGATGGATGCATTAATGAATTGGTACAATGATGAAGCACAGGAGCTGCATCCCATTGTACGTGGTGCCATGTTACATGCAATATTTGTTGGCATTCATCCATTTATTGATGGCAATGGACGTACTTCTAGACTTTTATTAAATTTAGAGTTAATGAAAGCTGGCTATCCGCCCATTATTATTCGAGTAGAAAATCGTTTAGCTTACTACAATACACTCGATAAAGCACATACAACGGAAGATTATGAGGGGTTTATAGAACTTGTCGCAAAAGAAGTAGAGGCTTCATTAGATTTGTATTTAAGTGCGATTTGAAAACCGCACTTAGATACGTCACGGAGAACCGTATCACAAGTAAAGGCGGTTTTTTTCAGAAGAAGGCTAAGCTGATTTCAAAAAAAGCATAGTAATAGTAGAGTAATCCGTCAAAACACGTATATTACTCTACTATTCCCATAGATAAAACTATTTCTGTACTAACTATTAACTTTGTTTAAAACATCATCAAAAGTTGTTGCGACAATATATTTAACGTCTTCCCCGACAGCTTTAAAGTGTTCGATTCCACAATCTATCTTCTTTTCCTCAGCGGTTCTATATCCTGCTCGGCGTAAGGTACTCTTCGTTTCTGTTACAAAGTAGAATTTCTCTTTTCCAGCATCATTAATTAAAATAGCCCAGTCTGGATTGTAACTGCCAAGGGGTGTTGGGATTTTAAACCAACTAGGTAGCTTTACATAGACCAAGACATCTTTATTTGTTTCTAGCTTCTCTGCAAATTCTCTTTCTACCGTACTATCATACACTACATAATCATAGACGCCTTTTTCACTCGTTAATAAATTATCATTTAGGTAACCAGATATTTCCTCATCTTCGAATAACTCCTGTGCATAGTAACTTTTGTTTCTTGCTTTCGAATATTTAATTCCATCAACAATAAAGTTTTCTTTCACAGAGTTAATAATATCTGCCATTTCCTGCATGTAAATTTGCGGGTTCAATTCAAATGCATCTAACGTGTTACTACGAATTAAAATATCAATTATAGTTCTTCTCGTTAAGTCTGTTGCATTTTGTAAGTTAGTAACAACATCAGGTAGCTTCTCTAGTTCTACCTTGTTAAGACTATACTCTCGCCCACTACCCGTTTCCTTAGCGACGATTCCCCCTTGTTTAATCCCAACAAGGGCATTTAATTGTGAAATCCTTCGTTGTGTTTTCGTTAATGTTTTTTCAATTTCAACTAAACATTTTTCAATTAATTCTTCCGATGAAAAGTCTACTTGATAAACTGTTTTATATTTAATTTTATCCCATAGCTCTTTAAACTCAGGACTTAAAAATCGTTCTTTATTAAGCGTAACATCTTCCTTTTCTTTCAATTATTAGGAGATGTCGATCGGGAACACTTTGTGGTTATCTGTTTAGATACAAAAAACCAACCAACCGCAATTAATGTCTGTCACGTAGGAAGTTTGAACGCAAGTCTTGTTCACCCGAGAGAAGTCATGAAACCTGCGATACTTTCTAATGCAGCTTCTATTTTGGTTGGGCATAATCATCCCTCAGGAAACAGTGAACCAAGTCAAGAAGATATCCAAGTTACTAGAAAACTTGTAGAGGCAGGAAAGATTATGGGCATTGAATTACTTGACCACATTGTGATAGGAGAAGATGAATTTGTCTCACTCAAAGAAAAAGGCTACATGTAAAGTCGAAATTTACGATGTTGTTTGGTTTACAGAAGAGCTGTCAAAAAGGTTAAACAAGACGATTAAGGTAAATGAAATAGGTTACGAATCAATCTTACTTGAACATGATGAGGTAGGCGAAGATATGATTCCATCACATCATCTAAAAGCATTACCGAATCCATTTTTAGCACATTCTTTCATCTATGATGAAGAAGAAGGATATGAATGGATTTGTGTTGTTGTAACAGATGAATCTAATCAATCTAAGCATTATGAAGCATGGTTTAAAAATAGTGAAAAAATTAAATAGGAGGTCCATATTATGAAAGTCATTCGAACCATGGCAGATGTTCAATCATTAAAAGATGATGGACATCTGCCTTCTTTTTATATTGAGGAGATTTACAACCAGTTTCTAGGTACCTACGAAGCAGTGGCAGTGAGTGAAAAGATTGATGACTTTTCACTTGACCCCAACGCATGCATTTACCACTTTGACAGAGAAAGTGATTTAGAAATGCTCGTAAGACTTACAGGAAATATCGAGTACGTTGACGTAGAGATCATTGATGGGACGAAGTTTTTCCGTATCGGCATCATGCAGGATCATGAGATGTCAATTATTTGCTTTTTAGAAAATACATTGCCTTACAGAACTGAAAAATGGTTAGAAAATTAGGAGGGAAAAAATGTTTAATAAAAATACGAACCGATATATTACAAGGACGATTAATGATACTATCCACCCTGAAATCCAAAAGATATTATGGGATTTAATTGATGAACAACGAAGGGAACATTCAGAGTTAGATTATTTACAAGTGTTCGAATTAAGAGAGAAGCATAGAACACAGCATATTATTCACAAACAAGAGATACCAAATAGACAATTAATATGGATTTTCCCATTAAAGCATACAGAACCGATTAACGAGACAGTATGGTGTATGGATCATGATGAATATCAAATGATGCTACTTCCAAGTGATTACTAGGAGGTGAAGTAATGGACAGGAAAAAGGTTTTTAAAGAAGTACTTGTATGTATGTTAGGTACTTTATTGACTGCTTTAACTAAAAAGTGATCTCTACAATCTCTTTTTTAAGGTTAAAAGGACATTTCCAATGAATGGAGATGTCCCTTTTTTACTCCATGGTCACACTCAATCATAGAAAAAACAAACACATTACTTCACTTTGCTTTATTCATTTCATCCCTTAAATTATCCATAAAAAAACGTGGTGATTTAGCATCACTATAGGAAAGGAAAGTAATTACTAGTTCCCCTGCAGTGTCCAATATCAACCTTGCCGTATTAGTTTTTTTTCCAGAAGCAGACTCAAAACAATACTCCAATGTGTCACCATCAATCTCTGCTCTCATACCTCTATATGTATTTGAGACTACCTCATTTATCTTACTTAATGTAAGTCCACCAAAAGACTTTTCTTCATTGTTAATTGTATGCGACACAACTCCAACTATCTTAGAAGATGATTTCATAGATGTTTTACCATTTTTTATGATATATCCAAGAATAACTGTTGTTGCGACCGGTATTAGTGGTATAATCACTTTTGACAATTTCATATCAAAATCCCCCCAATTTTGTTAATTATCATTTTATCATAAAACGTTGAGTTGTTATATCTTCATCCACAATATATATAATGGTTCCTAATCAGAAATTAACATATGACACCAAAACCCTATCATATGTTAAATTAACCTTTTGCTAATTAGAAAATCCATATAGTACAAGGGCTTGTAAGTAATCCAAAACAAAAAACCTCATTTAGATACACTACGGAGAGCCGTATCACAAATAGTGGTAAAACAAAGGGTGGAAGTTGTTATTAATAAAGGCTGGTTAGAAAGGATTTAAAAAATAGACAAGATAACTCGATAACTCGCTTACAATCTGAGCAGAGACTTTTTACTCTGTTCAGATTGTGCTTTACGCTTTTGCTTAAAAATCTAGTTTATTGTAATTAGACATATATATCTTCAACTTTAATTTAAGGAACTCAGTATTTAAGAGTATAATAGAAAATAGAAATATATATTTGAATTGGGAGAGGTCGATTTGCGTACAAATAAATACAGAACAAGACTGAAAGGTTTTAAAGGAATTCAAAATGGGAATATCCCTAAAATGCATGAGGATTTATCCTTAATAAAGGATACTAACGAACTTTTATCAGAATTATTTAATGAGATAGTGAAGAAAGACCAATACTATGGTATTCGTTGGTTAATGGGGCTGGAGAGATACGTAAAGGATCAATCAAAGAGCATCTCTCATGTATTTAGAAGGAATCTCTCTAGAGGCCATATAGTAGAAGTAGAATTGTTTGGGCATTTTAATAGAGAACTAACATTTTTACATCCAGCAGTAGTTCTTTATGATAATAATAAAGGACAACTTCTTGTTGCGCCAATTTCATCTGGGAAATATGGAGATAATGATCCACTTCATATAGATGTTGATTCTGCTGATGGATTGAAGCATGAATGTGGTATATGCTTAGAGCATATTCGTGGAGTGGATAAACATAGGGTTCTATATCAACATGAAAAAGATGGTAAAAAGGCAAAAGTTAGACCAGAAGTACTCGATAAGATTGACTTAACAGTCATGGAGCATTTTATGCCAAATATGTTTCGTATATATTCTGAAACAAAAGATAAGTTAGCCGAAGAGCAACAAAAGAATAAAGAGTTGAATGAAGAAATTGAACTATTAAAGAAACAATTGCAACAAAACGCATATCAAACAACGGCTGCAACAAAAGAATGATAACATATTGCAATTATGTGGAATATGTAGTACACTACTGGTATATAATATAGTATGTTGTGCCTTAGCGCACCGCGTAACCGAGCGCATTCAATGTTTGGGAACATTGAGTCCTAGCACTCCGCGCAACTGAGCGCATCGTTCCCACAAAACCCTCTTCATCATTGCATGAGGAGGGTTTTTACGCACATAGAATTGTATTACTAGGGGGGACATTATAGTGGAAATTCAATGGAAGTCTAGAGAAGATGTATTTAATTATCTAGAAGAATACTCCCAAAGTACAAAACAGCAAATCGATAATTATAAAATGAAAAATACACTCTTAAAATCTTATGTCTTTGAAACATTTGATGAGAGCCTTTTTGACTCTCAAGTTGTTACAAAAGAGATATTAAACTTAAATAATTTATTTAGTGATAATAAACACTCGCTTCAGCAAATAGATGAAGAACTTTTTGCATTATATGAAAGTGATATATTAATAGGTTTTATTGAACAAATAAATTCGCGCTTTTGTACGTTGTACACAACCGAATCCTCTAAGTATTCAGATCAACTTGCAAGGACATATGTTAAGAACTCTACAATTTTGGATTCATTATGGATTTCCGGTAAAATGTATGACAACTTTTTAGAAGAAATCACATCATTCCATCATCCCGAACGTTTTACAAAAATGAAGTTTGAGTATAATGCTATGTTTGAGAAAAATCATCTAAATAAAGATGAAATCATTGAACATAAAGTCTCATCAGTATCATTGGTAGAAGAGTTAGGTGGAATAGTTGAAAAAATACATGGTGTAAGACAATATTTTTCTTCCTTCCACTCAGTAGGAAGTTTACGATTTCCAAGTCATATTGGAAAAGGCGGTCATGATGTATATCAAAATGGGAAGTTTACCAATCGCTCTGATAGTTTTTCTGATCATCGAATGCAAATGAAACAAATTGTTTCAATCTATCAAGATATGACTGAACGTTTAGAGAAGAAAACATGGGTAGAAGTAGAGAAGATAAAGAGTAAAGGCAGTCTAATCAATAATTCTTTTAAGGCAAGTCCTGTTACAATTAGGTTTAGTAAGCCGTTAAGCACACATGTATTTAACAATTTTGTTGAATTTACATTTCCTAAAGGAAGAGAACCATTTAAAATTTATGGAGAAATAAAAAGAATTAGTGAGGAAAGGGTTCACGTTTATGGAGTAGACCTTCATCTATGGCAAAATGTAGTTCTAGATTTAAGTCTCGAAGAATTTATTTTATTTCTTCCAAAAGGTACATGTGGAAATACAATACATCGGTTAGTAACAAATATCCAAAAATTCCTAGACCCCCAAATTGAAGTATTTATTGGTGATATTCCTTATGAAAAAATATTAAATCAAGTAATAGGAGGTAAAGATTAATGAAAACAGAATTATCTCCATTATTTCAATTGAATTTATTGATACATCTAAGTTTGCCCTATCCAAATGGGTCTAATTTTTATCCGTATTTCAACAGACATGGTTATAAATTGAAACATATTGAAAAGCCAATACCTCTTGAACCAGTGAATATAAAAAAACTTAGTGAAGTTATTGGGAAAAAGAAGGCAGTGACACCTGAGGTAATTTTATATAAAGATAATGAGCAAGAGTACTTATTAATTGAATGTAAGGTTCGTAACTTTGATGTTGATTGGAGCCATCATGGAACTAAGCAGGCTGCTGGATATTTAAGTCTTACACCCAACCATTTAAAAGACTTCTTTGGATTAGAAAGTAAATCAAAAATAAGTGCAAAAATTGTTTATGGTGTTACCCAGCAGAAAAAACAAAAAATGTCTCATACTCTTCAATCTATAAGCGAAATAGTTAAAGAAAAATTAGGACATGCAATGAACCATGAAATTTTTGGGATTGAGATTAAATCTGATGGTTTATACCTTACTGTAAAAGAAGGAAAGAATGTAGAGAGTTATAAGGTGATTAAGGAAAAAGCCTTATTAAATAATAGTTTAATTTATATTGTCCCAGTTGATATTAATAGTCAGTTAGAGAAAGAGAATGAAGATATTTTACAAACACAAATACGAAACTCGTTAAGAAGTGTTATTGGAAAAAATATAGGATCAAACCCTTTTTCTTTTAATAGTAAAGATATCTGTGAAAGAATTAATCCTGTTTGGGGACAATTGCCTGCTCCCTTTAAACAAAAGATGAAGCGTTGGGTCCATAATTATATAAAAGAAATAATTGAACAAATTGCTCAAATGGGAATAAAAGTTACAGTTCACGAACAGAATTATATGTTTGCATCTGTAGAAGAGAAAAAGGTAAATAGTGTTAGGAGATACCTGCTTTCAGAGAGGTTCCTTGAAACTGGGCAGCATATTTTTGAAAATACCGAACAGATGACAATGGATGATTTTTTGGAGGTAATTTAAAGTTTTTTAAGATGGACATTGGTTAGACAAAAGCATACTTGAGCCGTTAATAAACAAGTTTCTATACACTTGCTTATTAACGGCTTTTTTATAATAATACATCTAATGACATTTTAGTAATGTTTAAATTCCCTAAAAATCAGGGCTAAACAGCCCTTTAAATCAACTTTAGATATGGATATAAATGTCAAGATAAGAATGTACATTTGTGACTATTTAAGAATGAACACTTTTCGATCATCAAATTTGATTGGCTTCAAGGTGCTAATATAGCAATTGAAGCATGAATAAATTAATTTTTCCTCCTTTGTTCCGATGTAAGCCTCTTGGCTTTGAATCCTTTCTCCACATAAATGACAATAATACATTTGCATCATATCCTTTTAAGTTATTTTTTATTGAAAATAATTAATGGGAGAATAAAGTATTAGAAATTAATTACATCCTTGTAAAATAGTAAAAATAAATAGTTAGCAATTTATAAATAAGAAGTAAAAATAAAGTTTAAAGGGAAGTATGAGAGGAAAGGCTACGGAAACGCTAGTAAATTTCTTCATCTATGCTAATAATATGCAGATGATCATCACCGAAGGAGTTAAAAGCTTCCCCGAAGGGGTACTGAAAATTGAGGTTTTATAAATTGATATACCTGGGGCTCGAATTCTCGTTACATAGGGTAAAATTAATACTAGGTTGGGCTAGAAAATTTTATAAAATTTTAATGCCTAATAGGGAAATATTTTTTATGAAACCTAGTGAAAGATTTAAAATATCATTAAAAAGGGGGATGAACTAAGTGAGCGACAAAGAGAATTATGTAGATAATAAAGAGACGGAGGAAAATGGTAATAATTTCGATAACACTGATTCTCTTAGACCAAAAGATTATCAACTTCCATACATAGGCGAAGAATTTATAGAGCGGATTAATGAGATTCAAAAGCAATTTCTTGCAAGTGTACAACCAGTTATAGATTTAAGAAGTAAACTAATTGAACCTATTACTGAAATGCAAAAACAAATTAGCGAGGTTCTAAGACCATTTACACAAATAACAGAAGCCATTAATCAATTAACAGCACCTTTAAAGGGAATTGATTGGGATGCCTTAAGTAAAGCTGCGGCAGAAAGACTTAAAGAAATAGATGCTTTCTTAAAGGAACAAGAAGATAACTTATGGTGTATAGATGTTGACCTTTTAGATGCTCTCGAAAATGAAGAAGTAAGTAATTATGCAGATTACATTGATTCAAAACTAGATGAATATGTTCTGGAAATTACAAGTGATCCAATATATGAATTACATGTGTCACTGATTAAAGAAACCTATGGAGCATATAAAGCAGGATATTATAAGTTGTGTACGTTTCCATTGTTTTCTACATTCGAACATATAGTAGCTTCATGGTATGAAGGAAATATTACTGAAGAAGAAATTGCAGTTAATCTGAAACCTAAACAGAAACGGCTATATTATAAAATTCAAAAGTTGACAAATGAAGAAAATGGCCAAGAAGGATTCATTAAAGTGTTTGCACAATCAGTATTAAGGATATACCAGAAAACATTCGTATCAATTCCAGAACAACTTAACAAAGAACTAAATCGAAACTCGATTACACATGGATTTCATGATTACGATTCCATTACTCAAGAAGACGTTTTAAAACTATTTCAATTATTAAAGGCAGCATTGATATTAAAATATGTAAGTCCTAAGCATTTTATAGAATAAGTTCATGTTGATTTTACAACGGAGTTAATGTTCCCTTGTCAAGGTTCAAAGTTCCTATTCTTATGGTAAAATAGAGTATAAATGTAACGAACATCGGAGGAGAAAGTATGACAGTTAAAGCAGATATAGATTTTCAGAAGGATTTATTTGATGCGGCAAACAAAATGAGAGGGAGTATTGCACCATCCGACTATAAACATCATGTTCTTCCACTTATTTTTTTAAGATACCTTTCCAATAAGTTTGAGCAACGGCAAGTAGAAATTGAATCGATGACAAAGGATCCAAATAGCGATTGGTATGCACCAGATCAAGAAATGTATGAAATTATAAGTGAAGATCGAGACTTATATCGTGCTGAAAATGTATATTTTGTTCCAGAAGAATCACGTTGGTCTTATATTGTAAAAAATGCTAAACAGCCAAATATTAAAGAAATCTTAGATATAGCAATGAAGCGATTAGAAGAAGAGAATCCTGAATTAGACGGAATACTTCCACGTATATATCAAAGCTCGAATTTACCAGCAGAAAATGTTTCAGGTTTAATTGAAATATTTTCTAGAGATGTTTTTAGTGCTAAGGATGAAAGAAGTGTTGATATATTAGGTAGAACATATGAATATTTTATTAGCTCTTTTGCTTCATCAGAAGGTAATAGAGGTGGGGAATTTTTTACTCCATCTAGTATTGTTCAATTATTAGTGGCCATGCTTGAGCCTATTAGTGGAAAAGTCTTTGATATAATCTTACAGAGATTGATACAATTTAATTACCCTAAAAAATGTTGTGCTTAGGGGTGTGCAAACTCAAAAAGGGGTGTGCAGTGGTAGAAGTCGAGGATATCTCGGCTATTTTTATCTTCTAAATAAAATGATAAATAGGTATTGACATCATACTGATAACAAGATATATTTTAAGAAAGGGTGATGTATGGGGGGTGGGATAGCACCAATAACAAGTCGAAATAATAGTGAAAGGTGGTGATGATTATGAAGAACAATATAAACATCAAAGTTAATTGGAGGCATGTATCGCTTGAATATCAAATACGTAAATATGATGGTAGTCAGGATTTATCTAGAACTGCTTTATTATTTAGAATGGTGGAAGCGGCTGTAGATGTAGAAGATTGGAATACAGTAAAACTACTTTTACCAAAAATTGAGAAATTGGAGGAAGCACCTGGTTTTACGAACTTTCAAGCAAAGTGTGATTCAAAAACATTTGAAAAGTTAGAAGGTATAAAAGAGAAAATTCTTTATGATTTAAAAGATGATATTAAAGTACTTCAGCAACAATATATGCTTCAATTGTTAATGTGTAATTATCTGGAAAAATTGAAAATTGAAGTTTTAAATGTTGGAGAAAAAACAAGTAGTGAAGAAATTGATGCCCCAGATATGGTTAAGATCCTTGTAGAAATGATTCTCCTAGATAAAGATTCAAGTTCTATAAACGAAATAAAAGATATACTGGTAAAATGGAAAAATGATAATTGAAAAAGATTATACGAGGAGGCAGTAAAATGGAATATACAATTTTAGAATGGAATATTAACCAAGCTACTGATATATATGGTAAAAATAGTATTCCTGATTTTGTTAAAAATGAATTAATTAATAAGAGAGCAGACATTGTTATCTTAACAGAGTTTTATTTTTGTAAGAATGCAGAAATATTTATAAAAGAAGCATTTGATGACTATGGCTATGATTACCGCTTTACACATAACAAAAAAGAAAAGGAAAATGAGGTTCTTATAGCGTGGAAAAAAGAGTTATTTGAATTTGAGAGTGAAGAAGTCACACTAACTACTAAATACAACAATAAACCGAATTTTTTAATGGTACATTTAAAGACCAGCGATGGCATAAAGATTGTTGTAGCAGGATTAAGAATAACTATGAAATCTTACAAAGAACGAAAAGAACAGATGATATTTGCTTTAGAACAATTAAAAAAACATGAAAATGTAATAATGGGTGGCGATTTTAATAATTTAAGAAGAGAAACTACTGTAAAGGAATGGAATTTAAAAGTAATAGAAGATTTATGTCATGTTTACAAATTTAACACAGCACATACCCCCGAAGGGCAAAGTATTTATCAAGAGCAGGGAGTATCTTTAGCATATGAATTTGCAGAGGATCATTTTATAACAAAAGGAAATAGTATAAAAATGAAGGAATATCATTATGATCGAGGTTTTACTAAAGATAACCCAGATATATACTTGTTTGAAGGGAATTTTCAAGTATACAATAACAATATAAACAAGGTAACATGGTCAATTCCTTTTGGCTCTGGAATTCCTGACCATGCGATAATATTAGGTAAATTTGTTTTAGATGAGTAAATATGATTATAGCAAAGGAAGGAGGAACTTATGACAAAGATTGAAGCTATAAATTTCATAGAGAATCAGTTGAAACAAGATTTCAAATATTTATGTAAAAAGACAAAGCTTAATATTAATACGATACACCTATCCTTCACAATGGATTCTAACACACATAGTTTACAGATGAGTTTAGCGTTCCAGGAAAAATGGGTTGATATTCTTTGCTTTATATCCCCTACTATTTTGACTTGCAATAACAATAATAATTTTTGGGAAACTCTCCAGACAGTTAATTATATCAACTGGAATATAAAATCGTGGGGCCGCTTTTATATTGATGATTTTGGAGATATTGCCTATAGCCTACGAATCAATTATGATATTTTAAACAGTATGCCTCAGGAAAGTATAAAAGAAATTGAGGCTACGGTCGATTATTACTCTGATTTATTTATACCCCTTTTAAATGTTTCTCAAGGCAATAAAACATTTGATGAAACTAAGTTGTTTATTAATGATATGTGGGGAGGAATGTAGTAATATGGGAGTCGAATTTGAAGAGACATCATTGCCTTTGGCAAACCAAAACAAAGAAAACAAGGTTAAGAGTCAAAAGTTTCTTCATATTTGTGAGGTCTGTGGTAAACAAGATATTCTTACTCCAGAGGAAGGATTTCAAGCTGGATGGGATTATCCTCCAAGGTATCCTTTCAAGATTATTAGCCCTAGGACATGTAATAAATGTGGCGTGGAGCATACGGCTTGGTGGCAAATCTGCATAAAGAAAAAAACTTTTAATGAGCTATCTCAACATCAAAAAGAAACTGTAAAAAGAATATATAATGAACCAGAGAGCATATTAGTAAAAAGATAATATATTTACATTTATAAAAAAATTATATGATTAATAAACTTATAACTGCCTACTGCCAATTCAAAGTGGAGATGGGCAGTTATAAGTTTATAATTTATGATAGGATATCAATACCATTTTTAAAGGTAGCTTTCATTTTATCCTTTTCATAAACCGTTATATAATCAACTAGGCTATTCCACAAAAAAGGGTCAAATTCTGAAATCAATCCATCTTGTTTTTGCAACTCACCTAGAAAGATTTCCAGGTTCTTATGCCTAGTGATTTTATCCCTAATCTGTTGAGTTGTAGATTCTAATGTAGCTTTGGTGGTATCAAACCTTCCTACAAGGCTATCATATCTTCTTTGATATTCTTCTTGGTCTAAAGCAGTATGGGCATTCTCATTAATAATATTTTGAATCATATCAGCTACAACTTCTAACTCATTTTGAAGAGCAACCTTTTTATTTTCTAATTCCTTAGTGTTAAAAGCTGTTGATTCCAAAACTTCAAAGTTGGAAATAATCTCATCCTTATCTGCAAGAAGCTTATTTGTAGCCTTTATAAATAAATCTTTGATGGTATCTTCATCAAGGTGGGGAGTGGTGCATTTTTCATCCCCATTGAATTTATGGTTGCATTGCCAAACGACTCGGCGGTACTTACTATTTGAATGCCAAACTTTAGAACCATACCAGCTTCCACATTCACTACATTTAATCTTTCCTGCAAATATATGTGTTCCACTATGCCTATTTTTACCTGCTTGTCTAGCTTCAAGTTCTCTTTGAACCATATCAAAAACTGCAGGGTCGATAATGGCCTCATGGTTATTCTCTACATAATATTGAGGAATTTCTCCCTCGTTAACTTTCTTTTTCTTGGTTAGGAAATCTACAGTATAGCTTTTTTGCAAAAGGGCATCACCTTTGTATTTTTCATTTGTTAGTATGCTTCTAACTGTTCCAGCACTCCAGTTTTTCTTTTTAGCTGGGGTAAGAATACCATCGTCTGTTAGTTTCTTAGCAATTCCATAAGGGGTCATGCCTTGCAGGAACATTCCGTATATTCTCTTAATAATTGGAGCTTCTTCTTTATTTAAAACAAGGTTGCCATCTTCACCCCTGTCGTAGCCTAAGAACCTTCTAAAGGGAACAGTGACCTTGCCATCGGCGAATCGCTTTCTTTGTCCCCAGGTAACATTCTCTGAGATGCTACGGCTTTCTTCTTGGGCCAGGGAAGACATAATAGTTATTAGCAACTCACCCTTTGAATCGAGGGTCCAGATATTTTCTTTTTCAAAGTAAATTTCTATTCCTTTTTCTTTAAGCTGCCTTACTGTAGTCAAGCTGTCAACTGTATTTCTAGCAAACCTACTAACTGATTTAGTAACTATTAAATCTATCTTCCCATCAAGGGCATCTGCTATCATTCGTCTAAGCCTTCACGATGCTTTGTATTGGTTGCTGAAATACCATCATCAGTGTAGACATCTACAAATTCCCAATCATCTCTGCTTTTGATGTAGCTAGTATAATAATCAACTTGAGCCTCATAGCTTGTAGCTTGTTCTTCGCTGTCGGTAGAAACACGGGCATAGGCTGCTGTTCTTCGTTTCCTTTGTTCATTAATAGGGATTGATGTGAATCTACTTATAGTAGCAGGTATGGTCGTTACATTTCTATTTGTTTTTATTCTGCTCATGCTTATCCCTCCATACCTGGATCATCTTTTTACTTTGATGTTTTTTGCGTTCTCCAGACCAAGCTGGTTGCTGAACTTTAGCTTCCCATGGTCTTGTGGTTTGACTGCCATCGGTTAGGTGGAAAATCAACTCATCATTAGAAACCACTGTAATACGGTCAATCTTATCTTTGAATTCAGTTTCATCGAACTCTTCTATGTTAAGGACATCGGCAGAAATGCTTTTTAGAAGACTTTCTTCTAACCCCTTATGTCCACAGCTATTATAGGGTGAGCATCTCCAGTGGCGAGCCTTTTCTCCGCTAACACGGGTACTGGTGTTTCTTCTTAAATTCTGGCCACATTTGCTACAGCTAATTTTACTAGTAAAGCAGGTAATAGTTCCAGAGCTACGTGGGTTCTTTTTCATGTAGGCGGACTTTTTCTTTCTAGCTTCAGGTGTCCAGCATTCAGTTCTTGCTGATGATTGCCATTTTTGAGTTAGGATTTGACCATCGTAGAAATGAATGATTAATTCATCTTGACCTTTGACTACAACTTTTTCTACATCTTCAGCGAATACTTCTTCATCAAACTCTTCCAGGCCAAGTGCAATGGCAATATATTTATGAAGCATTTTCTCAGGCACATCTTTATGGGTTCAGTACACTTTCTAAGTTTAATGTAGGGTTTTTTGCTGATTGTTATCTCGATTATCTCTACTAACTTCGGATGAGAGTACCCCTATACTATTTAGCGACTCCTCTCCGACTAATTTTGTTACCATTTAAGTTTTGTTTATTGCTTTCTATACTTAATTATTTTTTAGTCTGTTCTTAAAAAAGTCAGCTACATTATTTTGATTATGAGTTTTTTCCTCATTTAATAAAGTAAGGTAATCTAATGGTTTTGAAAATATATTTTTTAAGGCAGAGTCGAAAAATTCTCACTAGCGTTGCATTAACTTTTTCACTTAAAGTCAAGTGAAATGATTAGTGTCAATATTATGAAAAATGGTAATTTCCACTACAAATTATCATAAAAAAACCTTATAATTAGGGGTATGGTAGTCCTGTCCAAATCCCAAATTATAAGGAGTTCACATGGACAATCATACCATAAAAACTGTATTCAAGGAATACATTCATCCATTAGATATAAAAATAATTCAAAAAATGATTGATGTGGAAGCGATAGACAAGTATGTTAAAAAGTTATATACCCTTTCCTATATTCGCTTATTTCTTTACGCACAACTAAAAAAGTTAGAAAATCTTGCGGTCATCAGCCAATCTGTTTCATGCAAAAAAAACGGTGCAACGACTAGTAGGGATGGATAGTATCAGTAAGTCGCAACTCTCGCGTAAGAATAGACAAATTCCACATGAAATAACGGAAGCTATTCTTCGTCATCTTATTCAAAAAATTCAGTATACACTAGGAGCTGTGAAAGCAGGAAAGGCATTGGATAAGCTTCATTTAATTGATTCATCCACCATTTCCATGTGTCTGAACGGCTATGAATGGGCTGATTTTCGAGATACGAAAGCTGGAATCAAATTGCACACGTCGATTAGGTTATGTGATGATACTGTCTCGTTAGACCAAATGATCTTAACGCCAGCTCGACCAGCGGATGAAACACGACTAGATGAATTAATCGTTTACACGAAAGATGTGCTTCATGTATTCGATCGCGGGTACTTCAACTTTGTGAAATTTGATACCTATTCGAAAAAAGGAATCAGATTTGCGACACGCATCAAAAGCAATACAGTTGTAAACATCATAGAAGAATTACCAGTAGATGCATCTTCCCCCATTACGCGGCATGCGATTGTGACATTAGGGAAAATGAAGAACCAATTACAGTTAGTAGAGACAATGGACAGTAATGGAAACAAGATTCGTATTGTGTGTAATGATGCCAAGCGCAGTGCACTAGAAATTAGTGATATCTACAGAAACCGTTGGAAAATTGAGTTGTTTTTCAAATGGGTCAAGCAACATTTAGTCATTAAAAAATTTTATGGCAAGAGCGAAAATGCAGTTTACAATCAAGTCTATCTTGCCATGATTACTTTTTGTCTGATCATCTTAATGAAACAAAAAGTAGGTTTCAAAGGCACCTTGTTGGAAATGTTGCGTTGGGTAAGGGATTGTTACAATCAATCCATGACAACATTTGTCTTGGAAGTACGTAAAGAACCAGAACGCAAATCCAGTGAACGACGAAGGTGGGACAGTGACCGGATTTTTGCAGAGACCTTAGCATAATATGAGACAGGAGATATTTTGCACTTAGATAATCTTACGTACGATCCGTTGGTTTAAAATTGTATAATATTTAAAAAATGGATGAAGGACTACCTTTCATGCCCATTGTCTTTTTTCTTAGTGCGAAGCTGATTAATAACTGAATATTTTGTTAATTAATATTTTGATGAAAAATTAACACTTGACTTTATCAATCACTTTTTATGCAACGCTAGTGGTCATTAGGTAAAACAATTAAACAAATCCGAAAAATGAAAAATATTAAATTGAAATACGTTTGTGGAAACGTCATTGAGATGGGCAACTACTGGCGTTTTGAACAAGGACAAATTTCAGTCTCAGCCGATACATTTTACCAAATCATCCATAACCTTAATATTTCATTTGAAGAATTTACTTTTTATCATAATGGTTTTAAACATGATAAATTGGATGATTGGGGTAAAACGATGATTCATGCATTTCAAACAAAAAACAAAGATCAGTTGGATTTAATTTCTATAAATGCTAAAACTGAATTTAACAATACTCAACAAATCAGATACCTACACCTCCATTACTTAGCTAATATTTATAAAGAGTTAATCAATAAAAACACAATTGACCCCACTTGGATTAGTCAACTAAAACAATATTTAACTGACTGCGATCAATGGGGTTACTATGAGGTCACTCTGTTTAACAACATTCTTTTTTGTTTCAGTGATTTAGATACAATATTAGTGTTATACAAATGAATGAATCAGTCATATTTAAGGTCTAAGAGACTGCATAAAATACCAAATGAGGAAATTATGTTGGCCATAAACATAATATGCTTATGCATTATAGAAAAATCTTATTCTAGTGCCAATGAAATAAATCAAATGATTCAAATAAAAGATATAGATGAGCGTTCTATGTTTGCTAGAACCTTACTGTTATGGTGTGATGGGTTAGTCAATAAAGTAGTTTTTAGAAAAGATGAGGGCATAGAGCAAATAAAACAAGCTTGGAAATTATGAAGGCTCTAGACATGGAAACAACTTTAAATATGTTCGACCGATGGACCAATCAATTATTATTTAAGCAAGATTTCACAAACAAAATTTTACTTTAACCAAAACACCCTCACTCTCACCCAACCAAAAAAACCAGCTCTACTCAAAATGAGTAGAGCTGACTTTTTATATGACCAACAGTTTATTAATTGCATGATATATACGGTGGGCGATATCAGGCTTGTTCATTGTATACAAATGAATACCATCCACACCTTGAGTGATCAGATCAACAATTTGATCAACTGCATAGGCGATACCCGCCTCTCTCATTGCCTCGGGATTATCTTCGTACCTTTGCATCATCGCTAAGAATTTCTTCGGGAGCTTTACACCACATAAACTAACCATCCGTTCGATTTGTCTTTTATTAACAACCGGCATAATCCCAGCTTGAATAGGGACATTTATCCCTGCGATTGCAGCATGTTCTTGAAATGAATAGAAATAGTCATTATCAAAAAATAATTGAGTAATCAAATGATCTGTTCCTGCATCAACCTTTCTCTTTAAATAGAGAATATCTTTGACAATACTATCAGATTCAATATGACCTTCAGGGTAACAAGCACCAATAATGTTAAAATCACCATGTTCTTTAATAAATGAAATCAGATCGCTCGCATAGTTAAATTCATTTTTAGGCGCTATATTCGGGTTAATATCTCCTCGAAGTGCTAGAATATTTTTTATACCTTGCTCTTCAAATTCACGAATCAGATTTAATGCCTCTGTTTTAGATAAATTAATACTCGGTAGATGGGCAACACTTTCAATCCCATAGTGATTCTTTATCTTCGATGCAATTTCAACTGTTTTTGATCGTGTACCTTGACCAACTGCTCCAAATGTGACGCTAATAAAATCTGGGTCTAATTCTGTTAATTGTTCAACTGTGTCATAAATCATATTTACTGATCCTGGCTGTCTCGGCGGAAAGATTTCAAATGACAAGACTTTTTTTGAATCAAATAGATCTAAAATTTTCATTGAAATAATTCCCGTTTAACTTCATTAACCGCTTCAACCATATTTCTAAGACTTTCTGCAACTTCCTTATTCCCTCTTGTCTTTAATCCACAGTCTGGATTGACCCAAACTTTTTCCCGTGGCATCTTCTCTAAGATGTGGGTGATGACAGCTTTAATCTCAGGTACACTTGGAATTCTCGGCGAATGAATATCGTAGACACCTGGTCCGACTTGTGTTTTAAATTGACTTTCTCGTAAAACATCCACAATTGAAAGATCTGAACGAGATGCTTCAAAGGTAATTACATCCGCATCCATTTGGTCAATATCTTCAATAATATCCGAAAATTCACTGTAGCACATGTGTGTATGAATTTGCGTTTCAGGTCTTACGCCACTATGAACGAGTCGAAAGGCAGGAATTGCCCAATCTAGATATTCACTATACCAATCACTTTTTCTAAGCGGTAACTTTTCTCTTAAAGCCGCTTCGTCTACTTGAATATGACGAATCCCTTCTTTTTCAAGGTCAAGCACTTCTTCTCTTATCGCCAAAGCAATTTGTAAAGCACAATCTTTTAGCGAAATATCTTCTCTTGGGAATGACCAATTTAGAATCGTAATTGGTCCTGTTAACATCCCTTTCACTGGCTTATTTGTTAGTGATTGAGCATAGGCAGAGTACTCAACTGTGATCGGACTTGTTCGGCTCACATCTCCCCAAATAATCGGTGGTTTCACACATCTTGTTCCATACGATTGTACCCAGGCATTTTGAGTAAAGATAAAGCCTTCAAGATGTTCACCAAAATATTCAACCATATCGTTTCTTTCAAACTCGCCATGGACTAAAATGTCTAAGCCAATGTCTTCTTGTAGTGCGATACATTCTGCAATTTTTTGTTTATTAAATGCTGTATAGTGTTCTAAAGAAATTTCACCCTTTTTAAATCGTGCACGGTTTTCCTTTACATCAAGTGTTTGTGGAAACGAGCCAATTGTCGTTGTCGGTAATGACGGTAGATTGAATTTTGCTCGTTGCAGACGTTCCCGTTCAGAAAAAGCAGGTTGTCTTTGAAAATCTTGTTCAGTTAATGATTTCACTCTATCCTGTACAGCTAAATTTTCAAAGTGATCACGATTATCAAAGATAAACTTTCTTGTTTTGAACTCTAAGTTATCCTGATAGTTTTCCTCCTCTAAAATCTCAGCTAATTCAAACAATTCAACTAACTTTTCTTCCGCAAATGCAAAATGTTGTTTTTCTGTATCTGGAAGTTGCTGTTCATTATCCAATGTGTAAGGAACATGAAGTAATGAACAAGACGTATTAAGAACGATCGATGGACTCTTCTCTTTTAATTGATTAATTAATAATACTGTTTGATCATAGCGATTACGCCAAATATTTTTACCATTAATCACGCCAGCAAACAAGATTTTATCGTTCGGGAAACCAAACTCATTAATCAATGTTAAGTTTTTTCTTCCTTCAACAAAATCAAGACCTAAGCCGTCGAAAGGTAAATCGATTGCTGTTTGATAGATATCACGGATATCGCCAAAGTAAGTTTGAAGAAGTACTTTGATTGAACCTTTTCGTTCAAGAATCTCTGTGTAAAGTTGTTTAAATAGGGTTTGATCTTCTTTAGTCAAATCCATCACAAGTGATGGTTCATCAAATTGAATCCATTCTGCCCCCAACTTTTCAAATTTCTCAATGATGTTGACATAGGCTGTCACTATATCTTCAATAAAATCATTCGCCTGTTTTTGACCCGTATATTTAGCCAATTTTAAGAAAGTAAATGCACCTATAATAACAGGCTTAGTAATTACTCCATCATTCTTTGCTTCTTCAAATTCTTCAAAAGGTTTATTTCCAACTAATGATAACCTAGTCTCATCTTCAATTTCAGGAACAATATAGTGATAATTCGTGTTAAACCACTTCTTCATCGCCAATGCTTTTACATCGCCCTGCTCACCTTGGTAGCCTCGAGCCATTGCAAAATATTGATCGATTGGAGTTAGTTTTAATTGTTGATACTTTTTCGGGATCGCATTTAGTAACACTGCTGTATCTAGAACATTGTCATACAACGAAAAATCATTTGATGATATAAAATCAATTCCGTTATTTAGTTGTTTGTCCCAATGCCTTTTTCTTAACTGTGCTGCTGACTTTTGAAGATCAACTTCTGTAAGGTCTCCCTTAAAGTATTGCTCTGTTGCAAATTTTAACTCTCGAAAAGCTCCTATCCTTGGATACCCAATCACTGCTGTTTTCATTATTATTCCCCCTCGTTTGTTTATTAGCATGATTCTACCATATCGTATTCCAAATAAAGTAATACCTATTTCTTATCACTAGATATAGCTTTAAGCTATGGGTCAGTCATTCATATAAGTAAACAATTATGAAATTGACTGACTACGGGAATAATATGCCTACATTTTTTAAGGTCAAGTAATGAGATTGAACTGACAGTTGAGTTATTCATTAAAAAAGACGATTGATCACACCACATTAAAATGTGAGTAATCAATCGTCGATTCATTAAATATCAAATGCCCATGCACCTTTACGGAATACTGGTTCTGTTGATCCGTCAGGTAGTATGCCGTCAATATCTAATTCAGCTGATCCAATCATGAAGTCAACATGTGTTAAACTATCATTCACACCATGCTTGTCTAATTCTTCATCAGACATTTCTGAACCACCTTCAAGGTTTGTTGGATATGCTTTTCCTAATGCCACGTGACATGATGCATTCTCATCATATAATGTGTTGTAGAAAATTAAGCCTGATTGAGAAATTGGTGATGCATCTGGAACAAGTGCTAGTTCTCCTAGACGTTTTGCTCCTTCATCAGTTTCTAGTAAGTTTTTCAATGTCTCATAACCTTGCTCAGCTGTAAAATCAACAACTTTTCCATCTTTGAACGTTAAACTGAAGTTATCAATTGTATTACCATTATATACAAGTGGTTTTGTATTGCTTACTACACCATTCACTTCATACTTATGCGGTACTGTGAAAACTTCCTCAGTTGGCATATTTGGGTTGAAATGCAGACCATCAGTTGTATATGCCCCGCCACCTTTCCAAATATGGCCCTCAGGTAAACCGAATGTAATATCTGTACCTGGCGCTTTAAAGATTAATGCTTTATATTTTTTCTCATTCAAAATAGCATGTGCATTTTTTAGCGTTTGATTATGCTCATCCCAAGCTTTAATTGGATCGTCTTGATCAACACGAACAATCTTGAAAATTTGCTCCCAAAGTTTTTCTTTTGCTTCTTCCGCTTCTAAACCAGGGAAGATTTTTTGTGACCAGTCGCCTGTTGGAATTGAAATAATTGACCAAGCAATGCGGTCGTTCATTGTATACTGTCTAAATTCTTTCATCGCTTCAGCGCTTGCTTTTGATGCTGCAGCAACTTTCTTCGGATCGACATCTTTAAGTAAATCAGGATTGGTTGATCTGATTGAAAGTAATGCGCCACCATCTTTAGCAAAGCTCATATATTTATCTACTTGCCATTGTGGTACATCTGTTAAAACTTCCTCAGATTCATTTTGGTACTTAAGTAATGAAATTTCATCATCTTGCCAATTAATTAATACTGTTTTCGCACCAAGCTCATATGCTTTACGGACAACGATTCGTGTAAATTCAACACCTTCAATTGATGAGTTGATCATCAATGCTTGTCCCTTTTGTAAATTTACGCCTGTTCTTAAGGCAAGCTCAGCATACTTTTCTTGTAACTTAACATCTGCCATCTGTAAACCCTCCAATTTTTTTACTAGTCCTATTATACATCTTTTATTTCGGATTATGAAACAACTAATTCTGATTAATCTCTTCTACTAGAAGTGACAACTCTTCCCAACGTTCAAGCTTGACATCTAGTTCCGCTTCCAGTTCAAGCTGACGCGTATAGTGCTTGTGCACCAAATCAGCATCTGCCCCTGCTTCTATTACCGCAAGCTTCTCAGTCTCAATTGCTTCCTCCAATGCTTCAATCTCATCCTCAATTGTATCCCATTCCTTTTGCTCATGGTAGGATAAACGTTTTTTCTTTGGCCGAGGCTGGTTCGGCTTCGCTTTTTCCTTAGGCTGGTCACTTTTTGTTTCAGTTTGTTGTGCTAAAAACTCACTATAATTACCATAGAATGTATCGATCGTTCCTGCCTCGTTAAAGACGAGTAATTGTTCGACGACACGATCGAGGAAATAACGATCGTGGGAAACTGTAATCACGACACCAGGAAAATGATCTAAATAATCTTCAAGAATAGACAGTGTTTGAGTATCTAAATCATTCGTCGGCTCATCAAGTAGTAGAACGTTCGGCTCTTCCATTAAAACTTTTAATAAATAAAGTCGACGCTTTTCCCCACCTGATAGGCGATGAATATATGTCCACTGTTTTGAGCGCGGGAATAAAAATCGTTCGAGCATCTGCTCGGCCGTGATCGTTTCATTTTTGTCAGTATGAATGACTTCAGCTGTTTCTCTAATATACTCAATGATTTTGAGATTTTCATCCATGTCGCTATGATCTTGTTCATAGTAACCAAATTTTACAGTTGGTCCGGTTTCTACCTCGCCGTTATCTGGCTCAATTCTCTGGGCAATAATGTTCAATAATGTTGATTTTCCAGAACCATTCGGTCCGACAATCCCAATTCGATCACCTGGTTTAAATAAAAATGAAAAATTATTAATTAGGTGTTTTGTGTCGTAAGCTTTAGAAATTTCACGAAGCTCAAGCACCTTTCTGCCTAAACGTGTAGAGCCAACACCAAATTCAAGTTCTGACTGTTCTGTCATAAATGTTTTAGTTTGCATCTCGCTAATTCGTTCAATTCTTGCTTTTTGTTTTGTTGATCTGGCTCTTGCGCCTCGTTTTAACCAAGCCATCTCACTTCTCAACAGATTTGCATGTTTTTGTTCATCTTGCTTTTCAAGTTCAATTCTTTCAGCTTTTTTCTCTAAATATGTTTCGTAATTACCTGTATATTGATAGATATTACCGAGGTCAAGTTCATAAATTTTATTCGTCACTCGATTTAGGAAATAGCGGTCGTGCGTAACAAGCATAACAGCCCCTTGATACGTCGGTAAAAATTTCTCTAACCATTCAATCGATTCATGATCTAGATGGTTTGTCGGTTCATCTAAGATTAGTAAATCTGCTGGTTGAACAAGCGCTTTTGCTAATGCGACTCGTTTTTTCTGCCCACCTGATAGTGTATTAATTTTTTGATCAAATTGCTGTATGCCCAATTTTGTCAAAATCGTTTTTGCCGTTGTCGAGGCATCCCACGCATCCTGTTGATCCATTTTTGCTTGAATTTTTGTAAATGCATCCTGAGCTTGTGGATCGTTCGGATTTTTACTTAAATTAATTAATGCTTGCTCGTACTGACGCAAAACAATCATCACATCAGAATCTCCGGAAAAAACCTCCTCTAAAACTGTTCGATCTATATTAAGGTTCGGCTCCTGAGCTAAATATGCAATCTTAAAGTTTTGTGCATGATTGAGCGTTCCATTGTCACGATCTTCAATTCCCGCAATCACCTTTAATAGCGTCGATTTTCCAGTCCCATTGACACCGACAATTCCAATCCGGTCACGATTTTGAATAGAAAAAGATATTTGATTAAATAGTAATTTATCACCATATGTTTTGGTTAAACCTTCAATTGATAAAATCTCCATCATACGATCCCCCACTTCTACACTAGTAAGTATAATACAGACGAGATAATCGAACAAATTTGGTATTTTAGTTCGTTTAATTTCGCGTTTGGTGATGTACAATATTTTGTGTAAGAAGAAGTATAAATAAAAAACAGGTAGGACATCCTCTTGGGAATATGCACACAAGTTTGCTGGAATACACACAAGTTCTGAAAAATACACACAAGTTTTGCGAAATACACACAAGTTCGCGGAAATACACACAAGTTCGCAAGAATGCACTCAAGTTTAGTTACATTCTCTTTTTTTAAAAAATAAAAATAGATGTAGCCGTATGTTTAGCTACATCTATTTAAAAATTATCTTATAAAATTGGTGAGATTAGTCTAGCGATTGATTCTTTAAATTTAATCCAGTGTGATCTTTGCTGATATGCCTCTAATGTGAGTAATTCTGATTTTTCCATATCTTCTTCAAAATCAGCTAAGAGGCGTTGTGTTACTTCTTCACTATAAATAAATGCGTTTACTTCAAAGTTTAATCGGAAGCTCCGTACGTCGATATTAGCTGTACCGACGGATGCGATTTTTCCATCGACCATAATTGTTTTTGCATGGAGGAAGCCATTTTGGTAAATATACACCTTCGCTCCCGCTTCAAGCATATTACCAATATATGAATACGTCGCCCAATATACGAATGGGTGGTCTGGTTTATTCGGTATCATAATTCTTACATCGATCCCAGATAGTGAGGCAATTTTGACAGCATCAGCAAGACTTTCATCTGGAATGAAGTATGGTGTTTGAATATACACATACTCTTCTGCTTCCATCAATAATTTTATATAACCATATTTGATCTGTTCCCAATCTGAGTCTGGACCACTTGAAACAATTTGCATCCCAACATTTCCTTGTGGTTCAGCTTGATAAAAAACTGGATCATATAAAATTAGCTGATGTTTCGATGCTTGGTTCCAATCTAGGATAAAACGTGTTTGAATACTACGTACAGATTCACCAACAATTCGGAGGTGGGTATCTCGCCAGTAGCCATACTTTTGCACCTTACCAAGATATTCGTCACCTACATTGAATCCGCCTATGTAACCAATTTTCCCATCAATTACGACGACCTTACGATGGTTACGATAATTGATTTTGAAATTAACTTTTGGAATTAATGAAGGGAAGAATGCTTCAACTTTGACTCCAGCCTTTTTCAAATCACGGATGAATTTTCTTTTTAAGTTTCTCGAGCCAAAATCATCATATAAAAATCGAACTGAGACACCTTGCTTTGCCTTCAATTTTAATACGTCAGCAATTTTTTTACCTAATGCGTCATCTCGGTAAATATAGTATTGGATATGAATATGATCTTTTGCCTCAGTTAAATCTTTTATTAGTCGGTCAAATTTTGCTTGTCCGTCATTAAAAACCTCTACCTTATTCTCATGAGTTAAAATAGCATCATTATTGCGTAAGTGTAAGTAAAATAAATCAATATTATCTTTATATAGATCGGGAATAGGAAAACTCCCTTCATCCAATAATTCTAGTTGATTTGCTACGGCTTTCTTTACACCTAATTTACTTTTGTTATCCCAAATAAATAGTTGCTTACGACTCAGCTTGCGTCCGAAAATTAAATAAAGTAAAAAACCAAAGATCGGGATAAATGTAATAACAAGAATCCAAGCCCATGTTGACGTTGGATTTCTATGCTCAAGAAAAACAATTGCAATGACTAAAAGAAAGTTTAAAAATATAATAAGTTCAGTAAACCCCAACATATAACCCCCCTTCCTTGTCCTAAATATACCATAAAACTCAATAACTGTTCACACATATACATGAATGAATTTCATAATGACTTAATTGGCTATAAAACACGAACAATTGGGTTACAGGTGACGCGGTGATTTCCACTCTAGGCGGACGCTTTCCGCGGGATCGGCCTCAGCTAATTGATAAAAGCTTTTCAAGCTTTTATCACTGGATCTTCGGACACGATTGTTCCCGCTGGAGTCGCCGCCTGCCGTTCCAATCACTTGATTAGGCTTCTTTATTTACGTATTATATTGTATTTTCATTTGTAATTGTTCGTGTTCTTAACTAGATTTTTGTATTATGAAATTGACTCACATTTGTAAGCTAAAAAAATCGCTTCTGATTATATTTAGCAAAACTAATAAATCTAGTCATAATCAAAAGCGGTTATACAAAATCATTCAGAGAGATTTAAGCTAATCTAGTAAAAGATCTCTTTTATTAATTCTTTGTTTTCTTGCTTTAACTTTAAGTAAGCCATTTCTGAAATCTGCTTTTAGTGTTGAAGGAATAATTGCACCGGGTAAAAGAATGATACTTTCTCTTGAGCGAGTAAACTGTTTAAAGTGATAGAGATCTTTTTGATCGTCTTTAATTTCCTGACTCTCATCCTCAGTTACTTGTACAATTAAGCGGTTGTCTCGAATGAACATTTTAATCCGGTCTTTAGTGACACCAGGTAATTGATATGTGACGATCCACTCATCTTCTGTGTTTTTAATATAAGTTGGTATTTGTTTGTTTTGAAAAAATTGATCGATCGATGCGAGTAGGCTGTCATCTGAATAGCGCTGGAATAGACTATCCATTTTTCTGACCCACTCTCGAGCGGCTTTTAAAAAGTCTTGTTCATATTCTGCCATTTTCCTCAACTCCTATCCTTCAATAATTTATGCGTTTGATAAGAGTTTTGTGCTATTCTCACCAATTTGTCTAAATTGTTTAAATTTTTAAACTAATTACTTGACGAATAGTTTATTCTCCACTATAATCCATACTAATATGTATAGCTCTTATCGAGAGTGGCGGAGGGAATAGGCCCTACGAAGCCCAGCAACCTACTTGTAAGAAAGGTGCTAAATCCTACAGATGATGAATCTGACAGATAAGACGAGGCTAAGACACCGCAACCTCTTCTTACTTAGAAGAGGTTTTTTGTAAATAGGGTTATACATACACATTCAAGGAGGAGATTAAATAATGTCAAAAGAACAGTTTCGTTCAACCGGTGTAGAAACGCAATTGATTCATGGGGGGCAACAGGTTGACCCAACAACCCAATCACGGGCAGTTCCAATCTATCAAACAACTTCTTATGTGTTCAAAGATTCGGAGCATGCACAAAACTTATTCGCTCTAGCTGAGCCTGGCAACATCTATACGCGGATCATGAATCCAACGATTGATGCATTTGAGCAGCGTGTTGCGATATTAGAAGATGGTGTGGCTGCTGTAGCAACTGCTTCAGGAATGTCTGCGATTACGTTAGCGATTTTTAACCTCGCAGGAACTGGTGATGAAATTATTGCTGATAGTAATTTATATGGCGGAACTTATAATTTATTCAAAGAGACACTACCTAAGTATGGTATAAATGTTGTTTTTGTTGATGGTACAGATCCTGAGAATTTCAGAGCGGCTATTACTGATAAGACAAAAGCGATTTTTGCTGAAACAATTACTAATCCTTCTTTATATGTGTTTGATATTGAAGCGGTCGCTGATATTGCCCATGAACATGGTGTGCCGTTAATTATTGATAATACTTTTGCGTCGCCTTATGGTGCGAAGCCAATTCAATGGGGTGCAGATATCGTCATTCACTCTGCGACAAAATGGATTGGTGGTCATGGGACTTCAATAGGTGGAATTGTTGTCGATGGCGGTCGATTTGATTGGACACAAGGGCGTTTCCCTGGCTTTACTGAACCAGATGAAACGTATCACGGTATCCGCTTTGGCACTGATGTCGGTCCAGCTGCTTTCGCATTAAAATTACGCGTACAATTATTACGTGATATCGGACCTTCATTAAGTCCTCAAAATGCTTTTTATTTCTTACAAGGGTTAGAAACATTAAACCTACGCATTAAGCGTCATTCGGAAAATACGGAAAAAGTAGCAAGCTATTTAGTGAATCACCCTGAAGTTGAATGGGTAAACTACCCTGGCTTAGCATCACACCCTTCTCATGAATTAGCTAAGAAATATTTAATTGATACGTTCGGATCAATTATTACATTTGGTGTTAAGGGTGGTCGTGAGGTTGGTCGAAAAGTCATTGACCATATTAAACTATTCTCTCACGTTGCTAACGTTGGTGATGCAAAATCACTAATTATTCATCCTGCATCAACTACTCACCAGCAATTAGATGCAGAAGCGCTAAAAGCAAGTGGTGTATCAGAATCACTGATTCGTTTATCAGTTGGCTTAGAAAGTATTGACGATATTATTGCAGATCTAGATCAGGCAATTGCAAAAGCAACGGGAACAGAGCCTACTATTAAACCTAGTCTAGATGATGCAGTGCGTTGGGTGCTAGAATCACCATTTGCTCGCGAAGATGGTGGAATTAGACCGAAGAATATAGTCATTGCTGGTGATCGGACTCAGCATAAATGCTTAGCTAAATTAACGAAGCTAGGCTTCAAATTAACTGACTTAGCTGACAATACAGATCCAATCGATCTATTGTTTGTCTCCAATCCAAGTACAATCGACCAATTACCAGCTGATGCGAAGCTGATCTGGTTTAGAACTAAAGATGACTATACTGAATTAAAAGCTCAAGCCGAAGCAAATGATCAATTTTACGTTGAAGATCAATGTATTTTTGGTGCAGCTAAGAAAATTCGTGCCACACCTAAACATGATTAAATAAAAATAAACTTGCGCCGCTAATTGTTAGCGGTGCATTTTTTTCAAGATTAAATTGGGTACGTCCGAATCGTTTTATTTATTTCATTAAAGGGAATAAATAATATTATCTAACTATTTCTGAATGGGTGTTAACTATGACGCGACGACGAAAAATTAAATTGTTTTGGATAAGCATTACAGTTATCTTATTTGCCATATTTCTATTTCTTCTCTTAAGACCGAATCAATTTAATCAAACGACTGTTACAGAGCCAGATCAAGAACCTATTGATCAAGTTATCAATCAAGTGGAAAGTATGGATGAAGAGGTTCAAACTGCAACAAATGATCTTTCACAAACACTTAAAGAAGCGGTTGAGCAAACGATAAATGTCTTTACCCAAAATGACTATTATATTACTGCTATTGGTGATTCGTTAACTCAAGGTGTTGGTGATGAAACAAATCGTGATGGCTACTTGTCAACGGTTAAGCGTCGCCTTTCAGCTATGGATTATCGAGTAAGAATTGATAACTTTGGTCAGAGAGGATTTAAAACAAATCAAGTCATTGATAGAATCAAAGAAGAAGCATCTGTTCAACGTTCCATTCGGCGAGCAGATATTATTTTGTTAACTGTCGGTGCAAATGATATGATTAAAATTGTTCGCGATAATATTTTAAGCTTAAATGAGGCGATTTTTGATGAAGAAATCGATCATTATCAATCTCGATTAATAGAACTATTCGAGCTCATTCAATCATACAATGAAGATGTGGAAATTTTTCTAATCGGGTTTTATAATCCTTTTGAAGGCTATTTTGATGAGGTTGAGGCACTCGAGGATATATTAAACAAGTGGAATAATATTGGCAAAGTGACATTTGAAAGTTATGAGCAAGGACACTTTATTCCAATTCATGACCTATTTCAAATCGATCGAGTAAATTTATTAGCTAATGATAATTTCCATCCGAATGAGACAGGCTACTCACTCATCGGTGCCCGAGTATTAGAAGAAATGCTTCCGACATTTGAGCTTATAGCACAAGAAAAAAAAGAGATGATGGATGAACAAATTTCTCCTCAATAAAAAAAAAATAAACATTCTCATCCATTTTCACCGTTATAAGTTAGATGTTATCTAAAGTAGGTGACCATGTGAAAAATAGAAATTGGCAAATGTATTTTCTCATTCTTTTTGGAATCAATATTGTGGCGATTACGGTTTTTGCAGTCATTATCTTCACAACACCACCAAAGTCTGATCCATTACCAAACCCAGTTGTTATCGATGAACCTGGAGCAGAATTTAAAGTACAAGCGACAAAAGGAGATTTAAATCAATTAATAAATGATTATCTCGACCAAGTTTTGCAATCTGATTCTGCGCAATTCTCAGTGCATATCGATCAAGATCTCCATCTGTTTGGTTCATTCTCTGCTTTTGGTGTTTCACTTCCAATTAATATTCGTATGGATCCAGTTGTCCAAAAAAATGGCGACTTAGTTTTATTAGTCACTGAAATGTCTCTTGGCTTATTAAATCTTCCTAAAGACCGAATTCTTCATTATTTCAATAAGCAGGTTGATACACCAGATTGGCTTTACTTTGATTCAAAAAATGAACAAATTTATGTTGCCGTGACACAAATCGATATTCAGAGTAATTTCCGTTTTAGTGTTCAGGAGCTTGATTTAACTGATGAAAATATTTCGTTTTCTATTAAAGTGCCTCGTTCAGGCGCAATTGCTCCTAAAGATGATCCAAGTCAATCAAACAGCTAGTTGATTCCTCAATTTAAAGGATCAACTAGCTGTTTTTACTTACTCGTTTATCGTTGCCAATGAATCTCGATATCACCTATGTCAGTAAATGCATTTAAGCTTGGGCCCGCTTCTGTAGCAGAGCGATATCCAATGATTGGATTATCTACCCCTCTAACCTTCCCTAACTCTGCTTCTAAATGAAGTGAATAATATTCAACGTGACTTGGCAATCGAAACGTTAACTCACCGATATTTGATCTTGCATCTATTCTGCCTTCCCACTCCTGTAACTCAAGATTAATATCACCAATATTCGTTTCTAAATCCCAATGACTACTCACATCAGTTAAGTTAATTTCCCCTACATCTACTTCAACTGTCCCTTCTTCAACAAAGACGCGCTTTCCTTCGATATTTCCCACGTTTACCACTGCGTTAAATTGCTTTAAGTTTAAATTTTCCACACTAATTTTTCCAACATCTACATTTGTATCAATAATCCCGTCAAATCCTACTGGTATACCGATGTCAATTTTCGTTGTATGTTTGTTCCAAAATGGGATAAAAGATAGATTAAACCATCTAGAACGATGAGTTACTTCAACATAAAGCGTATCATTGTCGTTATTAACTGTTAGTATGTCCTTAACATTTCGATGACTTCTTCCACGATAATCAATTTGAATTGAATCACCATCAATTTGATACAGATTTAGATTGGCAACATCGATGTTTATCTCGATTAATTCAAGATCACTTGCTTCGACCGTGACTGAATCATCGATTCTTTTAATATTCGTTTCTCCTAATAGATGATTCCAATTAAAAATCGTACCTAATACACCAATAACTAATAAAATTGCACCTAATAATGCGAACTTTTTCAACGTTATTCCCCCCTTACCATTCGCTTCATTGCGTCAAAATAAGCACGAATTAAGCGAGAGGCTAACTTAGATAAATAATGCATTGCAACAAATAGTAAGATTCCTAATCCTACTGCCGCCATTACGGGATAGAACTCTGGGAATGAGACAGCCCCATTGAACCAGAATACCATTAGAGGCGTTGCCATAAGAGAAATCGAGCTTAACCAAAGTCCAAAGCCAGCAAATAATATTCCAACTGCAGGACCTAAGACAAAGATAATATTAATGACGATTAAAAGAATAAGCATGCCATAATTAATTGGTTGATTCATTTGCTTTACACTTTGCCATTTTTCTTCGCTTTGGTAAGCTTCGTTACTATCAAAACTAGACTCTGGCTGAATCTGATCAGCATAAATTGCTAGTTCCTTCTCTGCATTGGCTTTCGGTCTACCTAATAATAAAATCGTATCTTCTTCTGATCTTCCTTCATTTTTAGCTTTATTAAATTCGTCTTCATAAAATTTAATAATTTGATCTTGAACATCTTTAGGTAATGAACGAAGATAATATGCTAATTCTTGTAGATATCGTTTCTGATTCATGTTGTCCTCCTTTTTAAACCTGATCTTTTTCAATCAATTTATGTTCATGGGCATAAATAGCCGCTTGCGTTCGATCCTTTACCTCTAACTTACTTAAAATGTTGCTAACATGAACCTTTACTGTCTTTAACGCAATAAATAATTGATCGGCGATTTCCTGATTAGTTTTTCCTGATGCAATTAGGAGTAAAATTTCTCGTTCTCGTTCTGTTAGTTGCTCGTGGAGATCAGGACTCAAATTCCCACGCATTTTCGCCATCATTTTATTTGTTACTTCTTGTTCAAAGACGGATTCACCTTTTGCTGTTTTCCGAATTGCATTAGCAATCTCACTTGCTTTTGATGTTTTTAATAGATAGCTTGTTGCACCTGCTTCAAGTGCAGGATAGACTTTATCATCATCAACAAAACTTGTAACCATAATGATCTTCGCTTCAGGCCAGCTCTCGATGATTCTCTTAGTTGCTTCAATACCATCCATTTGATCCATCACAATGTCCATTAAAATAATGTCTGGTCGAAGGTCAAGTGCCATTTTTACGCCTTCTTCACCATTTGCGGCCTCGCCAACGACTTCAATGTCCTTTTGTGTTTTTAAAAATGTTGTCACACCTATGCGAACCATTTCATGATCATCGACAAATAATACTCGAATCATCTTCTCACTCCTCACGATTTAGCGGAATATGGACTGTAATTTTCGTCCCTTGTTTTGGTAGACTAATCACTTTGAATTGACCACCTATTTCAGCCGCTCTTTCCTGCATATTAGCTAATCCATACGATCCTGATAAAACCTGTTCGGAATCAAATCCGACCCCATCATCAGTAACTGACAATATGGCGATATTGTCACGCTTAATGAAGGCTACATCGATTTGCTCCGCTTTCGCATGTCGTAATGCATTTGATAATGATTCCTGTAATATTCGGAACAAGTTATCCTCTACTGCACGATTAAGGACAATCAGTTCTGTTTGCCAATTTATTTTAATCGGTACTTTTTCAACCAGCTCGGAAATTAGCTGATCAATTCCCTCTTTTAGTGTTTGATGTCTTAATGCAATCGGGCGTAAGTGAAGTAATAAAGCGCGCATTTCAAGCTGTGCTTGCTGAATCATTTGTTCAATTTGCTCAAGTGGCTGAGTAATTTGATCAATATTTTCAGGTTCAATTTCATTAATTGCAGACACAAGCATCGATGCGGCAAATAATTCTTGGCTAACTGAGTCATGAAGTTCCCTTGCCAATCGGTTTCTTTCCTCTGTTAATCGCGCTTCAATCTTTTCTTCTTGATCTTCAAGTTGCTCACTAATCACTTCTTGCAAGCGTTTTGCCATTTGATTCAATTGTTGTTGTAGTTCATTGATCAATTCGGTTGTTTGTTTAATTGACTTATGCTCTGCTCTAGTGATGATATTTGCCTCTGCTTTTCCTAATATTACTTGTTTTAATCTATCATTAATCATTTGGAGCTGATACTTCTGCTCCTGATATGATACAAGACCAAAGAATGATCCTATCGATAAAATCAATAAAACGATTAAAATAATTATTGGTAAACCACCAAAACTACGAACCCATAAAAAGCGCCAGTCAAGAAAATCATATTGCTGGAACACTAGTAAAAGTAAGATAACAACAAGAAAGCTTGAAAATAGGATGCCCTTTGCTATTGCCTTTCTCATCCTCTGACCACCTCAAATTTCCCTGCTATCATTGATGTATAGATTTTCACCCGTTGGTTCGCTTGATGGTAATTTTCAGTTTGATAATGAACAACACGATTTGTCATTTGATCGTAACCATAACCAAAAATATCAACAGATCCGATAAATACAGAATGGTGAATACTCACCTCTACATCATACGGCACGATAATTTTAATCGTCCCAGAAAGATGACGGACTAAAACAAGTGGCTCTCCCTTAGGTAGTACTGTCTGTGTTAAGTCAATCACTGTCTCACCAATAATCGTTTGACTATTGTAATCTTGCCATTGATACGGCTCTGTCCCTCGATTTTGTCGACCAAACCATTTATTTGTGTACAATACTTCTGACTCTTGTATAGACTCTTCTGAGAATTTGACGACTCTAACATCGCCTTTTTCGGCTGATTGATTTTGAAGATATTGAATAATAAACCAAGCAAGCACAATCCCTATAATAATCCGAAAGAATACTGTATCTATCAAGATTGAACCAATAATGATGATCGACACCCAAAAGATAAATCGATTCGGTTCTCTGTAATAATGCTGCCATGAAAAGTAGGCAAGAACAGCTAATATTGCGATTCCAACAATATGTCTTGAATCCATCCAGATAAATTCAAGTACAAATACTCCTAGACAGACGAGTAAGATAATTTGAACTGGTTTTTTCTCAAACAAATTGTACATAGGCGTTCTCCTTTTTATATTTGACATCTTTCATTTCTTTTTGTTAATTCAATCTTACCTTGAGGGGGAAATTTATGTAACAACCTTCAGCTATATATTTAACTAAGACCTAAGGCTTATTTGCATAAATAAATTATATAAGCACAAATTAAAGAAAGCTTAGCAAGTTGCTCCTGCTAAGCTTTTTAATAGCGAAAATAACGTAATGTTTTTAAAACACGATTTTTCGTACGGTATAATTGATAATTAATAATAAAATAATAAGTGCTAAATACTTGGTAAATCGGATTATTTTCTTCTTCTTCGGGTTGCTCATTTAAATGTGGGTAGGATTCCAGTTTGCCCTGATAAACGAACGTTAACTCTCTCCATTCCCGTAAATCTTGAGGCCTAATTAGACCCGGTGGTTTTGAACCGTGGTAAATACCACACTCTTTAAGTACTGTTGCAACAAATTGTGAACAAAAGTAAGCATTTTGACGTGGTATTTCTTTATTCAAAATAACACCAAATAATCCTAAAAAGTTATAACGATATAAGTGCTCTTGTGCTTCCATAAGTAAGATTTTCTCTTTTAATTGCTCGTACTCTTGTTCTGTAACCTTTAATTGATAGATGGCACAATTCGATTCTAGAAAGAAAGGTAAATTGAAATTCTCCTTCACAAACCCACCAATAAAAGGGTTCTTCGGTCTTTTACGGCCGAAGCTATAAACAAGGTTTAACGATTGATCGAGTGCGATTGAGACATGATTATAGGATGTTCTTGTGTATAAATCTATCGTTCTAGCAAGTAGCGTACCTGTACTTGAAAATAATAAATAGATCGTCTTCGTTTTCATTTTTGCCTCCCCCCTTACTAACTTATTAGACTATTACGATTACAAAAAAGTTACATTAATTTATAATTATTATACTGAATTTTTCAACAATTTAATAGTTCATTTATATATTTATCTAGATATTCAGTTAGAATCATTGATTTTATGATAAAATTATGGTAAATCTATAAAAAAGTAAGTTCTCAAATTATGTTAGCTAAAAGGAGTTGTAATCGATGTTAAAGGATTTTAAAGCATTCATTGCAAGAGGTAATGTATTAGATTTAGCAGTTGGAATTATTATTGGAGCTGCTTTTAGTAGTATTGTATCATCTTTAGTAGACAACGTGATTATGCCATTAATTGGTTTATTGATGGGTGGCATTGATTTTTCTTCTTTATCTATTATAGTTGGTGATGCTGTAATTGAGTACGGTATTTTTATCCAAAGGGTTGTTGATTTCTTAATTATCGCTTTTTCAATTTTTTTCTTTATACGTGTAATCAACTCATTTAAGAAAAAACAAGCAGAAACAGAGGAAGAAGTTGTTGAAGAAATCGATGAACAAACAAAATTGTTAACTGAAATTCGTGATTTACTTAAAGAAATGTAACATGATTCATTTACTATAAGTATAGGCCATGTGGATTCCCCTTTTAATTAGTTTTTATTAACTTAATTATCAAGGTATCTACTGGCCTTTTTCTATTGTTCTATAAAAAAAGTGTCAGTGAATTTTAAAAAACTCACTGACGCTGATAAATTATTTAACCTAAATATACTATTATTGTTTTAATTTTTTCAATGCATCTGCTAGTGCAGTGTTGGAAAAGTTTTCTTCGTTATTTTTCTTTAAATATTTATTGACGTCTCGTCTCGTTGCTTGATGTTGATTATTTTGTGATTTTCGTTTCTGGAAGGCGGATAGTTTTTCACGATAGCCACATTTACAAGAAAAGGTTTGGCCTTCTCCCGCACCACGAAGCTCCATTTTCTTATAGCATTTCGGGCAACGTGCGTTAGTCGTACGAGATATTCGCTTTTTCTTTCCACATTCAGGGTCTTGACAGACAAGCATACGACCTCTTTTTCCATTCACTTCAAGCATTAATTTCCCGCAACTTGGACATTTTGTTCCTGTCACATTATCATGCTTAAATGTATGGTCACTATTTTTTATTTGACTTACAATTGTGCGTGTATATTGCTTCATCTCATTAATAAAAGTTGTCTTCTTCAATTGACCACGAGCAATTGCAGCAAGCTGATCTTCCCACTCAGCCGTTAAGATTGGCGAGCGTAAATCAGCTGGCACCAATTTTAATAACTGGCGACCTTTTGACGTTGTGTAAATATATTTACCACGACTTTCAATATAATGAGAACTAAACAACTTATCAATAATATCAGCACGTGTTGCAACAGTACCTAGTCCACCAGTTTGCTTAAGTGTTTCGGTTTGTTTACTGCTTCCAGTGTCGATATATTTCGCTGGGTTTTCCATCGCTTGAAGTAAAGTACCTTCTGTAAAACGCTCTGGTGGTGTCGTTTCTCCTTCTGTTAACTGAACCGTCACGTCTAATAATTCGCCCTCTTTAAGAAGCGGGAGGCGCGATTCTTCTTCTTGATCTTGATAAACGGCTTTCCATCCTAGGTCGATAACATGATTTTCATTCATTAAAAATCGTTCACGATTAATTTCCGCTTCGACTGTAATTTGCTCATATCGATACGGTGCTGATAAACAAGCTAAAAATCGCTTAACAACAAGATCATAAATTTTCCGTTCGCGATCATCTAACCTTGATAATAGCACTGGTTCTTCTGTTGGAATAATTGCATGGTGGTCAGTCACTTTTTTATCATTTACAAATGACTGATTTGCTTTAATACCGTTTTTCAAGATTGAGCGAGCAGCAGTCTGATACTCACCAACCGCACAGGCATCGACTCGATCTCTTAATGTCTCAACAATGTCACTTGAGAGGAATCTTGAATCGGTCCGTGGATAAGTTAGAACCTTATGTTGCTCATATAGCTTTTGCATAATGGATAAAGTCTGCTTACCTGAAAATCCGAATGCCTTATTCGCCTCCTGTTGTAATGACGATAAATCATGCAGTGCTGGTGCATAGCTACGTTTTTCAGACCTCTTTATTGACTGAATCTGCGCTTGTTTTCCTTCAAGCTTGGCTAATAATTGCTTTGCTTTTGCTTTATCAAAAATTCTCGCTTGATTGTTTTGATCATGCCACGTTAGTTGTAGCCCGTTCTTTAACCGTGCTCTAATACCGTAAAACACTTGTGGCTTAAATTCACTCATACGCTTTTCACGCTCAGCGACCATAGCTAATGTCGGTGTTTGAACTCGCCCACTAGATAATTGTGCTTGATGTGTCGTTGTCAAAGCTCTCGTTGCATTTAAACCAACATACCAATCAGCCTCTGACCGAGCTGCAGCAGCTAAGTATAGTGGATAATATTTTTCACCAGGCTGTAAATTTCTAAAACCATCTTGAATTGCTTTGTCCGTAACAGATGAGATCCATAAACGTTTAATCGGTTTATTGATTCGTGCTTTTTCGATAATCCAGCGAGCAACTAGCTCCCCTTCTCTCCCTGCATCCGTAGCAATAATCACTTGGCTAACATCTTTTCGATTTAGAAGCTTTTTTACGACTTGAAATTGCCGATTTGTTTGTCGAATCACTACAGTCTTAAGACGATCTGGTACCATCGGTAAATCTTCTGATCGCCATTGTTTGTATTTTGGATCGTAAGCTTCTGGATCTGCTAATGTGACAAGATGCCCAAGTGCCCACGTAACGATATATTTTGCTCCCTCAAAATAACCATTCTGCTTGTTCTGGCACTTTAGTACTCTTGCCATGTCACGACCAACAGAAGGCTTTTCTGCAAGGACAACTATTTTACTCAAAGAATCAATCCTTTCTTTCCTTCATCATAGAAGGTAAAACCACTTAAATATAAAATATAATGTACAAGTAATAGAAGATAATTAAGACGACTAAGATTGATACGTTCATCAATGTGATATAGGCACGCTTAGGTTCGTCTGTTTCCTTCCATTGGAACCATGCTCTAACTAGCTCCATAATAATGAATATTACCGGAAAGATAATATAAGGTGAAGCAATCTCAAACATACCTGCTTTGACGATATCCGTCATTGTAAAGAGTAAAAACAAAATAATAAAGATCGCAGATAATCCGAAATCAATTAGTTGATGACGATTGTTTACAAATCTTCCTTTACCAGATCTTACCCCTGTTAATTGGAACTTTTTCGATAAAAAACTTTTAATATAAAATTGGAAAATTAATAAAAGAATTAAAATCGCAAAAAATGTGATGACAGTCATGACTAGCCTCCTCGTAGAACATCTTTTACTAAATCATAGCAATTTGCACTTCATTAGTAAATAAGGAGCGTTATCTTTGTCGTGATTATAAACTTGATCATATGCTTTCTTAAATAGAAAAAATGATGCCGACTTACCCGCTTAAAGTAAATCCAGAGGCGTCTCAATTAAGGAATATGAAAAAAATCTCCTGCAAAAGTACAGGAGATTTTATAATCAATTTATTTAAAAATTTTCACACGGTCTTCAATTGGCTGTTGCTCTTTAGCTGGGCGTTCGCCTTCTGGCTTACCAAATGGCATTTGCGCACGTAATAGCCAGTCTTCAGGAATACCCCATTCTGCACGAACACCTTGATCAATTAAAGGGTTATAGTGCTGAAGTGTTGCACCTAAACCTTCAGCTTCAAGTGCTGTCCAAACAATATATTGTAGCATTCCAGATGCTTGCTCTGACCAAATTGGGAAATTATCTTTGTATAATTCCATTTGCTCTTGGAGGCCACGTACAATGCTTTGATCTTCAAAGAATAGAACTGTTCCATACCCTGCTTTAAAACTATTGATTCTAGCTTCTGTTCCTGCAAAGTCTTGTTCAGGAACAATTTTTTTCAACTCTTGTTTTGTGATTTCCCAAAGCTTATCGTGATTTTCGTTGAATAGTACAACGACACGGCCACTTTGTGAGTTAAAAGCATATGGTGTATGCTCAACTGCGAATTTAACTACTTCTTCAATTCTTTCTTCTGATACTACTTTCTGATCACTAATTTGGTAAACTGAGTAGCGATCTTTGACTGCTTGGTAAAAATCTTTTGCCATTGAAAGTCCTCCCTTAAATTCTTCTATATAGTGCTTTCTTGACTATCATTCCACTTTTCACAAAAATAATAAAGAAATATGCTTAAAAACGTTTAGAAATTTTGCTTATCCACTGATATTCACTGATTGACTTAGCTTCGTATTTAGCATAAGCTAGGCTCAGGTTATATATTTTGGAGGAATGAACTATGTTACAAGTATCAAATGTCAGCTTGCGCTTTGGCGACAAAAAGCTGTTTGAAGAAGTCAATATTAAGTTTACACCTGGAAACTGTTACGGACTGATTGGCGCTAACGGTGCAGGAAAATCAACATTTTTAAAAGTTCTCGCTGGCGAGATTGAGCCTCAAGCGGGACATGTTAGCTTAGAGAAGGGTAAGCGGATGGCTGTATTAAAGCAGGATCATTTTGCTTATGAGGAATTCCCGGTTATTGAGACAGTTATTCGTGGACATGAACGACTATATCAAGTCATGCAAGAAAGAGATGCTGTTTACGCAAAAACTGATTTTACTGAAGAAGATGGTATGAAAGCAGCTGAGTTAGAGGCTGAGTTTGCCGAGTTAAATGGTTGGGAAGCAGAATCTGATGCGAGTATTTTATTAAAAGGTCTTGGAATTGGCGAAGATCTTCAATCGAAGAAAATGGCTGATTTATCAGGGTCAGAAAAAGTCAAAGTTTTACTTGCTCAAGCTTTATTCGGATCACCCGATATCCTTTTACTCGATGAGCCTACGAACCACTTAGATATTCAAGCTATCCAGTGGTTAGAAGAGTTTTTAATTAACTTTGAAAATACAGTTATTGTTGTATCGCACGATCGTCACTTTTTAAACAAAGTATGTACACATATCGCTGATGTTGATTTTGGTAAAATTGAACTTTACGTTGGGAACTATGATTTCTGGTATGAATCAAGTCAACTCGCACTGAAAATGGCTCAGGATCAAAATAAGAAAAAAGAAGAAAAGATTAAGGAATTACAAAACTTTATCGCTCGCTTTAGTGCGAATGCTTCTAAATCTCGTCAAGCGACATCAAGAAAGAAAATGCTTGAAAATATTACTTTAGATGATATCCGTCCATCATCACGTCGTTATCCATATGTAGCATTTAAACCAGAGCGTGAAATTGGTAATGATCTGTTACGTGTAGAAGGTTTAACAAAGACAATCGATGGTGTGAAGGTGTTGGATAATTTAAGCTTTACACTTAATCGAACAGATAAGGTTGCTTTTGTCGGGCCAAATGATATCGCAAAAACAACATTATTTGATATTTTAATGGGTAAAATCGAACCTGATGCAGGCACATATTCATGGGGAATTACGACATCACAATCATATTTCCCAAAAGATAATAGTGAGTTTTTTGAAAATAATGATCTCACATTAGTAGAGTGGCTTCGCCAGTACTCACCTGAAGATGAGACAGAAACATTCTTACGTGGCTTTTTAGGTCGAATGTTATTCTCAGGTGAAGAGGCATTGAAAAAGGCAAAAGTTCTATCTGGAGGAGAAAAGGTTCGCTGTATGTTGGCAAAAATGATGCTATCGACTGCAAATGTCCTTCTGCTCGATGAACCAACTAACCACCTAGATCTTGAGTCAATTACTGCGTTAAACAACGGATTAATTAACTTTAAAGGTGCACTTTTATTCACATCACATGACCATCAGTTTATTGACACGATTTCTAATCGTTTAATGGAAATCACTCCAAATGGATTAGTTGATAAACAAATGAGCTACAGTGAATATGTTGCTGATCGAAAATTACAAGAAGAAATTCGTAAACTATATCAATAAAAACAGGGGCTACCCCCTGTTTTTTTATTTTATCGTCACAAAATCGTCAAAATATATTGTGACAACTTTGTGAAATTTATTTTTCTAATCACTCTAATTAGCATGGTAATAAGCTTTGTAAAATAAGTTTGTGAAAAAGGTAACAATTGATTGATTACTTAACATACTTATTGTTATAATAAGTGTAAATAATCATATGCGTTATTTTTCACATACTTTTATAAGCTTGTGAGAAGATATTAACGTAATAGGAGGACAAGAAAATGAAAGTAGCAGTTATTGGTTGTACACATGCTGGAACAGCAGCAATTAAAAACACATTGACACTTTACCCTGATGCTGAAATTGATGTATTTGAGAGAAACGATAACGTCTCATTCCTATCTTGTGGAATCGCATTGTATGTCGGCGGCGTAGTAGAAAAGGCAGAATCACTATTTTATGCTTCTGTTGACGGCTTCGAAAACCGCGGCATTAGAATGCATATGGAGCATGATGTTGTTTCTGTAAATATTGCTAAAAAAGAGCTTGAAGCAAAAGATCTAAAAACTGGCGAAGTTAAACATCATACGTATGACAAGTTAATTATCTCTACTGGATCATGGCCAATTACTCCACCAATTCCAGGATTTGAATTAGAAAACGTTGTTTTATGTAAAAACTATGACCATGCTAAAGAAATCATCCGTCGCTCAGAGCATGTCAAGCATGTGACTGTTGTCGGTGGTGGTTATATCGGTGTTGAATTAGTTGAAGCATTTGAGGAAAACGGCAAAGAAGTTACACTTGTAGATGCTGAATCTCGTATTTTAAACCGTTATCTTGACGAAGCATTTACAGAACCAGTTGAAAAATCTTTCCGTGAAAAAGGTGTTCAACTATTATTAAATGAATTTGTATCTGGCTTTGAGGGTGACGGTAAAGTTGAAAAAGTCATTACAAATAAGAGTGAGATTGAAACTGAACTCGTTGTCATGTGTATTGGATTCCGCCCAAACACAGAGTTATTTAAAGGGCAACTTGATATGTTACCAAGCGGGGCTATCGTAGTTGATGAATTTATGGAGACAAGTGCAAAAGATGTCTTTGCAGCGGGAGATTGCTGTGCAGTTCCTTATAATCCAACAGGAAAGTCAGCATATATTCCACTTGCAACAAATGCTGTCCGAATGGGAACAATTGCAGCTCAGAACCTCGTTGAACGTAAAGTTAAGCACCCAGGTACTCAAGGTACTTCTGGCTTGAAGATTTATAATCATTACATCGGGTCAACTGGTTTAACTGAAGCGACTGCTAAGATGAATGATATCGATGTGCGTACAGTTGAAATTAAAGAAACATATCGCCCTGACTTTATGCCTGAAAATAATATCGTTCACTTAAAACTAGTCTATGAAGTTGGAACTACTCGAGTTGTTGGTGCTCAGGTTATTTCAGATATTGACTTAACTCAAGTAGCTAATACAGTAAGTATCGCGATTGCAAATCAAATGACAATCGAACAATTAGCATTAAGTGATTTCTTCTTCCAACCGCATTTTAATAAGCCTGTTCATTACTTAAATGAAGTTGCATTAAAAGCTGTTCAACAAGAAAATGCACTAGCTAAAGAAGCAACAACTGTTGCTGCAAAATAATTTGGTTCAATGTCAAATAGTGTTGGTAGGTTTTATAATTAGTCGAGAATAAATTTATATTAATTTTAATTAAGATACAATTTGTTCACCGCAGGTGAAATACACTCGCTTTCCGCGGGCACGGCTTCAGCTAACTAAGGCAAGCAAAGAGCGCTTGCCTTAGTGGATCTTCAGCTCGTGCTATTCCCGCAGGAGTCTCGTGTATTTCACCTGCTGTTTTTCACTTCTTAATTAAATGACTGCTATTTTAACTAAGCAGTTTCCTCTTGCTTTCGTTCCTCTATAAATGTAAGTGATCTAACCTTACGGTTATCATTCTTTATTAATTTTAGACTAATCATAGCTCTTGCTCTTAGATGATCAAAATTCCTATATCCAAACCCGGTACGTTTCATTGTTTTTATTTTATTGTTTATCCCTTCTAAATGGCCATTTGATAAAGTATAGTGACAAGAATTTTGAATCGCTTCCGAATAATATTCTAAAGTTTGAAGGGTTGTTCGTATATATCTCCGGAGTGGTCGCTCTTTACTACGCTGTAGGTGGTATTTAAAATGATTGAAATTACCGATGGACAAGCTGTATTTTAAATCATTAATTAGCTCATAGATCCAACTAAATTCTGTATCAATTGATAAGAGATAATTAACCATCATTTTTTCAGTCATCATTCCTTCATATAATCGATGAGTAGTATACCTTTCACTATTAACCATCCAACTATTTTTCAAAAGCAATTTCCATTGCTTCTTTAATTTGCGATAATCTCGTGGCCGTCTATATCGATTCTTGTTCATAACTTCAATACGATAACGGTTTAACGCCCGATTCAAATGTTGAACAATATGAAA
>FZPS01000168.1_pt64 | contig 51211 bp, 41 predicted proteins | sample 1817821 | NCBI WGS metagenome assembly FZPS01 (sample SAMEA104158645, study PRJEB21678) | metagenome | place: Germany | collected 2015-04-21 | reverse complement strand
ATCTTCACAAGATAGATATGGGAACCCTGAAAATCTTATTCCCTTCCTCCTATTGATAATTTCAAAATAACCCCTCCATTGTTAGATTATTAGCACTTGTAGAAATTATTACAGCTGGATAGTTATAGTTAAATATTTCAGTGCTCTTATATCTCCATAATAAACTTCTATGAAATCTTGTTAGCCGTCCCTAGTAGTTCTAGTTCTAGCTGTAACTCTTGCCAAAACTGTAGCTATAAATTCTGTTAACCGTCCCCTAAAAAATAAAAGTAGCTTTTCAGCTACTTTTATCTCTATTTTAATTTTTGATTTGACTATTACTTAAATTTTATTCTAAATAATATTAGCTTTACCACTGAAGACAACGCCTCTAGATACGTCCAATGTTACGACGCTTCCGTTTTTAAGAGCTTGTGTCGCTCCTTTCGCAGCACTTATTAATGGAATTTCACGAGCTAAGCATTCTATAACTGCCTCGGAAGTTACATTTTCTTCAACTATAATGCCACCAACTTTCTCAAATACTGGCAAGTAATCTTTCGTTAGTTTCTTAACTATTAAAATATTTCCTTCTTCTATTTTTTCAATAGCTTCATCAGCACTATTTGCTAAAACCACAGTACCATATCCATGATTTAAGCCAGCTCCCTTACCTGTCAGAAGTATGTCCCCTACTACATGAACCTGCAACATATTAGTAGATCCAACTTGATTAATAGGAACTCCTGCTGCAATAACTACTAAATCACCTTTACTTACCAATTCTTCTTTCAAAGCTATGTTAATAGACTTATCTGTTAATTCATCAGTTCCTTCTGATTTTTCAGCAACTATTGGACACACTCCCCAGATAACTGATAAGTTCTTAGCCACACTCTCATAAGGAGTTATAGCTATAATAGGACATTCTGGTCTATATTTTGAAACATTCTTAGCTGTATATCCACTTTGGGTCGCTGTTATTATAGCAGAAGCATTCAATTCCATCGCAGTATTACAAGCAGCCAAGCTTATTGCATTAGACACATTTGGAATATGTTCTTTTCTCTTTTTCTTAAGACTAGCTTCATAGTTTAGTTGATTTTCTGCCTCTTCAGCTATTCTTGACATTATTTTAACTGCATCTACAGGATACTTACCATTAGCAGTTTCACCGCTTAACATAATACAATCAGTTCCGTCAAATATTGCATTAGCTACGTCAGAAGCCTCTGCTCTAGTTGGTCTTGGATTTCTAATCATAGAATCTAACATTTGTGTTGCGGTGATAACAGGCTTACCTGCATAATTACACTTTTCAATCATCATCTTCTGTACCAATGGTACTTGTTCAATTGGAATTTCTACTCCTAAATCTCCTCTGGCAACCATTATACCATCAGAGAACTTAAGAATCTCATCTAAATTATTTACACCCTCTTGATTTTCAATTTTGGAGAATATAAGTACATGTTCTCCTCCATTTTCATTTAAGATCTTCCTTACTTGTAAAACATCAGAAGCCTTTCTTACAAAAGAAGCTGCAACTATATTAACACCTATTTTTATACCAAACTTTAAGTCTTCAATATCCTTTTCTGTTATGGCTGGCAAATTTATAGATACTCCTGGTACATTAACTCCTTTTTTACTACCTACTACACCAGAGTTTCTAACTATACAATGTATGTCTTTTCCTTCCACCTTTTCAACTTCAAGGCCTACCAATCCATCATCAATTAGAATCATATTTCCAGGAACTACATCCAGATAAAGTTCCTTATAGGAAATAGAACACTTAGTTTTATCTCCAATAACCTCTTCACCACATTTTATTAGAAAATTATCCCCTTCCTTTAACTCAACCTTGCCATCAGCAAAGTTTCCAGTTCTAATTTCAGGTCCTTTTGTATCTAATATAATGGATACAGGCTTATTTAACTCTTTACTTATCTGCTGAACTAACTTTATTCTACCACCATGTTCCTCATGATCTCCATGAGAAAAATTGTGTCTTGATGCATTCATACCTGCTTTAAATATTTGAGTTAAAGTTTCTCTGTTTTCACTGGCTGGTCCAATTGTGCAAATTATCTTTGTCTTTCTCATACTTAACGCTCCTTAGCTAATTAAATTGAAAGTTTTTCTCTACAAAGTAAATCTATTTATATTATAAAACTCTTTCCTATATATTATTTCATTTAGATAGCGACCTAGCTATCTCATAAAGACCTTTGTCAAACTTTCTTGGCATAGCTAATGCTTCATCTATGTCATCATCGATAATTTGACCGCCCCTAATTCCTACTACTCTTGAAGACTTTCCTTCTACTAGCAGTTCCACTGCTCTTGCTCCCAATCTTGAAGCCAAAACTCTATCTGAAGCAGTTGGGCTTCCACCTCTTTGAATATGTCCTAAAATAGTAGCTCTTGTCTCTATTCCTGTAACTTCTTCTACATGCTTAGCCATTTTTTCGGCTCCACCTACACCTTCAGCAAGGAGAATAAGGTTATGCAATTTCCCACTTCTTTTACCCTCTAATATAGCTTTACAGATTTCCTCCATATCCATACCCACTTCAGGAGTTATTATACTTTCTGCACCTCCAGCAATGCCTGCATAAAGAGCAATATCACCGCAATGTCTTCCCATAACCTCAACAATGCTCACTCTTTCATGGGACGTAGAAGTATCTCTTAACTTATTGATTGCATCAAGTACAGTATTTAGAGCAGTATCAAAACCTATTGTTTGATCTGTGTAAGCTAAATCATTATCAATAGTTCCAGGTATTCCTACTGTTAAAACACCTAGATTAGAAAGCAATTTTGCTCCTGTAATTGATCCATCTCCTCCAATAACAACCAATCCATCAATTCCATAAACCTTTAGTACCTTAACTGCCTTTTGTCTTCCTTCTTCTGTCTTAAACTCATCACATCTTGCAGTCCTAAGTACTGTACCACCTTTCTGAATTATATCAGATACGGAATTGCGGTTCATTTCAATGATTTCACCATTAATCAACCCGTTAAATCCTCTCTCAACTCCCATTACCTTTATACCTTTATCAATGCCCAATCTAACAACTGCTCTAATGGCAGCATTCATTCCAGGTGCATCTCCACCGCTGGTTAATACAGCTATTGTTTTCATAAATAATCCTCCTGTTCCCCTTGGGTCTTTTTTAGTCCCACCCTGGTCATATTCAGTATATTATGCTATAAAAATTATATCATTTATATAAAGTAACACTATTGTTCCAAGATAATATTACTACAAAATAAATCATCCTGCAACTAGGGGACGGTTAACAAGAATTATTAATAAAAAATTAATAATTCTTGTTAACCGTCCCCTAACTTAAAAAAACAAAGATGAGTCTCCTCATCTTTGTCTTTTTTTACTTTTACTCTTACTTTGCTGTTTTTGTTTTTACCTAATCCCTTAAATCACTCTTATATTTTCTTCGCCAAATTCTCCTTTTAAGAACTCCACAACACCAGAATCCGTATCAACCCAGTATTCTCTGGCTAATCTATATTTATTTCTTTCTTTTAAAGTACAAAGATAAACTGGTGTATTACCCCTATACTTTAATAGAGAATATTTTAAATTTCTATAGATACCCTTTGCAACTTTATCGTTCTCTACTGCTATATATAGTTTAGTAGTACTAAGGTTTATCAAAGGTTGTATATCTTCGCAAAGGATCTTAGGACCTTCGTCCTCCCTTATGCTTATTCTTCCCTTTACAATAATAAGAGCATCTTCTTCAATTAAACTAGATACCTTCTCCATAACCTTTGGAAACACAATAATTTCAATATTGCCATAGAGGTCTTCTAAATTAACGAAAGCCATTCTTTCATTCTTTCTAGTAAACTTCTTGCTTACGGAAGTAATGATTCCCCCAAGTATTACTCTCTTACCATCAGAATATTTCCCACTATCCTTTAAAGCATATCCTATCTCATTTGAAAACTCATCAATATTATCTTCTAATGTAGTTTGAGAAGCAGCCTCTTCTAAAATATCAATAGTTTTTGCACTAGTATAAAGCTTTAAAGCTTCTGTAAATTCTTCAAGAGGATGACCTGTTATATATAGGCCTGTCATTTCCTTTTCCATAGCCAACAGATGCCTTTTTTCAAATTCTTTTATATTAGGATATTTTATTTCTGTATCAAGATTAAGAGCTGCTCCAGCAGGACTTGCTATATCCCCAAAAAGACTTACCTGTCCATCAATATTTCTCTTTTTTTCATTACTAAGACCATCTAAAATTTTCTCATATACTGCCAGCATCTGAGAACGATGAGCTTTAAAATCATCACAAGCTCCTGCCTTAATAAGGCTTTCTATTACCCTCTTATTTATTACTGTTAAGTCTATCTTATTGCAAAAGTCATAAAGTGATTTAAATTTACCTTTACTTTCTCTACTTTCCACAATACTCTGCACAACATGATAACCTGCATTTTTAATAGCTGCGAGGCCAAATAATATGGTTTTTTCATCTTTTACAGTAAACTTAGCAAAGCTTTGATTTATATTTGGTGGCATTACTCTAATGCCTTGACTCTCAGCAAACCTAATATAAAACACTACCTTTTCACTAACACCCATTACACTGTTGAGCATTGCTGCAATATACTCAGCAGGATAATATCTCATTAAATAAGCCGTTTGGTAAGCAACTACTGCATAGGCTGCTGCATGAGATTTATTGAAGGCATAAGATGCGAAATCCATCATTTGGTCAAAGATCTTATTAGCAACTTCTTCGCTAATACCATTTCTTACGCATCCAGGCACTTCTACATTTCCATTCTCATCAACAATACCGTAAATAAAGTTTTTTCTTTCCTCTTCCATTACCTTATGATTTTTCTTAGACATAGCACGTCTAACAAGGTCACTTCTGCCCATAGAATAACCTGCTAGCTTACGGACAATCTCCATTACCTGTTCCTGATAAACCATTACCCCATAAGTTACACTTAGAATACTCTCCAACTCTGCTGTCAAATATTCAATTTTATCAGGATTCTTTTTATTTTCTATATATCTTGGAATTTCCGCCATTGGACCAGGTCTATACAAACTAATTCCCGCGATTACATCCTCCAAGGAATCCGGTCTCAATTCCTTCATAAAGCTGGTCATTCCTGCAGATTCTAACTGAAAGACTCCAACGGTTTTACCCTCACCAATCATCTTATAAACTTCTCTATCATCGAAACCTACCTTGTCCAAATCCACTTCTATGCCAGAGTTTTCTTTAATCATCCTTATAGCATCTCGCATAACTGTAAGGGTCCTAAGGCCTAAAAAGTCCATTTTTAGCAGTCCTAGTTCCTCCAAGGTACCCATAGGAAACTGAGTTACTATCATATCTTCATTTCTCTGTAATGGTACATAACTTACTAAAGGCTGTGATGCTATAACCACACCAGCGGCATGAGTAGATGAATGTCTAGGTAGCCCTTCCAAAGACTTACTAATATCAATTAACTGCTTTACCCTTTCATCCTTATCGTAAATTTCCTTTAACTCAGGATTCAAAAACAAAGCCTTATCGATGGTTATGCCAAGCATAGTAGGAATCATCTTAGCTATTTTATCAACTTCTGCATAAGAGTAATTCATAGCCCTACCTACATCACGAATACAAGCCCTAGCAGCCATAGTTCCAAAGGTAATTATCTGAGAAACATTATCCTTACCATACTTTTCTACAACATAATCGATTACCATCTGTCTACCTTCATAGCAAAAGTCCGAATCAATATCCGGCATACTTATTCTCTCAGGATTCAAAAACCTTTCAAAAAGCAAACTATATCTTATAGGATCTATCTTTGTAATCCCTAATGTATAAGCAACTATAGAACCAGCCGCACTACCTCTTCCTGGACCTGTAGGAACGCCATTCTCATTAGCAAACCTAATAAAATCCCAAACTATCAAAAAGTAATCCACATATCCCATCTGCCTAATTATTGACAACTCATACTCCAGCCTATCAGTAAGCTCCTTAGCTTTCTCATTACTTTCTGCTAACTTCATCGTCTCTAAATATATATTATTAAACTCTACCCCTCTTAAATTTTCAAAGACATCATATTGCTGCACAAGCCCCATAAAACAATTATCCCTTAGATAATCATAAGGCTCTACCCCTACAGGCAAAGGAAACTTAGGTAATTTAGAATGATGAAATTCATAATCAAAATTACACTTTTCCGCAACACGTACGGTGTTTTCCAAAGCTTCCGGCACATGAGAAAACATGCTATACATTTCCTCAGCAGACTTTAAATAAAACTGATCTGAAGGATACTTCATTCTATTCTCTTCATCCACAGTCTTACCAGTTTGTATACACAATAAAACATCATGAGCTCTATAATCCTCAGCCTTAATATAATGAACGTCATTAGTAACAATCAAAGGCACATTAATTTCCTTTGACAGTTTGATCATATCATTATTCACCTTCAACTGCTCCGACATTCCATGATACTGAAGCTCTAAATAAAAATCCTCTCCAAAAACCGACTGATAAAAAAGAGCCGCTTCCTTAGCCTTTTCATAATTTCCATGAAGTAAATGGGCTTGAACCTCTCCACCTAAACAGGCACTTAAAGCTATTAACCCCTCACTATTTTCTTTTAAAAAAGCATGGTCAATTCTTGGCTTATAATAGAAACCCTCCACAGAAGCGGTAGAAACTATCTTCATCAAATTATTGTATCCAACCTCATCTTTGACCAATAAAACTAAATGATAAGTTTCATTTTCCTTATCCGCATGTTTAATACCCATAGATTTTGGAACAATATAAATCTCACTACCTATAATAGGCTTTATACCATGCTCTACTGCAGCTTTATAAAAATCTACACAACCATACATAACTCCGTGATCAGTAATAGCTAAGCTCTTCATTCCAAGCTCCTTAGCCCTTTTCACCAATTCAGGAATCTTACCTGATCCATCCAAGAGACTATATTCAGTATGGACATGCAAATGCACAAATTCCTTATTCCGGTAATCAGTGCAATCAGTTCCCTCTAAATTATCATTAAAAGTCTGGTCCTTAAACTCTTCCTCACTTTCATCAACAGTATTATCTTCCACATCATTATTAGAAATACCACTGTTATTAATATCATCTCCCTCATTGCCACTATCACTATTAGGCTGAAACTCATTGCCCTGATTGTTCTTACTCTCACCATTACCATCAAGCTCTTCCTCAGCCTCTTTTATATTTGTTTTTTCTAATCCCTTATCATTATCTGATATATCCGCCTTTTGATCCTCTGCCAAACTCCAAACTTCCCCTAAGTTCTCTGAAAGATCAGACATATTCATCAATTCATCAAAACTCTCCAAACTATCACCTCTTTTATCTACACCTTTATATCTTAGATTATTGACATATTTAGCAAATAAATATCTAATCTTTTAGGTTTTTAGTTATTTTTTCAACTAATTAACTAAAATTATTTGAATTAATATTTTAATAATTATCTTAATTATATACTATAAGAAACAAAAACCAAACAAACAAAAGCCAAAAACCAAAAAACCAAAAAACCAAAAAACCAAAGGGACGGTTAACATTAGTTATATAAAAGAACTATATAACTAATGTTAACCGTCCCTTAATTTAAATTGAATTAAAATCTAAAACTTTGTCAATAATCAAAAAATAGAAAACAAAAAATCTTTGAGGTGATTACTATGCCAAGAGTTGCCCGTGTAAAACATCCTGGGGCCATCCTACATATAATGATAAGAAGCATTAGCGAAGTTCCTTTATTTAAAGACAATAGAGATAGAAATAAATACTTAGAGTTGCTTAAAAAATATATGGACTTATATAGATTCCGCCTTTACGCCTACTGCCTTATGACAACTCATGCACATTTTATCATCGATTGCTCAGGAGCAGATATTAGTAAGATAATGAAGTCAATTAACCAAAGTTACGCCATGTATTATAACAAGCGTCATAACCGCCACGGACACTTATTTCAAGATCGATTTAAAAGTAAAATAGTTAATAGCGACCGATATCTTATGATGTTGTCCGCTTACATTCATAATAATCCTAAAGATATTAAGGCCTACAAAAATGATGTGGCAAAGTACCCTTACTCAAGTCTTTCCATATATTTAGGAAAGAAAGTGGATACATTAAAAATCTTAGACGCCAATTATATTCTCCAGCAATTCGGTTCAGATATAATGAAAGCAAGAAAAAAATATCTTGAACTACTGAAAAATGTTTATCAACTGCCTGATTCAGTTGAATTAGAAAAGGCTGCTGAATTTATACCAGAAGAAAATGAATACCGAAGCGAAAAACCATTAGTTTATCGAGATTTTTCCTTAGCATCTATTAAAGATTTTATTACCTCTTATCTCGGCCAGAATTTCAACCTACATTTGAAATATAATCATAAAAACAATGAATTAAAGTCATTGTTTATTGTTCTTGCCCGTAGTTTAAGTAATTTGACTCTTAAAGATATATGTATAACCCTTAAAAACTTAACTCTATCTAGCGTTTGGCGTCTGTCACAAAAAGGATCTGATTTAATATTATCAGATCCTAAATATAAAAATATAATAGATGATTTTCTAAAAGAAAATGTTGCAGTTGGTTAGACCTTTACATTTGCAGATTACTATTCAACATATTACTATGGACTTCATCGAGAAGACTTCCATTATCAAAGTTATATCTAATCAAAAGGGATTACCAAACGTATTTGCTTTTAAACTACACTTTGTGATTATGTATATTTACTACCTAATACACCCATTTATCGTTCACCTTTGAATAAGGCCATAAAGCTATACTTTTTTTGCAAAAACATTTATTCGTAATCATATATACAGCTTTTTTTCCCTAAAATTATTCTCAGAATGTAAGTTTACTGAAATAGGCCAAGCCTCTGATATAAAAGTCCCACCTTTTCAAAGATTTATTGGGTAAAAATCTTCATTACTACACCATTCCTAAAATTAAATAAATATTAGATAACCATAGAGCGTACCCTATAAATATAGTATTTGTTAATCCTAAATAAAATTTGTTAACCGTCCCCAATACACCTATTTGCCTGGCTGCAAATTCTAATCAAATCTTGTTAACCGTCCCTACTTTTTTATTACCCTGGCGGAGAGCATGGATTTGGCGATTTGGGCTTTATTAGCATTGAACATATCTACTTCTACTTTACAGAAGTTTCTTCCTACGTCTAGAATGTTAACGTATATGTGGATGTTGCTGTCTACTTGTACTGGTTTCATAAAATAGGTCATTATGCTGTCAATAGATATATTTATATTGTTCTTTTGCTTTAGTCCAGCTAGTCCGATTGTGGAAATTAGCATATTTAATGAACTCCAAGAAGCTGTGCCGATATTGTCTAGCATCTGGGGTGTAATGCTTCCTGTATAATGTACTTTCCCATCTTCCATTTCATAGCTAAAACTTTTTAAAATTAGATCTTCTAGTGTATCACTAACTTGTGGTTGTCTGGATGCATATTGAAGCGCCTTTATTACGTCTCTTCTTGTCACTATACCTACTAACTTTTTTCCATCAACTACAGGTGTTATTTCGATGCCTTCCCAGGACATTATGTGGGCAGTATAAGCTACTGTAGTTTTAGGTGTCACAGTGATTGGTGATTTACTCATGATTTTACCTATTGTATCATCTGGAGAAGCATCTATAGGTAAGTCCTTCATGGTAACTACTCCTACCACTCTGTTTTCATCATCAACTACAGGATATCGCTCATGCTTCTTTTCTACTATAAGCTGTTTCCATTGTCTAATAGTAGTATCCATCTTAAGACTAATAGGATCTTGTATCATTATATCTTCCACAAGTATTATATCTTTCTTAATTAAGCTTTCAGATATGGCATTGTTTATCATAGTTGCAATGGTGAAGGTATCATAGCTAGATGATATTATTGGAAGACACTTTTCGTTTGCTAACTTTTTAATTCTATCACTACAGGTGAAACCTCCACTTATTAATACAGCTGATTCATTGTTTAAGGCAAGCTCTTGGGCTTCTTCACGGTTTCCTACAATTAATAAACAGCCAGGAGAAATATATCTTTCCATAGCGTCTATAGTCATTGCTCCAATAACAAATTTACTTAAAGTCTTATGAATTCCTTCCTTTCCCCCTAAAATTGAACCTTCCACTATGTTTACTACTGCGGCATAAGTTAGAGTTTCAATACTTTTCTTTTCTACCTTTTCTATTCTCACTGTTCCAACTCTAGGAATAGTAGATACAAAACCCAGATTTTCGCAATCCTTTATGGCTCTGTAAGCAGTACCTTCACTTACTCCTAAGTCAGCCGCAATACCTCGCACGGAAATTTTATGTCCAACTTCCAGGGATAATATATGCTTAATTATTTCCTCGTGTTTTGACATTTCTTATCCCCTTACCTTTCTTCCTTTCTTAGTTCCCCTGCTATCTTTTCAATTCTTCTAAGCCTATGATTGACCCCAGACTTTCCTATTGGTGGATTTAGCATTTCCCCTAACTCCTTTAAAGATACATCAGGGTTGTTTAATCGTAATTCCGCTATCTCTCTTAAGTTTTGGGGTAATCTACTTAAACCTATTTCCCTTTGTATTAACTTTATGCTTTCAACTTGCCTTACAGCTGCATTTACAGTTTTGCTTAAATTAGCTGTTTCACAGTTCACAAGTCTGTTGACGTTATTTCTCATTTCCTTCATTATTCGAATATTCTCAAGCTGTAACAGTGAATTATGAGCGCCTATTATATTTAAGAGATCAACAATTTGCTCCCCTTCCTTAAGATAAATAATAAAGCTGTTTTTCCTTTGTATAACCTTTGAAGTAAGTCCAAAAGTATTAATTAGAGCACTGAGCTCCTTAGCATACTCTAAATTATGGGTCACAAATTCAAGGTGGTAAGTCTTTTCCGGGTTACTAATACTTCCCCCACCTAAAAAGGCCCCTCTTATATATGCCCTCTTAGTTTCATCGGTATCAACTAGCTCCCTTTTTATTCCAAAATTAAAACCTATCCTTTCTTCATCATCAGATAGAATACCAGCTTTACTCAGAATATCTCTGACTCCCATTTCCTCAGTAATAACCACCATATAAATATTGTTTTTCTTTAAGGAGCTACTCTTTTTCACCATTAGCCTTGTGTGAATATTAAAATACTTTTTTAGCAACTTAAATACCAACCTGGCGATAGCTGCATTTTCAGTAGTAATTCTAAAATTAATTTGTTTATTAGCAGCAAAAGAAATAGTACCACTTATCTTCATTATGCCTGAAAGTATGGATAATGCCTGATTTTTATCAATATCTATGTTTCTACAAATCTCTTCTTTAACCTTAGATGAAAATGACATAGTTATTACTCCCTAATTTTTTTATTCTGCTTTAATCTCTCTGATAAATAGAAGTATTCAATAATCTTCTTTCTATCAAAGGACAACTTCTTTTCCATAATTGTTTCTATAAGAATTGATGCTAGCTTTTCAGGGTCATGACGGATAAAGCCTTTCTTTACTTTTACAAAATCCCCCTCAATTACACCAACACCAAGTTTTTTCAATTTATTATCATGAATTTTTACCAATTGAGAACCCTCAGTCTTATATTTTTCCTCTAGTTGCTTATCTATTTTCCCCGCATTAACTATAATATAATCCAAGAAACTTTCATGGACATGCTTGTATATAGCACTAATATGATCTCCAGCATCGTATCCATCTGTTTCTCCTGGCTGAGTCATAATGTTTGATACATACAACTTTAAAGCACTGGATCTTTTAACTGCCTTAGCAATATCTTTAACTAACAAGTTAGGAATTACACTTGTATACAGACTACCAGGCCCCAAAATAATTGCATCAGCCTCAGCAATAGCCTTTAAAGCATCCGGCAAAGGCTTGGCATCCTCTGGTTCTATAAAAATACGGTCAATGGCGGTTTTTTCTTCTAAAGCTTTCTCAGGAATAACAGATTCTCCTTCAACAATTTTACCATTCTTGAATTTAGCCTTTAATACCATATTATCTAATGTAACGGGCATAACTCTTCCTGTAACTGCTAAAACCGAACTCATCTTTTGAACTGCTTCTTCAAAATTATTAGAAATCCCATCCATAGCAGCCAGAAATAAATTACCAAAGCTTTGATTTTTCAATCTTCCATCTGGGAATCTATATTGTAATAAATCCTCCATAATTGGCTCTGTATCAGCCAAAGCTAATATACAGTTTCTTATATCTCCTGGAGGCAATATTCCCAAATCTTCTCGTAAATCTCCAGAGCCACCTCCGTCATCGGCAACCGTTACAATAGCAGTTATATTTGAAGTATAATATTTCAGACCTCGAAGCATTGTAGAAAGTCCAGTGCCACCACCAATAACCACAAGCTTAGGCCCCTTAACTAGCAATCTCTTCTCATACATAAGACTTTCCAACTTTCTAGAGTCCAATTTCACATTTAAATACCCTTTATTAATCAGACCAATTATAGATTTCATTCCTTGTGTAATAGCAATATATATAATGAATATGCCCATTAAATTCAAATGAATCCAAAAGGCTTTATAATAGCCATTATAAAACCTATGTTGCGCTACCTCTAAAAGGCCAAATGCTATGAAAATGATTCCCATCATACCAAACAATACCCATCGCTTAACCTTTATACCAGGCTTCAACCAATCAGTAAACTTCATAGTTTGATACCACCTCTATTAATATCCTCATTAATATCTCTATGCTCAATAGTTACTTTATGTCCCTTTGATTGAAGACTTTTATAAACTGAATTAGCAATGGCTACTGAACGATGCCTACCTCCAGTACATCCTATAGAAAGGATCAACTGCCTCTTGCCCTCTTTTATATAATTAGGTATCAAAAATAAAAGCATATCCTCTAATTTTTCAATGAAATCTTGAGTAACATCATGCTTCAATACATAATTACTAACTGGTTCATCCTGGCCAGAAAACTTTTTAAGCTTAGGGATATAAAAAGGATTAGGTATAAATCTTACATCAAAAACCAAGTCCGAATCCACTGGAATACCATACTTAAACCCAAAAGAAAGCACAGTAATCATCAGCTCTATCTCTGTTTGCCCTTCTTCTCCGTATATTTCCGTAATCTTCTGTCTCAAATCCCAAATAGATAGCTTAGTCGTATCTATAATATTATTTGCCCTGTTTCTCAATTCGCTTAACTTATTTCTTTCCAAAGCAATCCCCTGCAACACTCTACCTTCAGGAGCTAATGGATGCTTTCGCCTAGACTCCTTATATCTCTTTATAAGCACCTCATCTGTAGCATCCAGATACAGAATCTCATAATTATACTCCATCTTCTCTAGCTGCTTTAAACTTTCAAACAAGGCATCAAAAAACTTTCCTCCCCTTATATCCATAACCAAGGCAATTTTATCTATTTTTCCATCAGTTTGAAAACAAGCCTCTGCAAATTTTGAAATTAAGGTAGGAGGTAAATTATCAACGCAAAAATAACCTAAATCCTCAAGACTTCTCATTGCCTGTGTTTTACCTGCTCCGGACAATCCTGTAACAATTACAAATCTCATTAAAATCCTCCTCTATAAACTTATACTATCTAACCTTCGCCTCTGTAACTTTACACCCCTTAATCTATACAATTATAGGTTTCCAACTTTAACTATAAAAATTGATACATTTTTCTGATACAATATTTTGTTTATATTCTTTATAAAATTCTTAATAAAAGATTCTAATAGGCTCTTATAGTTAGTTAAGCTGTATTAGTACAGTTCTTTTTTTATTATAGCATACTCACCCCATAAATAAATAGGAATTTAAAATTAAGGGACGGTTAACAGAACTTAAGCCATAAGCTAGGTATAGGCTAGGGGACGGTTAACATGATTTCCCCCTAATACAGCCTGTCTTTTCTGTATTAATCAACTCCTTTTTAAAACATTACCTTGGCCAGAAGCCTACTCACCACTCCCTACTCCAAGATAAAATAATGGCTCCAGAAGATTAGCTTGCCCTCCACCAATACACCAATACAATATTAAACATAAATTACCACTAACTCAATCTACAGTAATATCTACTTTAATATCAGGACTTCTTCCACTTATGAAGAAACAATCTTATCCTTTAGAGGATACTTAAATAAATCACTCAAATCCTACCCTCCAGCAACGCCAGTTGCTAATTCTACATAAGTTCAGCTACCTGTTAGAATAAGCATTACTCCGAAAGTAGCCGATACAATTTTTAACTCAATTGACTATGGAAAATACTTGCTGCAAATTATATTACCTTTGTTAATCATCAAATCCCTCTTAAAAGATGCTAAGACAATAAGTCCGTCCCTCTTAACACTCTTAACATGTAAAAACGAGTAAAACAATAGGTCCGTCCCCTACAAAAACAAAAATGAGCTAAGTAAACTTAGCTCATTAAAGATATCAGATAATCCATTAAAGATATCATATAATCCATAGAAGTATTAATCTTCTCCAACTATTCTAACTTCAGTATGAAGCTCTACTCCAAATTTTTCATGAACGGTATTCTGTACATGTTTAATTAAAGCCAGTATGTCTTTTGCTGTAGCGTTGCCTGCGTTTATTATGAATCCGGAATGCTTGGCGGAAACTTGTGCTCCTCCTATAGACACTCCTTTTAAGTTTGAATCCTCAATGAGTTTCCCTGCGAAGTGTCCTACTGGACGCTTGAAGGTACTACCAGCTGAAGGATATTCTAAGGGTTGCTTATCTTTCCTTCTGAACTGTAATTCATCGATTTTGGATTTGATTGCATCGTAATCGCCAACTTTTAGTTTAAAGGTAGCTTCCAATACAACATAACCTTCCATTAAGATAACGCTATTTCTATAACTAAGCTTTAATTCTTCTGCAGCTAGTCGCTTTATATTTCCTTCCTTGTCTAGCACCAGTGTGCTTTCGATAACGTCCTTAATCTCTCCTATGTAAGCACCAGCGTTCATAGACACCGCTCCGCCTACACAACCAGGAATTCCACACGCAAACTCAAAGCCAGTAAGGCTATTATTTAGAGCTGCATCGGATACGTCAGAAAGAAGAGCGCCGCTTTGAGCAACTATTTTGTTGTCCGTAACCTCTATAATGTTTAATGGAGAAAGCTTAATTACAACCCCTCTGATACCTCCATCTTTCACTAAAAGATTGGAGCCATTTCCCATTATATAATATGGTGTGTTATGTTTATTGCATATCTTGATTAATTCCTGAACATCTGTGTAATTTCTAGGCAATACTAGTATATCTACAGGACCTCCAACTTTGAAGGAAACATGATTACACATTGGTTCATTTAAAAGTACGTTATCTTCTCCAACAATTGCTTTGAATTCTTCTGCCACAAACAAATAATTTTTCATTCTTCTTCCCCTAACTAATTTGTAAAATTATACAAGCTTATCACAAATAGTATACATAAATACTGACCTTTCATCAAGTGTAATTTTATACAAATTTAAATTATTTTTTTTTAGACGAAAAAAAACTTAGTATACTATCTGCAACTTTTTTATTTATTGAAGGTGTCTGTAATAATTCTTCCAAAGTAGCCTTTTTAATATTGTCTACAGAACCAAAATGCCTTAAAAGTTCTTTTTTTCTCTTTTCACCTACGTTAGGAATCTCATCTAACACAGAATGAAACATTCTTTTATCCCTTAAAGTTCTATGATAGGAAATAGCAAAACGGTGTACTTCATCTTGAATTCTTGTTATCAGTTGCATAACATTAGATCTTGCCTTAATAGGTAACTCAATATTATTATATATTAATCCCCGTGAATTGTGACGGTCATCCTTTACCATACCAGCCACAGGAATATTTATTCCCAGTTCTTCTAGGACCTCTAAAGCCACTCTTACCTGTCCCTTGCCACCATCCATCAAGATTAGATCAGGGAAAACAGAGAACTTACCATGACTAAATTCCAGCTTTCTCTCCTGGATACTTTTTATTTCCTCCAAGCCATGCCTAAATCTTCTTTGAAGTATCTCCCTCATACTGTCATAATCATTAGCTCCCACTACGGTCTTTATTTTAAACCTTCGGTAATCCCCATTTTTAGGTTTGCCATTTTCAAAAACCACCATGCTTCCTACAGAATCAAAGCCTTGAATATTAGAAATATCGTAAGCTTCTATTCTATGAGGTAGATCCTCTAAATCTAGTAAGTTAGCTAAATCAGTGAGGACCGTCCCCTGTAATTCTTTATCTTTTAGGAGTTTAAGCTTGAATTGCTCTAGGGTGTTTTGAGCATTTTTTTGAACAAGGTTCAAAAACTTAAGCTTATCTCCTCGTTTTGGTATCTTTAATTGGACCTTGCTACCTTTTTTTGTAGATAACCATTCCTCTATAAGTTCATGGTCCTCCACATCAGGCGCGTATATATGAGGGGGTATAAAAGGGGTTCCTCCGTAGAATTCCTTTATGACTTGAGCAATTATAAAGCCAACACTTTCGTCGGCAGTGTCTTCTAAAATAAAGTGCTCTCGACCAAGGACCTTGCCCTGCCTTACTAAAAACACTTGAGCGCAGGTGTCCTTTTCGTCGCTGTAAATATGAATATAATCCTCATCCTCAAAGCTACCGGTGATTATTTTCTGTCTTTCCTGAATTTTTGTTACAGCATTAATTTTATCCCTTAAGACTCCAGCTTTTTCGAATTCTAAATTCTCAGCTACAGTTTCCATTTCCTCTTTTAGCCCTTTTATAATTTCAGGAGATCTTCCTGAAAGGAGCTTGATTACATCATGAACTATTTTAGCATAATCCTCTTTAGAAATAAGGCCAGCGCAGGGCGCCTTACAAATATCGATGTGATAATTAAGGCAAGGTCGTGTAACCTCGCCATTTTCAACGATATTTCTTTTGCAATTTCGTAAAGGGAATATCTTTCTAATAAGTTCTAATGTTTCATAAACTACAGAAACATCGGTATAAGGTCCAAAGTACTTATTGCCATCTTTCAAATAGTTTCTGCTAATAAAAATTCTGGGGAAATCCTCATTAGTAGTAACCTTAATAAAGGGATAATGCTTGTCATCTTTAAGCAAGATATTGTATCTTGGCCTATACTTTTTTATAAGGTTACACTCTAAAATAAGGGCTTCACTTTCTGAATCTGTAATAATATACTCAAATTCAGCGATATTTTTAACCATAGCTTTAACTTTGGCCCCATGGCTTGCGGATTTTTGAAAGTATTGTCTAACTCTATTTTTTAAGTTCTTAGCCTTACCTACATAGATAATCTCGCCAAGATTATTCTTCATTAAATACACTCCCGGCTTATCAGGGAGCATTTTTAATTGATATTCAAAATCAAACATTTTATCACATCCCATATACGACATATGCATTTTTCTTTTGTAAACTCACAAGCTTTCTTCACAAGCTTACTTCAAAGCTGCTTGGAAAACCTTCGAAGCTATTTCTGCAGCATATCCTCCACCAGCGCCACCTTCTTCAACAATAACAGCTATAGCTATTTGTGGATTATCCTGTGGTGCAAAGCCGATAAACCAAGAATGTGCTTTTGCCTCCTTAGTTAAGCTTCGAGCATGATCTGCAGTTCCGGTCTTACCACATACCTCTATACCTTTAACTGACGCTTTTTTTCCTGTTCCATCAGTAACTACTAATCTCATATAATCAGTTAATTTATTAGCAATATTCCTTGAAGTAACCCTTGCCAATTCTTCATCAGCTATGATTTTTAAGGTTTCACCTTCACTATTCATTATTTCACTAACAAGCTTTGGTTTCATCAATATACCATCATTAGCAATAGTAGAAGCCACTAAAGCCATTTGCATTGGTGTAGCCTGAATTTCACTTTGTCCTATACCACTTTGAGCTATATTACTACGGTTGGAAAATGGTATCTCTGGGAAATTACTTGGGCTAATATAAAAGCCTTCTGTATCTATTTCCTTATTAAAATAGAACTTCTCCGCTGTATTTTTTAATTTTTTATTTGTCAATTCCATAGCTAAATTACCGAAATATACATTACTAGACTTAACAAATGCTTTTTTAAGATCGATTTTTCCCCAAGCTGTACCTCCAGAGTTGCTCAAGGTATAATTAGTCCCTTCAAAAGTTAGCTTGCCCTTATCGTTAAACTTTTTATCTTCAATATCCGCCATATTTTCCAATCCAGAAACTGTAGTTACAACTTTAAAGGTTGATCCTGGAGGATACTTACCTGAAAGGGCTCTGTTTATTAAGGGCTTATTAGGATTATTTATAATGGCCTCCCATGATTTTTCTAGATCATTGGCATCATAGGAAGGTGTGGATGCTAAGACTAAAATCTCTCCATTTTTAGGATTTATAGCCACCACCGCCCCATTAAGACCTGTACTTTTAAGTTGATTATAAGCCACCTTCTGCAATTCAGAATCTATAGTTAGCTTAATACTGTTACCAATCTGGTTTTCTAACTTCTTTGGGTCCTTAAATCTATCAAAAAAGGAGAACTCACTACCGGCCATTAAGTCTTTATCGTAGCTGTCCTCTAAGCCAGAACGTCCATAAGTTTTAGAATTGTATCCTATTATATGGGTAAAAGCTGTTCCTCCTATATATTCTCTTGTTTGGCTTGACTTTCCAGTCTTTTCGCTCTTTGTAAGAGGATTACCATCTCTATCATAGATTGTACCTCTTAAAACTGCGTTTCTTTTTGCCGCTAATCTTTGATTTCTAGGATTATAAGCTACCTCTTCACCTCTTACTATAACAAAATAACTAAAATAAGAAATTAATGCTACAAACAAAAGCAAAAAGATAATTAACACCTTTTTTATATTTAATGTTAAATCTTCCATAGGGCACCTCCTTTAGATTCTTCTCTTTCATCCCAGCTAGGCATCTTCAGAAATTTTTTGTATAATACCAAGGGCGAAGAAGGCTGTCAGCATGGAAGTTCCTCCATAACTAATAATAGGTAGAGTAATACCTGTTAAAGGTATTGCCCCTATAACACCGCCTATAATAACTAATACCTGACAAGCAATCATGGTGCTATAGCCTACAGCTAGTAGCTGAGAAAACCTGTCCTCTACAAAAATCGCTGCCCTCATGCATCGATAGAATAATAAGAAATATAAAATTAATATACCGAAACCAGCAATTATACCTAATTCTTCTACAATAACAGAAAAAATAAAGTCGCTTTCGTTTACTGGTATTAATTGAGGATACCCTAAACCAATTCCACTGCCCATAAATCCCCCAGATGCTATAGCCATTAAGGATTGAGCCACCTGATATCCAACCCCTTCAAAATCTGCCCATGGATCTAACCAAACATTAACTCTTACCCTTACATGGCCAAATAATTTGTAACTAATAACTGCTCCAACAGCTAGTAGCAAGAAACAGCCAACTACATACTTTGAATTAGAGGTTACTATATAAAGCATTGTAATAGCAATTCCAAAAAATAGCAAGGCAGAACCTAAGTCTGTTTGAAGTACCATGAAGAGTAAACTTATCATAACAACCACAGCTGGCTGTATAAGATCCACGAATTTCCTGTAATTCTTCAGAGCAGAAGCTAAATAGGCACAAAGAAAGATCTTACCAAACTCTGAAGGTTGAAAGCCCACAGGACCTATAGAAACCCAGTTTCGTGCTCCCCCACGCTCTACGCCAATAAAAGTGGCCATTCCCATAAAAACCAAGGTCAAAATCATATAAAAGTACTTATATCTAGCAAAAGTTTTTAAGTCTGGTAAGAGTACCACTAAAGCAATAAAACCTGTCATTCCTAAGGTATACCACACTACTTGTTTTATGGCTATTGAAGTATCTATTCTGTACAGAGTAGCTATACCAATAACCGCAAAGACTGCAGTAAACATGATAATAAACTTATCGCCGTCAGGAAAAAATTTTCTAATAATAATGTAGCCATAAGTAAAAAGCAAGCAAATAATTACGGCCATAACAATAGCACCTTTATCATAAGGATCCTTCAACAAAAATAAACTTCCAAACATTGCAAAACACAATGCATAGGTTGCTAGTAGAAGTCTGCTCTCCCACCTTTTTCCCTTCATACCATCACCTTCTTAGCAGTAAATTATTTTTCCTATGCCCTTAGACATTTTATCCTATTACTCTAAACCTAGTTGAGCCTATTCTTATTTCATCGCCTATTTCTAAAAGTACCCTACCTTCAACAAACTCATCATTAAGTAAGGTTCCATTTGTACTATTTAGATCTTCAACGAAATACTCCGTATTTTTAGGATATACTTTTGCGTGATATCCTGAAGCATAGGGGTCAGTTAACATAACCAAATTATCTTCTCTTCTACCTAAAGTTATTACCCTATTAATCGGAATTATACTTCCCTTTTTCAAATTACAGCCCTCTACTACAGTTAACACCTCTAGTCCTAAGGCCTTTTTCAATACTTTTTTCTTATCACCACTTTTAACATCCTTATACATTATTCTAAGAGCCATAAAAATTATAACATATATTATTGCAATAACTATTACTCCCAAAATAGGCTTAATTAAGTCTGCAAAATCCATTTTAATATCACCTGCCATAATAAATATTTTAAAGACTAGCATTTTATACATTATGCTAGTCTAAATTTAATTATATCATTTTTTTTAAATATTGTCCTGTATATGATAATTTATTTCCACAAATTTCCTCAGGCGTCCCTTTAGCAATGACTTTACCACCCTTTGCGCCCCCTTCAGGACCTAAATCTATTATATAATCAACAGATTTAATAACATCAAGATTATGCTCAATTACGATAACAGTATTACCTGTATCTACTAATCTTTGCAAAATAGCTATTAACCTGTTCACATCATCAATATGAAGTCCTGTGGTAGGTTCATCTAAAATATAAAGGGTATTACCGGTACTTCTTCTAGATAGTTCGTAGGCCAATTTAATTCTTTGAGCTTCCCCACCAGAAAGCTGGGTGGAAGGCTGACCTAATCTGATATAACCTAGACCAACATCGTACAAAGTTTGAAGTTTATTCTTTATTCTTGGTAGATTTTCAAAGAACCTTAAAGCTTCTTCTACTGTCATATTAAGAATATCGGCAATATTTTTACCTTTGTATTTTACCTCTAAGGTTTCCCTGTTGTATCTTTTACCCTTACAGACCTCACAAGGGACATAAACATCAGAAAGAAACTGCATTTCAATCTTTATTATACCATCACCGCTACAAGCCTCGCAACGTCCACCTTTTACATTGAAACTAAATCTCCCTGGCTTATAACCTCTCATCTTTGCATCGTTGGTATCTGCAAATAATGCTCTAATTATGTCAAAAACACCGGTATAGGTAGCAGGATTAGAACGAGGAGTTCTTCCTATAGGACTCTGGTCAATATCAATAACCTTATCAATATGCTCAATGCCTCTTATCTCCTTATGGGCACCAGGATATCTTCTGGCTCTATTAACTGCCCTATGCAGTGCCTTAAATAAAATTTCATTAACAAGGGTACTCTTACCTGAACCTGAAACTCCAGTAACAGCAGTTAATACTCCTAAAGGAAATTCTACATTTATATTTTTCAGATTATTTTCCCTAGCCCCTATTACCTTAATCCAATTGCCATTACCCTTTCTTCTTTCCTTTGGTACTATAACTTCTTTCTTGCCACATAAATATTGTCCTGTAATAGAATTCTCTACAGCCTTAATTTCCTCCAAAGTTCCTGCAGCCACAACCTCACCACCATGCTCTCCAGCTCCAGGTCCAATATCAACAATGTAATCTGCTTCTCTTATAGTATCCTCGTCATGCTCTACTACAACTAAGGTATTTCCTAAATCTCTAAGATTTTTCAAGGCTTCGATCAGCCTATCATTATCCCTCTGGTGAAGACCTATGCTTGGTTCATCTAAGATATAAAGAACTCCTGTTAAGGAAGATCCAATCTGTGTAGCCAATCTAATTCTTTGGGCCTCTCCACCAGACAAGGTTCCTGCACTTCTAGCCATAGAAAGATAGTCCAAGCCTACCTTTTCTAAAAAGCCAAGCCTATTGGTAATCTCTTTTACTATCTGTCCACTTATAATCTTATCCTTTTCAGATAATTCTAAGCTCTTAATAAACTTCAATTCATCACTGATAGATAGTTTACAAAAGTCAGCTATATTTTTGTTACCTACAGTAACAGCTAGAACTTCAGGCTTTAATCTGTCACCCTTGCACTTAGGACATGGATTATCACTCATAAACTGTTCAATTTCAGACTTAATAAGGTCAGAATTTGTCTCCATATACCTTCTTTTTAATATATTTACTTCTCCCTCATAATTATGATAAAACTGTCCGGAAGAAAACTCTTTGTCATAATGTACAAGAACCTTTTCACCTTGTGTACCATACAATAGAATGTCTACAACCTCATCTGACAGCTCATTTATAGGAGTATCTAAAGAAAAGTTATACTTTTTACTCAACGCTGTCATTACGCTGTAACTCCAGGAGTCTTCCTTCAATCTTCCGCTACTCCAATGGGCAAAGGCCCCTCCATTAATGCTCTTGCTTCTATCAGGTATCACAAGATTTTCATCAATCTCTAATAAAGTACCTAAACCATCGCAACGATCACACTTACCAAAGGGTGAGTTAAAGGAAAAGGTTCTAGGTGATAAATCCTCAACGCTGATTCCACAGTCAATACAGGCAAACTTCTCACTAAAAAGTATATCTTCCCCATCGATAACATTAACAACTACTACACCCTCTGCTAACTTTAAAGCTGTTTCCAAAGAATCTGCCAACCTGCCATGAATATCAGCTTTAACAATTAATCTATCTACAACAGCTTCTATAGTATGCTTCTTATTCTTCTCCAGAACTACCTCATCTTCTGTTAAATCATACAAGTCACCATCAATTCTAGCCCTTACAAAACCTTTTTTCTTGATGGTTTCTAATACCTTCTCATGCTGTCCTTTCCTACCTTTAACAATAGGAGCTATAATTTGAATTTTAGTCCTCTCTGGCAAATCCATAATAAGGTCCACCATTTGATCTATGGTTTGCTGACTAATTTTCTTACCACACTTTGGACAATGAGGCACACCAATTCTAGCATAAAGCAATCTCAAATAGTCATATATTTCTGTCACAGTACCAACAGTAGAACGGGGGTTTTTACTAGTAGTCTTTTGATCTATGGATATGGCCGGAGATAGGCCTTCTATATAGTCTACATCTGGCTTGTTCATCTGTCCTAGAAACATTCTGGCGTAGGCAGATAAAGATTCTACATAACGCCTCTGTCCCTCTGCATACAAGGTATCAAAAGCCAAGGAAGACTTACCTGAACCGGACAGTCCCGTAAAAACCACCAACCTTTCTCTTGGTATCTCCAAATCCACATTTTTCAAATTATTCACTCTAGCGCCCTTAATCTTTATTTTATCTTGCATGTATCTCAACCTCTACTCTCTATGATTTAGACTAAACTTTTATTCCACATATTAAATAAAATCTTACCCTAACTATTATTAATTTTCTTTTTCATTTTCCTTAATTCAAAAATTTTATCTCTAAGCTGGGCCGCTCTTTCAAATTGAAGCTCCTTAGAAGCTTCCCTCATTTCTCTTTCATATTTCTCTAAAGTCTTTTCTATATTTTCCACTGTTGCTTCCAAGGCCTCTTCCATGGAGCCATACTCTGCTCCTTCCTCAGAAACAGAGGAAATTTCAATTATATCTCTAATCTGCTTAGCTACAGTTTTTGGGGTTATACCATGTTTCTTATTGTAGTCCATCTGAATTTCTCTTCTTCTATTGGTCTCATCAATAGCTCTTTTCATAGAATCTGTAATCACATCAGCGTACATTATAACCTTACTTTCACTATTTCTAGCAGCTCTACCAATAGTCTGTATTAGAGAAGTTTCAGATCTTAAGAAACCTTCCTTATCAGCATCTAATATTGCAACTAAGGCAACCTCTGGAATATCTAATCCCTCTCTTAAAAGGTTTATACCTACTAAAACATCAAAATCCCCTTTTCTAAGGTCACGAATAATCTTCATTCTATCAATAGTATCTATATCAGAATGTAGATAGGTTGTTTTTACATTTAGATCCTTTAAGTATTTTGTTAAATCTTCAGCCATTCTTTTAGTCAAGGTAGTTACTAAAACTCTAAAGCCCTTATCTATAGTCTTTTGAATATTTCCATAAAGATCATCTATCTGTCCCTTAACTGGATTAACGATAATCTCAGGATCCAAAAGTCCTGTAGGCCTTATGATTTGCTCTGCCACCACAGTAGAATGTTCTAATTCATACTTGGAAGGAGTAGCACTAACAAAAACCACCTGATTAATTTTCTTTTCAAACTCATCAAATTTTAGAGGCCTGTTATCAAAGGCTGAAGGTAGCCTAAAACCATAATCCACCAAGGTATTCTTTCTTGAACGGTCACCAGCATACATAGCCCTAACCTGAGGCAGGGTAACGTGGCTCTCGTCTATAAAGAGCAAAAAGTCCTCCGGAAAATAGTCTATTAATGTCTTAGGGGGGGTTCCAGGATCTCTACCATCCATTATTCTAGAATAATTTTCAATACCACTGCAGTAACCAACTTCCCTAATCATTTCAATATCGAAATTAGTTCTCTGCTTGAGCCTTTGAGCTTCTAAAACCTTATCCTCCGCCATTAACTCCTTTAATCTTTCTTCTAATTCCGCCTCTATCATTTTAATAGCTATCTCCAACTTCTCCCTTGAAGTAGCAAAGTGAGAGGCCGGAAATATTTGCACATGCTTTAAATCCTTCAAAAGTTCACCAGTTAAAATGTCAAACTCTCTTATCCTATCTATTTCATCGCCAAAGAACTCCACCCTAATTCCTCTACTATTAGAATCAGAAGGAACAATATCCAATACATCTCCTCTAACTCTAAAGGTTCCTCTATGGAAATCTATCTCGTTTCTTTCATACTGTATTTCTACTAGTTTCTTGATAATTTCGTCCCTATCCTTTATCATACCCTGTCGCAGAGATATAGTTAAGTTTTTGTATTCTTCTGGATTACCAAGTCCATATATACAGGAAACAGAAGCTACTATTATAACATCCCGTCTTTCAAAAAGAGCTGCTGTGGCAGAGTGCCTCAACCTTTCAATTTCATCGTTAATAGAAGCATCCTTCTCTATAAAGGTATCAGTCTGAGGAACATATGCCTCTGGCTGATAATAATCATAATAAGATACGAAATATTCCACTGCACTGTCCGGGAAAAATTCTCTAAACTCAGAACAAAGCTGTGCAGCCAAAGTTTTATTATGGGCCAATACCAAAGTTGGTTTTTGTACCCTTTCAATAATATTAGCCATGGTAAAAGTCTTCCCAGAACCGGTAACACCTAATAAAGTCTGACCCCTATTTCCTTTTTCAATAGCTTCCACCAGCTTATCTATAGCCTGAGGCTGATCCCCTGTAGGCTTAAAAGCGGACTTAATTTTATATTGTCCCATAATCTTTTCCCCTCCAATACCTGCCTTATTGGCAAACTATGTATGTTAAATAAAAATTCTTTTTACTATTATACCCTCATATCAACACCGTAATCGTTTCACGAATACTTGTTCGGAGCTATACCACATATATTTTATACTTTTAAATATTATCTGTCAAGAATAATAGAGAATCATTATTAAATAATTACCAATCTATATAACCTATTATAAATGGCTAAAAACCTAATAAAAAGAAAAACCGGCACTATAATTTTTAGCACCGGTTTATCAAAACTAACTTTTATTATCTTCATCATTAGATTTATTTTTGTCATCATCCCTAGGCTGACTATCCTCTTCACCTTGTCTATAATTTTGGTCGCCGTCATCCTCTTCAGTCTTATCCCTTCCCTTTTCATTATCCACATGGTTTTTATCTTCATCATTCTTATATATTTTGTCCAATAAATCTCTAAAATTCACTGCTTCAACAGCTGAAAGGACATCTTTCTTAGGTAAGTTTCTAGGCACAAATACTACTCCCAGCCTCTCACCTGCAGTGAAACTACCATACATAAGTTCTTTTTCATTGCCATTAACTTGCTGGATTTTAATAACTATCTTACTTAAGGCTTGTTTTATACTTTCCAGCACGTCTTTTTCATTATTTATTTCACGACTATTTATCTCTAAGAGCCTATCACCTGTTCTGATACCCATATAGGCTGCTGGAGAATTAGGAGCAACCTCCAAAACCATAATTCCTCGTTCTGAGCTTACAAACCTTGGCTTTAGCTTCCGTTCTTTCTCCCTTTGAATTTTTAACATAAGCTCATGGGCCAAAGGTGTAAAGACCACCACTAGGACCTTCAATAGGATATTATTGAAGGAAGCCAACTGAGCCACAGCTGTTAATATAAGACCATAAGAGAAGATCCAACCACCTGAACTTAAAGCCTTTTCCTTCTTAGTTTTGGTAAAGGTTACAGAACTATACCCTAACATAGCGTAAATAGAAAAAATCCCTATAATTGCTTGTTTCAAAAGCTCTCCATTGTAGCTCCCCCTTATTAAGGGCCACCAATTAGGCAAGGGTAGATCTACAGTGCCACTAGCAGCGCCAGCAGATGTCTCAGGGAAGATTAAAAGCATTATAACCACTGGTATAGGCCAATATCTTTTTAAGGCAAAACCACCAGCAATCTTCCCATTATTGTTTGAAAACACAGGAATGGCGCCTCGAGAACCATCTACAGCAACTAAAAGCCCCTCTACTATATGTAGAATACCAATCATGGTCATTAAAGAAGTTATATCCACATTAAAATAACCATCCATTAAAGGCTGACCAAGGGCCAAAACAGCTATATCATTAACTATTAGTGATATAGCTCCAAGTATGGCCCCTGCATAGGAAAAACAAATAAATCTTGGTTTCACCAAGGATAATAGTATAGATGTTAGAAAAATTAATTCTACACCTGATTTTTCATCAAACATTACCCCTGTATAACTTATCAATAAACTAGCAACTACACCGCCAGCAATACCTAAGACAATTTGTGACAAGGTAAGTTCAAGGGGAGAGTTGATACTCTGCCCAATTATTACCTTTTGCATAGCTGCTGTTCTTCTATTTTGAAAGTAAAGAATAAATCCTAAAATAATTAGTATGGTGGCGCCCGATCCTGCTATGGCTTGAGCTACCGATTTTAGTACATATATTGCTAAATCCATTTATCTGCAAATCCCCCTTATTTTATTTTTCCTTTGATTACCTCCATCGCTTTCTGAAATTGAGGGTCTGTTGCTCTATCATATTCCTTCTCTAACAATTCCTTGGGATAATCTACTTCAACATGAGGCTTAATACCAATTTTATCAATATTTTCTCCACTTGGGGTGTAATACTTAGATATTGTGACCTTTAATGCAGTTCCTCCTCCTGCCCTTAATAAAGTTTGAACTACACCCTTTCCAAAGGTTGTTGTTCCTACAAGAGTACCAATTTTATAATCTCTTATAACCCCTGCTAATATTTCTGAAGCACTGGCGCTATAATCATTAGTTAAAACCACCAAAGACATTCCCTTTAGCAACTGTCCCTTTACCGCCTTGCTAGTGTCTCCAGAACCGTCCTTATACTTCTGAGTTACTATAACTTCACCCTTATCTATAAATTGAGAACTAATATTTACACAAGTATCTAATAAACCACCTGGGTTATCCCTTAAGTCTATAATTAATCCTTTCATTCCCTTGTCTTTTAAGTCTTTAGCAGCCTTTGCAAAATCCTCATCAGTCTTCAAATCAAAGCTACTTATCTGAATATATCCAATATTACCCTCTAACATTTCATACTTTATTGTTTCAAGGGTAATTTTTGCACGGGTTACTTTAGTATCAAAGCTGCCTTTACCCTCTCTAAACAGTGTAATATCGACACTTTCCCCTTCTTTTCCTCTCATCATGGAAACAGCTTTTTCTAAATCCTTACCTGCCACATCTATATTATTGACCTTTATAATAGTATCTCCAGGCTTTATGCCAGCCTTTTCCGCTGGAGATTCAGGGAAGGCAGATATTACTGTTATCTTCTCATCCTTAACTCCTACCATCAAGCCTACTCCTACATATTCACCCTCTGTGCTTGTGTTAAACTCCTTGTACTCTTCCTCATTCATAAAGACAGTATAAGGGTCATTTAGAGATTCCGTTAATCCCTTAATAGCTCCTTCCACTAAGAGATCTTCATCTATATCGCCATAATAATAATTTTCCAACATTTTTTTTACTTCAAAAAGCTTTTTAAATTTTAATACACCGTCATATTCACTTAAAGCAGTATTCAGCTCTTCATTTTCGTCTTTCTTCAAAACTTCCTTTAAATCTTTTAAATTCTCATATTCTTTCTTGGTTACCGTCACCATACTGCCAGTAGCAATAGCAAGCCTGTTACCAATAAATATAGAAAGAATATTAGTTAAAACTAAAATAAGTACTATTAGTAATATTCTATTTCTTCGTCTAGAAGCCTCCAATCTTTCATTATCAAAAAATTCATTATTGTCTTGATTCATTCCATTAAACTGCATTAATATACACCCCTATTCTAAGCTTACAAGAAAACTACTCTCTAATAACCTTTTTATATTTTATGCCTAATTAATATCTTTTAAACGGTACTTTTACTAAAATATAAAAGCTACATTACTTTTAATGTCCTTTTCTCCATATAATTTTAATTGTAGCACTTATATATTAAATAATCTACAATAAAATAAGTTCCCATTTTATTAATGTCAACTAGCAAAACTCCTTTATCTAAAAAGTCATAGTAAAAAAGAAACGCAGCATATTCACTATAAGAAATACCGTGCGTTTCCCCATAAAATATAGATACTACTGAATTTATAAGATAAACTATTGTTTTATAAACCATTCATAGCCACAGAGGTCATCTCTCGCCAAATTCCTAAAACCTTCCCCTCCTTACTATCAATTAATATATGAGGCACCCTATCAACTTTATTCTCTGGTATATCAGCTTTAACTAACCAAGCATCCTCTTGAAAATCATAGTAAAACAATAGAGCCTTATATTTCTCCATAGATTCTACACCGTAATTTTCCTTCCACACATCCTCTGCTATTTTTCTAGCCTTATCACAATCTGTTACTTCCCCAAACTTCTTATCAAAAACTGCTTCTTTAATATATATATAATAGTCTGATAGTTTAAATTCACCGATATCTTCCTTAATGATAGTCCTCTTGCCTTTTTCTTTTTCCAAAGCTAGTAGCTTAAATCCGCCAAAGCAAACCAAAGCTACAATAATTCCTGCGATAATAATAACCTTTCCGTTGAATTTAAATTCTTTCAACAGTATTACCTCCCCATTGTATAAAAATTTATACGGCTTAGAAAGATATTACCATAATTTGTTATTATTTTCAACGGTTACCATCTTCAAAAAATCTTCATAAATTAAAGAAGACTGTAAGGAAACCATCTTAAACAGTCCTTACAGTCTCTTAAATTATTACTCTTAAAATTAATCCAATACATCCTTCTTACTTATAAACCTAATTACAATAAAGCCAACTACAAAAGCAATTAAAGAAGTTAATATCTTTATTCCACTAGGTAAACCTACCACTTGAAATACTGGAATCAAGGATCCTGTCACAAAACCTAAAATCAACATATACATTTTATTAGGATACTTTTTAAGCAAGGCCTCAATAATCCTAGTTGTAGCCAAAGTACCTACAAGCACCCCTAAACCCAAGGGCATAAGAAATGTAATATTTCTGGTTTCAATAGCTGACACGGTAATATGAAATAGACCCAAGATTAAAAGCATCAAAGAACCACTTATCCCCGGCAAAACCAAGGCTACTGCCATTACGATACCAGCGATAAATAACAGTAGCAAGCTAGCCATCCCCTCAGGATTTGCTAAAGTTTCTGCAGCAGCTGGATCTTTCCCAAGTAAAATAACAATAATAAGACCAATAATTACAAAAATTAAATTCTTAAGCTCTACCTTACCCTCAGTTGACTTCTTGTAGAGAACTGGTATCCCGCCACAGATGACACCCATAAACAAAAATTGGGTCTCAAAAGGAAAGTGCTCTAGAGCAGATGACAAAACACCACTAAAAACTAGCAGTCCTGTAAGCCCTCCTAATCCTACTTGCAATAAAAATAAGAAATGTTTCTTCCAATTTTCAAAGAAAGAGCCTATGGAATGCAATAAATCATCATAAATCCCCAATATTATAGCCATAGTTCCACCACTAGCCCCTGGAACTAAAACCGCTATTCCTACAGCTATACCCTTTAAGTAATTGACTAAAAATTTCATCTTTACCTCCATTATGTATATACTTGCAAATATTATATATTTATTTGAAAATACATATTTATTTTAACTGCTAATTGCCATTTGCACAATATCAAATATAGGGATAAAACTAATAAATTTCAACTTTATCTTAAAACATTAAAAAAATTAGAACAAGCAGCCCAAAAGCCGCTTGTCCTAATTTCTTACATAGTATGGTGATGGATCTATAGTTTCACCATTAGGTTTTCTTATTTCAAAATGCAAATGAGGCCCTGTGGATACACCACTATTTCCTGATTTAGCAATAAGTTGTCCACCTTTAACATACTGGCCTTCCTCTACTAGCAAGGTTGAGTTATGAGCATATAGGCTTATTATATCTCCATGATGTATGAGAATTACGTTACCGTAGCCACTCATATAGCCAGAAAATATTACTTGTCCATCTTTCAAGGCATATAAAGGGGTTCCTGAATAAACACCTATATCCATACCAGCATGAAATCTATATGTATTTAATACTGGATGAAATCTAGTGCCGTAAGAAGAGGTTATTCGATATGGAACTCCAGTTACACAGTATAGTTTCCCTTTACTTACTATTCCTTGATCTTTGTCTTCCTTTTTATCATCCTCTTGACCTTGACTTTTACCATCTGCTTTAGCCTCCGCTTCAGCCTTGGCTTTAGCCTCCGCCTCTGCTTTAGCCTTAGCTTCTGCTTCCGCTTTAGCTCTTAGATATTCTAGATTCTTAATCTTTTCCTTTAAGGCTTCAGCGTCCTTTTCTTCTTGTTCTATAAGCTTTAGATAGCTTTCCCTATCTTCTGAAAGCTTGTCCATTAACTCCTTTTTCTCAGCACTTTGACTATTTAATTGTGCCAATTTCGTAGAATTATCCAGCTTTATCTTTTCAAGTTCTGCCTTTTTATTTTCCAAGTCCTTCCTAGTCTCTTCTAGTTGCTTTTTATTTTCTTCCATCTTAGCAATTAATTGCTTATCGTTACTAATGATTCTTTCAACATAAACAGCCTTATCAACCATATCAGCAAAGTTTTCAGAAGAGAAAATTATATTTATAAATCCGATGTTTCCCTTCTTATACATAACTAATAAACGATGATCTAAAAGCTCTTCCTGTTCTTCTATCTCCTTGAGCTTAGCATCTATTTCTCCCACAAGCCTTTCAACATCCTCATTAGTAGTATTTATTTGAGCTGTTAGTTTCTTTATTTCTCCAGTAAGCTGATTCATCTTATTTTCCAGATCTTTAAGTTGCTTTTCAACTATTTTTTGCTCCTCTTGAATATCATCCAACTTTTCCTTATTTTCGTTAATTGATTGATTTGCATTATTCAATTGATTCTTTGCGTCATTTAATTGATCTGCTAAAACTGTGGTCGTAATATTTAAAAATATAAGTAAAGATACTATGACACTAATCAATTTTTTCATCTTTTCCACCTCATATAATTTTATCAATCTATGTAGATCTAAAGTTCTTATAAGAAAATTGCATAACAGAATTATGCAATTTTCTTATAGAACTATATAGGAAGTTGTACACCTTTTAAACAATTAAGAATTTTCTTAAAGCAATAATACTACCTACAGCACCAATGCACATACCTGCAATAGCAAAGCTCCAGGATAAATGAGTGGTTACATATGAAGATGCCACAACATCAATAGCCATCAAAGAACCCTTGGTTATGCTTTTAACAACATAGTCATAAACTACCTTAAGTATTCCTGTAGATATAAGTGCTCCGATCAATCCTATAACTATACCTTCAATAATAAAAGGCCATCTTATAAACCAATCTGTAGCACCAACAAACTTCATAATACCTACTTCTCTTCTTCTTGAGAAAACTGTCTGCCTTATACTGTTTACTATTAGGAAGAGAGAAACCCCTCCAAGCAATAGGAACATAAATACTCCAACCCATTTAAGAGTTTTTGAAATATTTATTATGGCTTCAATAGTTGGTCTATCATTACCAACATCGTCTACACCATTCATATCCTTGAATTCATCTTCGATTTGGTTTGCAGCTTCAACAGTCTTAAGATGTACATCGTAGGATTCTGGAAAAGGATGACTTTCTTTAGTGTAGCCACTTAATACTTGCTGGTAATCTTCTCCCATCCTCTCCTTCATTCTATCAAAGGCCTGATCTTTAGTTACATGTTCGAATCTTTCTACACTGCTATTATCTTTTAATTTATTTTCTATAGCTGCCTTTTCCGTAAATGAGATATCTTCTTTCAAAAATATAACTACTTGAACTTTGTCCTCTAGATCTCCCATAAGCTTATTGGCATTACCCATCAACAATAAAAAGGTTCCAAATATAAACAATGTTGCAGCCACTGTCATGATACAAGCAAAACTCATAGTGAAATTTCTTTTCAAACTCTTAAATGCATCTGCAAAAAAGTGTCTAAAGGTACTAATCTTCATAGCCGTATCTCCCCCTTGTCTCGTCTCTTGCTATTACACCTTTTTCTATAGCTACAACTCTCTTTTTCATACTGTCAACAATATCTTTAGCATGGGTAGCCATAAGGATTGTTGTACCTGCTTTATTAATATCATCTAAAGTTCTCATAATTTCCATAGCTGTATCTGGATCCAGATTTCCTGTAGGCTCATCGGCAATAAGTAGGGATGGATTGTTTACAAGAGCCCTTGCCAGAGAAACCCTCTGCTGTTCTCCACCAGATAGTTCATTAGGAAACTGCTTAAACTTTGAGGATAGACCTACCATGGACAAGGCCATAGGTACTCTCTTTCTTATATCCCTATAAGGTGCTTCAATAACCCTCATGGCAAAAGCAACATTTTCATAAACACTTAAAGTTGGTATCAATCTAAAATCCTGAAAAACCATTCCAATTTTTCTTCTATAGTAGGGCAATTCTTTTCTCTTCAATTCGTTTACTACTGTTTTACCTAATCTTATCGTTCCAGATGTGGTTTCTACCTCTCTAAGCAACAATTTAATAAAGGTTGACTTTCCGGCACCGCTTGGACCAACTAAAAATACAAATTCGCCCTTTTCGATCTTTATATTTATGTTACTTAAGGCATACTGTTTATTATCATAAGTTTTACTAACATCCTTAAATTCAATCATTACATTATCGTCCCTTCTGATTTTTTATTCCACAACATTTTGCCTTTAGCCTTTTTTATTATATCATAACCTGTGCTATTCTTTCATTTAAATTTTTAATTAATTTTTATATTTCAGCTATAATTCTGCCCAACTTAACCATATTTATAACATTTATCTATCTTATACCACTAGCTCTTATGTAAATTTTACATTAAATACTAAAACTTTTCAACAAAAAACAAAAAGTGCTATAAAAATGCACTTTCAATCCTCTATTAACTGGGAAAAACCCTCTCCTAATACTTCATGGGCATCATTAACAGATATAAAGGCTCTCTTATCAATAGATATGATATATTTTTTTAAATTTATATATTCTGTTCTGGATAAAATAGTATAAATAAGATCTACATCTTTATTGCTAAATCCTCCCCTAGCAAGAAGGACGGTGTAGCCTCTGTCAAGAGTTTCTGTAATATACCTTCCAACTTCCTCCTTATGGCTTGTTACAATCATAACCTGCTTACATACATTAAATCCATTAATGGCATAATCAATAATCACTCCATTGATTATAACTGCAAACAAGGAATATAGTCCCTGATCTATACCAAAAGTCATGGCTCCTAAGATAGTTATTAAAAAGTCCACTGCCAGCAAAGACTTGCCAATGGCTATATGAAAAAATTTGTTTATAATCTTTGCTATAATATCTGTACCGCCAGTAGAAGCATTTTCATTAAAAACTATTGCCATTCCAATCCCTGATAAAAAGGTGCCGAAAATGGAAGCCAACATTAAGTCCTTAGTTAGGACCATGTCTTCTGCAAGAAAAAGATCCATAATCCAAATCAGCGCCGCCAGCACCAAGCTAGCGTATATGGTTTTCTTGCCAAACTTGCCACCTATTACGAAAAAGGCCACTATAAATAAGACCACATTCATAATTAAGGTCAATAATCCTATAGGTAGATTAGGTAGATAGTAGTTTATAATAATAGCCAGACCACTAACTCCTCCTGCAGTCAAGTGGTTGGGAGCCAGGAACAAATTGATACTCACAGCCACAAGAAACAAGCCTGTTGTTATTTTTAAATATACTTTAATAGTATTCATGGTATCACCATCGATATCAAAATTTATATAGCAATACTAATATTGTTTATATTAGACTAAGTTTTTATTCCATCTTTTCTAAGAAGATCTAGAAAGTCAGCTAATAAAAAAAAGGTTACTTCAATTAAAGCTGAAATAACCTTTCCTATAGGATGGAGGAAAATAGAAAGCAACTTAAAATAATCATCTATGATGAAGACCTACGCTAACTAGTAGAGCTTCATCTACCAGTGCCATATCATCGTCTTTCATATGACCAATTTTCTCTTTTAGTCTTTTTTTGTCTAGTGTTCTTATCTGTTCAAGCAAAACTACCGAATCCTTGTTAAGCCCATATTCTATTGAAGAGATTTCAACATGGGTGGGGAGTTTTGCCTTATTTATCTGAGAAGTTATTGCCGCTACAATAACTGTAGGACTGTATTTATTGCCAATATCATTCTGTATAATAATAACCGGTCTTACGCCTCCCTGCTCTGATCCTACCACAGGACTAAGGTCAGCATAAAATATATCTCCTCGTTTCACTATCATAGTCATCAGGCAAATCACTCTCCGTAAGCCATACCTCATAATCTTGCAGGTTTATAAAATCTTCAGCACATCCCATCTCTGCCATTTCAACATTGATGTCAGCCATCTCCATGTAACCCTTCTTCATTCTATCTATATATTCATTCTTTTTTCTTTCCTCTATATATAATATTATGGCATCCTTAATATATTGACTATTTTTTTTGCCTTTCTCTTCACTTTTTTTTTCTAAATGTCTTTCGAGTGTTTCTGAGAGGTTTACAACTAATCTCTTTGAACCTGACATGTTTTACGCTACCTCCTATTACCCTAAGCAAATTATGACGTAGGAATATTATAACGTAGCCTCTTACTGCTACATTGCCATTGATAGACATCTAACATTATAATAATCTACCTATCATAAACAATTATATCCCACCCTTATTCCATATGTCAAAGCAATTATATTACCGCCCAACATTTCCCTTTAGGCTCCCTTATAATAGGCAGGATTTAATACCAAAGTAAGCATAGATAAAGTATTATTCAACATAATTCCTTATTTCTATTACCTTACCATTCCTAATAAAAACCCTTGGAACTCTCTTGCTAATAGAGCAGAGTATCTCATAGTTGATTGTATCTATGTTTTGAGCAATGTCATCGGCATTATATTTTATATTGTCCTCTTCCCCCATTATAATAACCTCATCGCCCAACTCTACTCCTTCTATATCAGTGACGTCTATCATACACATATCCATGCATATTTTGCCTACGATAGGAGCAAATTTTCCTCTCACGATAACCTTACCTTTGTTAAAGAGCAGTCTTGTGTACCCATCTGCATAACCAATAGGTAAAGTTGCTATTACGCTTTCTCTATTTGTTTTATATGCTCTGCCATAACTTATGTATTCACCTGCAGGCACCTTCTTAAGGTTTATTATACTGGCTTTAAGAGACATTGCCGGTTTTAAATCTATTTTTGTTACATCAACTTCCTTAGAAGGATAGTAACCATATAATACAATTCCAGGTCTCACAGCATCTAAATGAGTTTGAGGCAAATCAATAATAGCTCCACTATTTGCTATATGTCTGAACTTAAATTTAACTCCAGCTGCCTCCAGCTCCTTGCAAAACCAATTGAATTTTTCAAACTGGTATAATGTATATTCTTTATCCAACTCGTCAGCGCTGGAAAAATGAGAAAATACACTTTCAATTATTATATTAGGCAATTTACTAATTTTATATACATTTTCCACACTACTTTCTGTAGGTAAAAAACCTATACGTCCCATACCAGTATCCACAGCTATATGTATTTTGATTTTTTTATTATATCTATCAGCCTCCCTGGACAATTGTCTTACGTAATCATAATCATAGGCAGTAATCTCTATATCATTCATCAAAATCTCCTCAATGTATGTAACAGGAGTATACCCTAAAATCATAATTGGAGCCTTTTGGACAGCCCTCCTTAATTCGAGAGCCTCAGTCACCACTGCTACTGCTAGCCTGGTAGCTCCGGATTCTAACAAAACAGGCGCCGCTTCTAATGCACCGTGTCCATATCCATCTGCCTTGATCACAGCAATAATTTCCTTAGAGGCTGATATTTTCACCACTTCTTTCATATTATGAGCAATGTTATCTAAATTTATCTCAGCCCATAAAGGCCTTAGTTTCTCCGTCATATCGCTTCCCCCTCATATGTATATCAATGTATTAAAAAACACACTTACTGCAATTAAAATTTATTGAAAACTGAATAAGTTATTATCCAGCTTAAGGTTAGCTTTAAAATCGGAATAAGTTATATCAACTCTTTCCTTGTCATTACTATCATAAATTAATACTTTATGAGGCACAAGGCTTTCACTATCCACATACAATACCGCCTTATTAATATTTCTATTATTAGCTGGTATAGTCAGCTCAATAAGCTGATACCTTTTGCCACCCTTTTCTTCTATATAATATTTTGTATCTTCATTTACATAAATTAGTTTTATGTACTCACTGACAAAGGTAAAATAGTACAAATCTTCAAATTGACTTTCCACAGTATACCGTCTATTATTTACATTGTCCTTTACCTCTGTTTTATTGTTTTTAAATATGTATATTCTATCCTTGCCAAGGTCCAACCTATTACCATTCTTACTATCATAAAACAAATTACATTGATACTCAATATCTTGCCTATCATTATGAACTACAATCCTGGCCTTGCACTGATAGCTCTGCATATTTTTAATATGATCCACCACTTCTTTTTCACTTTTCTCTTTCTTAGCGCAACCAGAAGAAATGGCAAGACTAGTAACTACAAAAATTAGCAGCAGCTTTTTAAATAACTTCATAAACCCCTCCAGAATTATTTCCTCCACCAATAATACTAATATTCTAAAGGGCCCAATAATATTCTTAAAAATTATATTTTATTTTAACACTTCTATTATCACATAAGCTATAGCATTATCTTTACTATGAGAAATACTTAGATGTATACTATAATCTCCAAATTTACTTGCCAGTTCTGCAGCAGCAGCCTGCAATAGAACAGAAGGTTTCCCCATTTCATCTCTAACAATTTCAATATCTGCCATAGAGAATCCCCTTACACCTGTACCCAAAGCCTTAGCCACCGCTTCCTTAGCAGCAAACATTCCTGCGGCGTGCTGGGCCATATTCTTTTTACCCTCCATATACTGTCTTTCCTTCAGGGTAAAGACCTTGGATAGAAAGTTTTGATTCCTTTCCATTGCCTCAGCTATCCTATTTATCTCAATAATATCAACACCGACCCCTACAATCACAGTAACTCTCCTCTACCTTTTCTTGACTTATATTTTACTCCTTTAAAGGTAGGTTGGCAACTTAGTAAAACTTGCTAAAGACCAATCAACACTTCTTTAAAACATAGGAATACAGGAAAACTCCTACCATAGCACTTAAGAAACCGACAAGACTCTGGTAAATTATTCCACTGTAGTGTAAAAAAAATGCCGCTCTCCTATTAATGTACAGAGAAAGGCACTTTTTCATATATTAATTTAGGGTAGATGCGTCTCTTACATATATATCGAAATCCATTATATAAGCATCAACATACTCTCCTAGCACTTCTACAAGATGAATAGGAGATACAGCATTATCGTAAAGTAATCTTAGAAGGTTATGAACCTTATATCTTTGAGGACTGATATTATGGATAGAATCCCTTTCAATATTAACAACAACTCCATCTACAATATCCTGTCTTTCCACCTCAATTCCGTAGGCCTGACATGAAACTACTTCTTTCCCCTGCTCCACCGATATGTAACCTCTTGTTACTCTGTAATTATATAAATAAGTTATGTCTTCCACCTTTTCAGTCCTGCTTAAAGATTCTACTACCATCATATGTATTCCCCCCACAAAATTTCTTTTTTCACCGTTACATCAATTTTGCTCTATACATATGATAACACTAGTCAAAATAAAATAATGTCATTTCCTGATATCACAAAAAAAATTATTTCTGTATAATATGACATCAATCCATGATAAGCCACATTGAATCGATTATTTATGCAGGATAAATTTCCATTTTTCTTCCAATTACTAGTTCATTTTGTCGATTCATTTCTAATAAGCACTAAAACTTTTACTAACTTTTAATGCAGAAATTGTTAGTATATAAGATTCTTTACGGCCAAGGTATTTAATAATATCCTCTAAAACCATTAAAACTATAGTAACCATAGCAGCATCTTCCTTATTATAAGATGCTATATTATATTTTTCCTTATGTACCTTTAATATATCTTTTCTACACTTAATTTCCTTATATATTTCATGTAGAGTTTCATAAATCACATCGTAAGATAGGCTTAAAAAGTCCAATAGCTTTTTCTCCCCACCATCCATAAGGGATCTTGCGATTTTATTTAAAGGCATCCCTCTATAATGTTCCTCCATAATACTTTTGTATCTAATAGCAAGGAATTTTCCAACCAGTGTTTCATCAATAATAGCAATATCACCTTTAGTGTTAAACATACAGCTAATAGAAGCTAAGGCCCTTCGTTTCTCATCTAGTTCACTAATAATTTTCTTAAGCCTGACACTGAAGGCCCTTGTATATTCAGCGTTAATAATCATAAATCCCAACTCTCTAGCTGAAGCAGCTGCCACTAGCTCCGAGAAGTTAGAGTACCTTCTATTTAAATCCATTCTTTCTAACATCTTGTCCTTCCCTCCCCAAAAATCTTTTCATAAATTAATGTTAAATCTATTTTGTGAATTTAGGGACAAAAATATTCAGCTTTGAAAATTGAGAAAAAATTTTCACATTGGTCATAATACAAATAGGCTAGTGAAAAAACTGCTCTTATTAAAACTGTAAAGGTAGAATTTTTAGATCAGTATGTTGAAGGACTAAAGTCTTTATGAAATATTTAAAGACATCAATAACTATTAAGAAATTCTTTTTGGATCCCCTACAATTAAGGGCCACTTGTTAGAGCCAATCAGAGGTAGAACTTCAAAAGGCCTTTGATTTCGGTGTAAAATTCAGAAATAAGCTTCTTCGGAAAAAAATTAAACTTCTGCCTCGGTGGAAGTTTAATTTTTTTATAATTTCACCAGTAAATATCATACAACATTTTCCTTGTGCTTCTTAAGCTCCAGAAACTGTAGGGTATCTGCAACCACTTCAGAAATGTATCTTCTTCCACCTTGACTGTCCACTATAGTTCTATTAGCCAGCCTACCACAAACGCTTATTAAACTTCCTTTTGTTAAGTATTCTGCTGCTACTTCTGCCCTCCTGCCCCATACTATTATAGGAATAAAATCCACATCTCTTTCTCCCTTAGGATTTTTGTATTCCCGCTCTACCACAATAGTAAACCTAGTCAAAACCTTTCCAGCTTCCTCCAAGATACGTTTTTCTGGATCCTTTGTCAATCTTCCAATTAAAATTATTCTATTCATTTAATAACCTCCGAAATGGATTTTTCTATAATTATAACCAGCTCTTCAGTTATTAAACACTTCCTAGAATATTTTTTTAATAAATCTCTTCATGGACAATTGAAGGATTCCTTTCACCGTACCCACATAACCACTTACCCTTATAGAAAAAGATATCCTAGATATAGCCTGACCGTCATATAACTTCTCTAACTCCTTTAGTTCCTCTAGACTTTTGTTTAAAATCTTCTTTATATTAAATTCAATAGCTGTCCGCCCATGAACACTGCTAGCAAATTTAAAAAACAATAAGTTTTTGCAGTTTTTAACACAGTCCCTTTGATAAAGATCCTCTTCCACCATGGCTGGATAGAAATATACTATAGGAATACTGCTACTTTCAACTAATTCCACAAGGTTATAGTACTTGTTTTTATCATAATTATCTTTGTTTTCATATAAGTATTGATTAAAATAAGATTTGTCTTTTTCGGTATGATATTCTAAAGAAAATTGACCAGAGAAATTAAATATTAGTTTAGCATTTAGGATAATACCCATAAGTACTGCCATATAACCACCTGAAGAATTGCCCATAGTTATAATCTCATAACCTTCAGTTTCCTTTTTAAGAAAATCCAAGAGCTTTTCAATACTGGAGTAATTATCATTTATACCATCTAAATACCAATGCTTTTGAATGTCCCGTAGGAAAATATGTTTCCCTGCATACTCTATTCTTGTTTTATACCATTCATATTTATCCTTATTGACAACTTCCCTTCTAAAGGCCTCTTCTGTATTCTCAGGGTATAGGCCATTACTTGAAAAATATATGGCACAAACATTGCTGTCTTTATTGGAATATTCAATTTTAAAATTATCTTTTTTATAATATTCTTTTAAGAGTTCTTGGTACTTTTTATCCATCATGGCATCTTCTCCCCAATAAGTATATGTAATATTTTACCATCCATTTTTCACTCTATCAATAAAAAAATATTTTTTATATGAAAAGTTTCTACTTTTTTTACTAAATGTTATAATGTTATGAGATAATGATTAGCGTATATCTGGAGGTAAATTATGAAAGTTTTAATAACAGGAGCCAAAGGTCAGCTTGGATTAGAATTAACAAAACAATTCCAGCTTAAGAAGGATGTTGAATTAATATTAACTGATGTAAGCGAACTGGATATTACTAACACAGAAAAGGTTTATTCCTTCTTTCAAGAGCATAAGCCAGAAGTAGTTATTAATTGCGCTGCCCACACAGCAGTTGATAAGTGTGAAACAGATGTAGATAATGCCTATAAAATTAATGCCATAGGTCCTAAAAATCTTTCTGCTGCAGCCTATTCCATAGGAGCAGAAATAGTTCAAATATCCACAGATTATGTTTTTGACGGAGAATCTGCAGACCCTCTTACAGAATTTGATAGCCCAAACCCTCAAACAATTTATGGTGCTTCAAAACTTCAGGGTGAAAAACTTACTGCAGAATTTAATCCAAAACATTACATATTGAGAACAGCCTGGCTATATGGAGAAGGAAACAATTTTGTAAGAACCATGGTTAAATTAAGCGAGACAAATAAGAGCTTAAAGGTAGTTAATGATCAAATAGGAAGCCCTACTAGCACTGTAGATTTGGCAAGGGCTATCATTAAGCTAATAGAAGAAAAAAACTACAGCTTGTTTCATGCTACTTGTAGTGGCCAATGTAGCTGGTATGAGTTCACTAAGGAAATCTTTAGACTAAAAGGAATAGATACAGAGGTAATTCCTTGCACTACAGATGAGTTCCCTAGACCAGCAAAGCGTCCTAAGTACTCTGTTTTAAGAAATTATATGATGGAGTTGACTACTGGAGATATAATGAGGCCTTGGCAGGAGGCTATTGCAGAGTATTTGAAAGAAAACTAAGTAAAAAGCGGTGTTATATATAAAAAACTAACTAGCCCTATAATAAGAGGCTAGTTAGTTTTTATCTATCATTTCTTTAATTTATTCTTTTTACTATCCTTCACTGCTAAATACATAAACTTTGGAATAGCAGCTAGTCTTTTAATCCTAGTAGGCTCTTTAACAACTCTGTAGAGCCATTCCATATTGGTTTTTATCATCCAACTTGGTGCTCGATTCAATTTACCAGCAAAAATATCAAAACTGCCTCCTACACCCATGAATATTTTTGCCTGTAGTATGTCCATATACTTCATTATAAACTGATCCTGTCTTGGTGAACCCATGGCTACAAAGAGGGCAAAGGGTTTTGAATTGTTTATCTTGTCTATAAGGTTTTGGCAATCATCTAAATTGAAAAAGCCATTATGGATTCCAGCTATTTTTAATGTAGGGTATTTATCCATTAAATTAAGGGCACAGCTCTCTACAACATCTTGCTGGGCACCTAGGAGAAATATGGCCTTTTCATTGTTGGCACAGTGTTCTATTATGGCTTCCATTACTTCTATGCCTGCTATCTTTTCCTTTACTCCTTGTTTTAAAAGCTTTGATGTGTGTACTACCCCAACACCGTCTGGTATTATTATGGTGTTTTTGCTGTTAAAACATTGGTAGAGTTCCTTATCTTGCAGTCCATTATATAGAACCTCGGGATTACCGGAAACTATATTTATCTTTTCTTCTGTTTCTACTACAGATTCTATTAGTTCCTTTTTACTCTTATTATATATGTTATAGCCTAAAATTCGGGTCAATTGTATCACTCCCTAGGATTATATTTCTTTGGATACTCAAAGGCTAAGGTAGCATTTATCTCCCCTCCTATGAGCAAGATGATTGAACTTAAATAGATCCAAATCATCAATATAAATATGGCCGCAATTCCTCCATATAAATTGGAGTAGTTGGCAAAGTTATCTACATAAAAAGAAAAGACAATTGAAATGATAATCCATCCTGCCGTTGAAAACAAGCTTCCTGGTAAGACTTCCCTTAATTTTAGACGGCGACTAGGAGTATATTGATATATAAAAGTAAATGCAGCTATCATTACTGCCCCCATTATAACATAGCGAAACATGTTCCATACAGGCATCAAGGCAGTAGAAAATTTAGGGAATTGGCTTAAATAGTTGCCTAGTAAGTTACCAAATACGAGTAAAACTGTAGTTGCTAATAGGGCAATTACAAGGCCTAAAGTAAAAACTATAGATAGCAATTGGACCTTAATAAAACTTCTTTTTTCTCTTTCATCATAGGCTGTATTTAGTGCTCGCATTATTGCCTTTGTACCACCACTGGCAGCCCAGATTGTTCCTAGTAAACTAAAGGATAATAACTCTCCTTTTCTAACTTCTGTAACTTCTCTTACAGTGGTCTCTACTAAAGTTAGCGCTTCCCCTGGTATTATTCCCTGTAAAAAAACTAGTAGATCTACACTCTTTAAAGGAGTATAAGCAATAATTGATAATATAAAAATCATAAAGGGAAAAAAGGATAACAATAGCCTATAAGCCATTTGACTTGCTAAAGCAGATATTTGGTCATCCTTAATACGCTTAATTAGAGACAAGATAAACCTTCCTTTAGTACTCATATACATCCCTCAGTATCACATTAATATAAATTCTAGAATTTATGGTTGATTATATCATACCTTATGCCCCTTTTCAATTTTTCGAATCTTTACTTTTTCAACCTAAAAAACCCTCAATAATTGTATTTTACATTTTTCTATAGTATAATAAAAGTGTTTTATAAATATTAATAAAGCAAAGGGATTTACTTGCTTATCACGGTATAATACATAAGTAATTTGCAGTAAGTAAATTACCTTGTTAATAAGAAGGAGGATTTAACTTATGGCTTTTTGTGCAAATTGTGGCGCTCAGATGGCTGATGGGGACAAGTTTTGCGGAAATTGCGGAACTACTCTAGCAGCTGAAAATTCAGCTCCACAACAAAACTTTCAACAAAATGTACAACCTAACGTACAACCTAATGTACAACAGAATTTCCAGCAAAATGTACAACCTAACTTTCAAAATCAGCAGGCTCCAAACTTTGGTCCTGGCCCAGGTCAACAGCAGTATGCACCACAGGGTCCATCAAATTTTACAATAGCTATGGAGGAGTTAGGTAAGGAAGTATCTGCTTTCTTTAAGAACCCTGTAGCTGCTATTAGTAAAGTAAAATTCCAAATGTCTTCAATGGCTACATATCTCTTTGCTGGCCTAATGACATTGATTCTAATATTACTTAACTTCTGGAGTGCAGCGCAAAACTTGGCACTAGTAGGTGCTACTTCTTTATCTACAAACTCTGCAATTACTACCATAGAAGATGCTTTTTCATCTGTTTTTGGTGGCAATGAAAAAGAGACCTTATTTGATATTGGCTACGGCAAGATCTTCCTTGCTTCATTCTTCTTTGTAATAGTTATGTTAGCGGCTCTTTGGGGACTAAGCTTATTAGTTAACTCTGTTATGTTGAAGGGTCAGTTTAATGCTGTACAGGCTCTAAATGTGGTGGTTTTCGCAGCTATACCTTATGCCCTTCTATCAATAGTATCAATAATTTTTGGCTATGTTGAAGCAAATTTATCTTATTTGATTTATCTAGCTGGAATAATGGCTTCAATCATATTGTTATATAAGGCTATCAGCAGTAACATTAACAAGGCTGAATCTTCTGCCTTATACAGTTTCTTAGTAATACCTGTAGCTCTTTACTTCGTAAACTTCCTTTTCTTTAAAGTTGCAGGAGCTGAAGTTGCTATGTTCTATAACGGAATATTTATGGGAATAAACTAAGTAAGTAAAAACACCTATTGCTATCAACTTTTGAAGCAATAGGTGTTTTCTATTCTTTTATTTTCTATAAATAAGCCTTGCAGGCACAATGAATATCCCTGCCATAGCAAGAAGAACCAGGAGATTTGGAAGTATACTAGAAAAAGTGCCACTAAATAAAATAATCTCAGATAATCCATTATGAACCCAATAGGTAGGCATAAATATAGCAATATCCTCCATAGCTGCTGGCATCAGTTCCAAACTATATACGCAGCCAGACAAGATTCCCATCATAAGGACCATCACTGGCATAAAACTTTGAAAGGAAATATGGTTTCTAAAGATGGAGGCTATCAAAACAAGCATTGATGCAGCAGTAAATATATAAAAGACCATTGTTAGGCCTACTAACAAAATACCACTTAGGGACATACCTTCAAAGACCGGATACATCAAGATAAATTGAAGGAAGGTTATACTTATCCCTGCTATAGTTACGGAAAAAATATCTGCAAATAAAAGTTTGAAAGGAGCTACACCTGCTAGCTTTATCCTGCTTCTAACTCTATTTTCTCCTTCCTTTATAAGAATGCTACATCCTGTTAGCATAAAGATTGTAGAAAATATCACTATAAGGCCTAATCCCATGGAAATGGCGAAAATATCTCCATCTTCCTCTTTTTCATCTACTTCACTGACATTAGGTGTTCGTAGATCAGCTATCACTGGCAACTGAAAACTAGGATCCTGGTCAAGGTCTTTTAACCTCTTGCTTATAGCCTCTTCAATTATAACATATTCCTCCTGAGCTAGCTGCTTTTGTCCATCAATTATAACTAAATACTTGCAAACATAGGGAACTATTTCCCCGGCAATTATATCACTGACACCCATGGCAGTTAAGCTGCCAGGAACAGTATAAACAGAAACTATATTCTCATAATCTCCTTCTCTTATCCTCTTTTCCATTCCCTCTTCAAAAATGTAAACCGCCTGGACCTTTTCCTTGGAAATGTACTCCTCTATCTCCTTCTCCCCAATAGTCTTCATAGATATGGCAGAATTGGCCCCTATCTTCTTAATAATCTCAGAAGAAAATTCAGATTCATCTCTATCAATAACTCCAATAGGCACACCTTGATAAAAGGTCTTTTTCTGAAAAATTTTATTAACCAACATGGAGAAAAATAAGGGCAACAATATGCATAACAAAATAAACAACTTGTTGCGATACATTAACCTTAGCCGGTTTTTAACTATAGGCAAGACCTGAGATCTTGAAGGCTTAATTTCAATGAAGTTCTGTGAACCGTCCCCCATATTTTTAAAGTCGAGAGAACCGTCCCTATTATTCATGACCTCACCGCCTTTCGGAGTCGTAAGTAGGATATAAATATTAACAGTAGGGAAATTCCAGCCAAGGAATAGAGTGTAAGCTCAAGTTGACTAATGGCTAATAGGCCAGTAGCACCACCAGTGCTGTAACTCATCATATAGAGGCTAGCTCTTATAATCCAATAGTTTGGAGTTAAAGCTGCTAGTTTTTGTATTTCAAGTGGCATTAGCTGCAAGGGTAGGAAGCTACCTCCTGCTAGGGCACAGATAAATACAAATATATTGCCTACTGCCATAAATACCTCTTCTTTTCGGAAAAATGTTGCTAGGAATATGAAGATGCTGTTTATGAAAAAGATATCCAGCCACATGTATAGTATAATTTTTACTATTAAGTCTTGGTGGAAGGCTTGAAAAAATAGCACCACTGGCAGTATAAAGATAATCATTTGAACTGCTCCGTAGATGGAGAAGGATATCCATTTGCTTAATAGTACAGATAGGCTTCCTGCGGGACTAGTCACTGTTCGTTTTAGACAACCGCTGTTAATTTCCTTTATTAAGTGGTTTCCTGAGCTAACCCCATTGTACATTAGCAACAAGACCAAAATAGCTACAATGAAATATTCTGCTGAACTAGAAGAAGGTATGGAGTTTATCTTCTTTTCCTGAAAGAGATCTCCTCGGGATAGGGCAGCTAGTATTAATTGAAGTGACATATTTTCGTTAATGTCCTCCAATTCACTTTGGCTGAAATCATATTCCTCTAGGTAGTCTATGTAGGCTACAATGGATTTTTCTACAGAAGATACATAAACCCCATAGCTTTCCATCATGTTTTTAAGGACAGAGCTTTTCAGAGGCTCCCTCTTGTTTAAGATAATGTTTATTGGATAATTTTCAATATACACAAGGCTTTTAGAAAAGTCTTCAGGTATGATGATTATACCCATCAGTTGATTTTCCTTAAAGCTTTCCTCAGCCGCCTCCTCCTTCATGGTTTTAATGTTTACCATCTTGGAAAAGGATTTATTGCTCTTGAAGTTATTAATAAGCATCCTGCTTAGGACACTGTTTTCCTTATCCACTACTGCCACATTCATTGGTGAAATATCCGCTTCCCTACTCATCATATCGGAAAAGATAAAGGCAAAAATTCCGTATAATAAAAATGGAAGACACAAATGGGCAATAATTGCCCACTTATGTCTTAATATAAGCTTTAAGTCCTTTTTAATTAACTTCGTTAGTTTAATCATAATATGCAGATCCTTAAATTAATTTTTAAAAGCCAAGGTTCAAGTTGTTCATAAGGAGGTTTTCTAGATTTTCTTGTATTTCACCCATAAGGCTCATAGCCTGAAAATCATCCATTTCTGCAAAGTTAATACCGCCTTCTGTAGATGGTTTTTCGATAACCACGTCCTTGTCAAAGGCATTAAAAGTAACCTCTATTGAAATTGAACCTGTAGTGCCATATCCACCAACCATGTTTCCAGCACCATCTCCTAAGTCAAATTCATAAAGAAGCTGTCTTAGTCTGTCCTTTTCATCTATTCTTACTGTTGCTTTAGATTTGAAGTTTAGACCTTCCAATTCCTCTTCCTCAAGCTCCTCAATGGCAGACTTTAGTTCTTCCATGGCATCAGCCCAATTTTCATCGAAATTGGCCATGAATTCTTCATATTCATCCAAATCATAATCTACCTTATCTAAGTATCCACTTTCATCTGCAACTTCTATGAACTCAGGTAGCTTTTTCTTTACTAAGGCTTTAAGTTCCTTATCTTGAGAAACTTCTTTTAAGAAACCTATTGCTACAGTATTTATAAAGTTCTCATCTATAGTTATAGCTATTTCATCACAGCTTACCTTTTTATTCTTACCACCTTCTACAACTGATACATCAACCTTACCATTGTCCTTGATGAATTTATTTAAATTTTTCTCAAAGAATTTCTGGTAATTCTTTTTAACAGCTTTAAAGTCTTTGTCATTTTCAATTTTCTTAGCAAAGTCATTGTAAACTTCTAAATCTAGGGCAGACGCACCAGATGTAATAGTTTCTAAGTCCAAATCAGATGCACCATACATTAAGTCATTTAAATCATCTAGATCGATATATAGTGTGTCTCCAAATAATTCATCGGATCTTACTATTAGTACCTCTTCATCAAGGTAGGCACTTACAGTAGCAAGACTTCTATCTTTATAGTGTACTCCTATATCAAAAGCACCAGTTTTGCTTTCCTTGTCGCCTTTTGTGCCAATAACAAATGACAAATCTTTAAGTAGTGCTCCTTGTGCGCCATCTGCATCTATCTTTATTTTCGCATTCATATCAAGAGCCTTATAGTCAGCTATTTTACTTACAGCTTTCATAGTTCTCTTAACAGGATTAGCCTTTGCTATAATTGGCTTTAATACTGCAAAATATAATCCAACTAAAGCTGCTACTACAACTAACACGGCAGTTATACCAATGAATACTGGTTTCTTAGACTTTGGCATCGGTGAAGGCTGTCCCATTGGAGATGGCTGTCCCATATTGTTGAAACCACCATTATTAGGATTGCTAGCGAAACCATTGTTAGCATTAGGCCCAGCATTATAATAGCCAGTATTTCCTCCGTTATTATAACTTTCATATCCAGTATTTGCAGTATTGCCAAAACCATCATTGGCAAAACCAGTGTTACTATTGTTGTAATCTTGAGTATAATCATACTGCTGTGTTGTCTCTATAGTTTCATTAGCTTGTTGACTGCTTTTTACGTGGCCACAAACAGTACAAAATTTAGCCCCTGCTTCTAGCTGAGCGCCACATTTTTCACAAAACATTGTTTATCCCCCTTAAAATTATTGAAAAAATTAGTAAATCCATATAAACAGTATTATACGATAAAATATATAACTTTTCAATCATTATTTATAAATAATGCTTTTATTTGTATTTTATTTCACAGGTAAAAACCAGTGTATTAGGATCGTAACTATAGGAATATTCGGGTTTTACATAATTTATCTTATTATCCATCACAACATTATGAATAGCAGAATAAGTATAAACTTTAGGGTCATAACTAGTGGTCTTTATCATTATATTTTCCTTCTTATCCACTAAGCCCTTCTTTATTATGTTACAAAATTCATCATAATCCTTTGCTACTAGCTTATTAACATTGAAATAATTGGCCTCTGTAGCAGTTGCCGCAGGGTAAGCAGCCTTATTCCAGCTATGATTCCTAGCAATTTCCTTATCTGTCACATTAAAATACTCATAGCTTAATACATCTCTTCTATCGGCAGTAACAGGGTCGTTAAAAGTAGCGTCTAGATGATAGTACTTTCCTCCTATTTTCACTAAGTTCCAAGCATGATTATCCCCATTAGCCTTTCCTGTCACAATATGGGCCTCTATACCAGCCTTATTAAGAAGCCTGTACATAACTTCCGCATAACCAGAACACACTGCCCTCTTGTTTACCAAAAGCCCATAAGCAGTATAAGAATCCCCAGGCACTGTATTCCTTCTATAGTTCTCATAATCATACCTTGTATTATTTACAATATAATCATGTAGGGCCAGTTCCTTCTCATAATCAGACATGCCACTCTTAACTACAGTAGCCACAATGGAATTAACCTTCTCATTTACATATCTATACTTCTTAAGGAATCCCTCTTTCCCATCTACATAATTGAAAATTATTTTTGCCTTTCTACCATTTAAGCTGTAGGACACATTTTTTACATATCCCCCAAAACCATACTTTTCCGCAACCTGCAAGGCCATTTCTCCTAATTCATCCATACTTATACCATCAGCAATAGTCACCTCTGTATCCTTAGCCAAGGCTACATTTGTCTTTAAAAGTTCTTCCAGCTTAGCCCTGTCATAGGCACTATTAGAACTTATACTCCCAGTTGAAGGCTTATTATCCTCTTTATCTGCAGCCTGCTTTTCCTTATTCTCTTTTTCCTTATTCTCTTTTACATTGTCCTCTTCCTCTTTATCCTTGTTCTCTTTATCCTTGTCCTCATTGTTCTTATCACTATCAGAAGCCTTTTCCTTCTTATCAGACTCCTCCTCTACTTCATCTTTACTCTCGTCAGAGGATTCTTCCCAATCTTCATTTTCTACCTTTTTCTCTATAGCTACCTTTTCCAATTTATCACTGGGCCTTTGACAACCCTGAAATAAACTCATAGAAAAAACTAAGGTTAGAGCTAGTAAGAAAGCTCTTATCTTGTCTTTTTTCAACCCAATCACCTCCAAAAATTAAGAAACTTCTTTCTAAACCTATGACAAAAGAAGCGAACCGTCCCCCATCAAATCAAGTTAACCGTCCCTGTTTTTAAGTAAGTCAGGTTAACTGTCCCTACCGTTCACCTACCGTTCAGCTTGTCCGATTTTGTCTTAGGAAACTTTTTATCTATTATCATTTTCACTATATAAATGCAGAGCCTTATAAAGAGATAGATTATAAATAAATACAAAAATCCATATAGGCCTGCTAGCATGTCGTCAAACTCCATTTTCCCTCTACCTGTAAGCTTTTGTTGTATCTCTATAACAAAGACTATAACTATGAGTACAGTCATGGTATATATAAAGGATATGGCAGTTATGCTACGCTTAGCCAACCACTTGAATAAGGTATGGGTAGCAGCAAAAATTATTATTCCTATAATACCAATTATTATAAAGTGGATTGGCAACCCTTTTTTGGACAAAATTACTCCGAACAAGAAATTACTTTAACTACAGTTCTTATCCAGCTGATTTCAGAGTGTTTAACCCTCTATATTCCACTGGCGTTAGATAACCTAAAGAACCATGAATTCTTATATTATTATACCAATAAATATACTCTGCTAGTTTTAACTGCAACTCCTCTAATGTCTCAAATTTGTTCTGA
>FZPS01000197.1_pt43 | contig 51228 bp, 34 predicted proteins | sample 1817821 | NCBI WGS metagenome assembly FZPS01 (sample SAMEA104158645, study PRJEB21678) | metagenome | place: Germany | collected 2015-04-21 | reverse complement strand
AGAAAATATAAATCCATAAAAACAAAGGCTAAATTAGTATAATTCTTAATAAAAATAAATTTTTAAAATTTGATTTTAATAGGCTTGTCGAAAAACAGTCTTTTTTGTCGGAAGAAATTATCAAATATGGTATTGCCCCCCCCTCGAAGATTATGATAGGATGACAGTATAGGAAAGAAATCCAATAATGGGAGGGGGTGAAAAAAGTTTTATTTAAGGCTTATAATAGTGGCCTATGTCAAAAAAAGTGGGGGTGCATATAAAAATAAATACTACTATAGTAAGTTTGAATTTTATAGTTTTTGCAAAATTGAAATTGGATTGAATAAAATAATAAATCTAAGGAGGTAGTATTTGTGAAAATTAAAAAAGCTTTGTCAATAGTAATTTGTATATCAATGATTATATGTGCGACTATTAGTACATATGCATTAAATAATAGTAATTTAAGTGAAACGAAAGTTGATAATAAAGAAAGTTTTGAATTTTTTGATAAGGAAAACAATCATACTGAGGTATTAGTTGAAGAAAATGAAGTGTATCTGTATATTAATGGGAAATTAGATAATTCGGCTAAAGTAGATGCTGAAAGAGGCATAATAGAATATAAGGAATATAATGATGATATCTCAAAAGATAGTGGTGTTGAATTAGACAGCAGAAGTGTCAAAAAAACAAAAGAATATAAAATTAGTGATTTTGTAGGAGAAGCTTCAGTAGAACAGGAAAAAGGACTTAGTACTAAAAATTTTGTTGAGGAACCTAGTTTAAAAGACAATATAAAAAGCGATATTAGCACTAGATCATATCCATATATACCAGGCTGGACATACAGGCTTTCATATACACATTCCTATCATCCATATAGTGGTCATGGATATTATAGAGATGGAGGGTGGGAATATGTTTCATATCAACCATTTACATGGGAAAAGGGAATAGCCTTAACGGTTGCACTTGCAATAATAGCGACAATTTTTACAGGTGGATCAATATGGATTGGATTAGCAAGTGCTGTGGTAACTCATTGGGGATATTCTATTGTGGAAGGACTTTTTACAAGGGATGTAGATGGTTATGTGCATTTAAGGATAAAATGGGAGGATTGGCTAGCTTTAATTGAAAATCAAACGACATACCAAGCAAGCCAAGGTACTTATTACATTTTAATAACTGAACCTCAAACCCAAATACAAGTTCTTGAAAAAGCTGAAGGTATGGGATATGCAGGATATATTTTTGATTTCTATGATTTTATGAGCGACGCAGTTTGGCATCATGTAGGTATTGTAGGTCCTTACATGTAGGTATTGTAGGTCCTTAGAATAAAAATAGTTGTTCGTAAATTGAGTATAAATTTTTAGATAAAACTATAAAAGAGGCTCCTTTGAGATTTTTCCATAAGGAGCCTCTTAGAAAGAAGGTTAATATGAAAAAAAAGAAGTTTTTTAAAAGTCAAAAAGAACGTTACGAATATATGATAAAGGAAAAGAGTAAAATATTTAGTCTTATATTGTGGCCGTTATATATATCACTTATTATATTTGTGATATCTGTACACGTACCTTTTATACATTATTTATTTGTAATGAGCCGCTACTATACTGATATAGATTATAAAAAAATATATATTAGTATGTATACTAGTGGAGAATGGGTTAAACCTTTAATAGTAGTTATTCTATTTATATATATTTGTAATACTATTACTTGGTTTTATTATAAAAAGAAATTGGCCAGACAAAAACAACCCTAACCAATAACTACAGCTTAAACAAAACATTGTAGAGCATTACTGCGGCTTCTGCTCTGGTTGCAAAATCATCTGGTGAGAGGATATTATTACCTTTACCATTTATTATCCCTGCACCATGTGTTACTGCTAAGCTAGAAAGAGCATAGTCGGATATTAAATGCCTGTCAGAAAACTTGTCCAGTATCGAATTATCCCTATGAGGAAGGGGACTTCCTGTAATTCTTAAAGTTCTAGCAAGTATTACAGCCATATCTTCTCTTTTTATAGGCTCGTTGGGATAAAAATAGTTGTTTCCCACGCCAGAGACAATCCCCATATTTTTAGCAATCATTACATTTCTATAATACCAGTGTTCAGGACGTACATCTGAAAAAGTTCCTATGGGGGTTTTATTAAGTTCAAAAGCATTTACTACAAGGCTTATAAATTCTGCACGAGTTATTCTATCATCTGGTGCAAAGATATCTTCAGATCTGCCGCTTATTATGTCCATGCCTAAAAGGCTGTTTATGGCAGTTCTAGCCCAAGGAACAGTGTTTAAATCACTAAAAGTTTTTTGAAGTAGAGTTCTAACTGAAACTGTATTGCTATGAGTTGACTGCACATTTGAGTTGTATGCCCTTACTTTGTAGTAGTATATTGAATTAAACTCAAGACCAGAATCTATAAAACTCTGGGTATTTTCTGTTACACGGCCTATTTCAACAAAATCTTTACTGCCGTGTCGTCTTTCTATAATAAAACCCTCTTCATTGTCTGAGTTGTCTTTCCATTCAAGAAGATATTGATTATTAGGTATTTGTGTCACAACTAGGTTTGAAGGAGGTTTAACTGTATTTATAAGAACTTCAATAGGCTGGGTATATGATTTTAAATTCATAGTGGACTCATATGATATAAGTCTAAAATAGTAAACTGTATCAGGATCTAAATGTTTTGCTGTGTAGCTTCTTACACTGTCACCCAGGGAGACGATTTCATTCCACCTGCCATCTGACTCTACTCGCATTTCAACTTTGAAACCAGATATTTCGGTTTCATCTTCATAATCCCATTCGATAATAACTTCAGAATCTGAAGAAACTACAACTTTAAAATTCTCAGGTTCAGGTAAAGTTAAAGCTTCAATAGCAGCTTCATTTGAATAATCTGAAGAATTGTATGAGTTGACTGATTTAACTCTATATGTATAATTTCTGTCATTTTCTACACCAATATCATACCATTTCATATCATGAGGCTCTATAGTTTCAATTGGAACAAAATTTGAATTTTCAGCTTTTCTTTCTATTACAAGGTCACTTTCAAATGATAAATTTCCTGCCCACTCTAGTTTGACTATTCCTGAAGACTGCCAGGAAGCTTTTAAGTTTCTTGGTGTCAATAAATTTGTGTACACTCCATTTTCATTTTCGAGATAATCTCTAGGATAGGGTCTTGAAAATACATCCTCATTAATTACTGCCTTCACTCTGTAAAAGTACTCTGTATCAGAACTAAGTCCTTGATCGCTGTAACTGCTAAAACCAGTATCTAATATATCTATAATCTGCCAACTTCCATCCTTGCCTCTCTTTCTTTCGATGGCAGTGCTGTGATTTGAATAGTCTGCATATGTCCATGACAGGTCAATTTGACGTGAAGAGATAGAACTTACAATAAGAGAAGCAGGAGGCTCTATTAAAAGAGAAGTGGATGATGTCACTTCATTAGTGTAAGAGCAAGCTTTCCCAAATGGATTAAAAGGAATAACCCTGTACGTATAATTAGAATTAGAGGTTACATTGCTGTCTGAATAGGAAGTAGAATTTGTAGACACAGTTGCTATTTCAATAAAGCTTTCAGAACCTGTTTTTCTCTCTACGATGAAACCTGACTCATTGTTTGAGTTGTCCTGCCAGTTTAAAGTAAAACTTGTGGGAGATGTTATATCAATAGTGAGATAGTTAGCAGGGTTAGGTACATCTGTAGATATACGATAATCACGTGTTGAATTTGTATTCCCATTACTATCTCTAGCAATAATTCTGTAATAGTATGTTTTGTTTGTTTCAACATTGTCTGTATCAGAATAAGAGGTTATATTACTGTCAACAGTGGCTATAGTTCTGTAAGAGGAGCTACTTTTGTGGGAGTGTAAATAATTTTGTGGGTTTAGATTTTATGTAAATCCTTCTCAGCAAGAAACATTAATTAATTTTAGTTTACAGAATATATAACTGCATTTTGTTTTTCATTATAGAGTTTTGCCAATTATTAAAGTTTTATACATAAATTTTTTAATAATTGGCAATACTTATTTGTCTAGCAAATTTAAAAAAGTAAAAACATAAAAGTACAATGTTAATTTAATTTGCTTTTTGTCAATAATTCTATTGAGGCCCGGCTCTGCCGATAACCTGCAATGCTGGGAAGCAACAGGAAACCTGCAACCGGGCTGAAACCATACAAGTTTCAGGGAAGCGTATAAAATCCTATATAAGATTCTATATGTTTTTTGATAAAGGAGCTTTGCAGTGTTTAATTTTAGTGCTAATAACATGGTAGTGATAAATTGCAAAGAATTAGATAGATACAATATTTTTACAATGAAGGATCTTGACACTAACCGGGTTTATTTACTCTATGACTTCAGGAAAAAACATGTCTTTAAAAGAGACAAAATATATTGTGTTTCCGGAAAAGTCAACTCTGCAGACAAATTATACCTTGTACTTGAAAATTCAAAGGAAGATATTAAACATAGTAAAACCGCCATATAAAGTTTTCAAGGAACACTTAATACTTTATTTGTCTTTCTGTTTTAACTAACATAATTGTCAAGGCGTCCTGGGTATTGAATTATCAGTTGATTCAATACCCTATCCCAATTTTTATAACGTTGGGTCCATTTTTTTATCACATTTTTTGAAGCCATATATAGCATTTTTTCTAAAGAATCATCTGATGGAAACATAGTTTTTGATTTTGTTACCTTACGGTACTGCCGGTGTAATCCTTCAATGACATTAGTTGTATAGATAATCTTTCGGATTTCTTCTGGAAATTTATAGAATGGACTTAGTACATCCCAATTATTTTCCCAGCTCCGTATCGCAAAGGGATAGCTTTTTCCCCATTTTTCTTTTAATTCATAAAACTTCTCTAAGGCAACCTCTTCATTAATAGCTTTGTAGACATTTTTAAAATCATTACTAAAGGCTTTTATGTCTTTGCAGGATACATACTTAAAGGAATTACGCAGTTGATGTATTATGCATCTTTGTATTTCTGCCATAGGAAACGCAGCATTTATAGCTTCTTTCAGTCCTGTAAGTCCATCCACGCAAAATAGCATTACATCCTGTACACCCCTGTTTTTAAGATCATTCATTACACCAAGCCAGAATTTTGATGATTCATTTTCTCCAATCCATATACCCAGTATGTCTTTATATCCCTCAACATTAACACCAATAACCACATAGGCTGCACGATTACATATTCTTCCTTCATCTCTTACTTTATAATGAATGGCATCCATAAAACAAAATGTATATATAGGTTCTAAGGGTCTTTGTTGCCATTCTTTTATTTCAGGAATAATACGGTCAGTAATCCTACTAACCATTTCCGCAGATATTTCCACTCCATAAAGGTCCTTTAGCTGCTCTCCAATATCCCTGGTTGACATGCCCCTTGCGTATAGAGATATTATTTTTTCTTCTATGCCGGAAACATTTCTTTGATATTTAGGTATAATTTTAGGCTCAAACTCTCCTTTACGGTCCCTTGGAATTTGAATCTCAACTTCTCCAAATTCACTTTTTAAAGTCTTAGTAGAATAACCATTTCTACAGTTGTCGGTATTTTTTGCACTACGTTCTTCCTTAGCATAACCAAGCTTTTCTTCTAATTCAGCTTCCATAAGCTCTTGTATAATGTCTTTAAAAATGTCTTTAAGATAGTTCGTGACATCAGTCACACTTTGGAAATTATTTCCCTTAACTATTGCTTTTATCTGTTCTTTTGATAATGTTGACATAAAAAATTCCTCCTTAGCTTTTATTGTTTGTAATTCTTGCCAAGAAGGAATTTAATTATTCATTCATACACAAAATTTGTTACATTCTCAAACAAAAACATATTTTTAAGGGGAAAGCAACTACATCTTTGCTTCCCCCTTTTTATCATACAGATTATTTTATACAAATATTTTAAGCTCATTATCAGCCAAATGAATTTTTACATCTGTTCCGTCATTTATATCGCCTTTTATTATCATTCTTCCTATCTTAGTTTCCACAAACTTTTGTATATATCTTTTTAAAGGTCTTGCACCATAAACAGGATTGTATGAATTGTCCACCATATACTCTTTAGCTTCCCTTGTTACATTAAGTCTTATCTGTCTGTCATCAAGTCTTTTTTGCAAATCCTTTAAAATAATATCTATTATTTTTACTATTTCTTCTTTTCTTAAGGGTTTAAATATTACAATTTCATCTACACGGTTTAAAAACTCAGGTTTAAAATGTCTGTTTAACCCTTCCATTACTTTATTTCTTACGTCTTCTCCTAACTCTCTATCTTCTTTAATTCCATCTAAAAGGTGCTGGCTTCCGATATTTGAAGTCATTATTACAACAGTGTTTTTAAAATCCACCGTTCTGCCCTGGCTGTCAGTAAGGCGCCCATCATCTAAAAGCTGCAGCAGCACATTGAAAACTTCCGGGTGAGCCTTTTCAATTTCATCAAAGAGTATAACACTATAAGGTTTTCTCCTCACCGCCTCTGTAAGCTGTCCTCCCTCATCATATCCCACATATCCGGGAGGTGCTCCAATTAATCTTGCAACTGCATGTCTTTCCATATACTCAGACATGTCAATACGCACTACATTGTCTTCACTGTCAAAAAGTGCCTCAGACAGTGCTTTTGCAAGTTCTGTCTTACCCACTCCTGTTGGACCTAAAAAAATAAAGGAGCCAATTGGTCTTTTAGGGTCTTTAAGTCCTGATCTTGCCCTTATAACAGAATCAGTCACAGCTTCCACCGCCTCATCTTGGCCAACAACCCTCTGATGCAGTATGTTGTCAAGATTTAAAAGCTTATCTCTTTCATTTTCAACAAGCTTTGTTACAGGAATACCTGTCCACCTTGAAATAATTTCAGCAATTTCTTCTTCCCCTACTTCTTCTTTTAATAAAATTCCCTCTTTTGACTCTTTACGTTTTTTTGCTTCTTCTAACTGTCTTTGAAGTTTCGGAAGTTTGCCATGCTTTAAAACAGCTAATTTATCAAGGTCATACAGTCTTTCAGATTCTTCTATCTGTCTTTTCACTTCTTCAATTTCCTCTTTTAATTCCTTTTCTTTTTTAATATTTTCTTTTTCCAACTCCCACTGTGCCTTCATCCTGTCATATATTTCTTTGTTATCTGAAATCTCTTTTTCAAGTGCTAAAAGCCTGTTTTTAGAAATTTCATCCTCTTCTTTTTTAAGTGCCTGCCTTTCAATTTCCAACTGCATTATTTTCCTTGATATTTCATCTAATTCAGCAGGCATACTGTCAATTTCTGTCCTTATCATTGCCGCCGCCTCATCCATAAGGTCTATAGCCTTGTCTGGCAAAAATCTGTCACTTATATATCTATTTGATAGCACAGATGCAGCAATAATGGCACTGTCAGTTATTCTTACTCCATGATGTATTTCAAAACGCTCTTTAAGCCCTCTTAAAATTGAAACTGTATCTTCAACTGTAGGCTGGTCCACTAAAATAGGCTGAAACCTTCTCTCTAACGCAGCATCTTTTTCAATGTATTTTCTGTATTCATCTAAGGTGGTGGCTCCTATACATCTTAACTCTCCTCTTGCAAGCATTGGCTTTAATATATTGCCTGCATCCATTGCACCTTCTGCTTTTCCTGCACCAACAATATTGTGAAGCTCATCTATAAACAGTATAATTCTGCCGTTAGAACTGTTTACATCATTTAAAACAGCCTTAAGTCTTTCTTCAAATTCACCTCTAAACTTTGCTCCTGCAATTAATGCCCCCATATCAAGAGCAAATATTGTCTTGTCCTTTAATCCTTCTGGCACATCACCCTTTAGTATTCTCTGGGCAAGTCCTTCTACGACAGCAGTCTTACCTACTCCTGGCTCCCCAATTAGCACTGGGTTGTTTTTTGTCCTTCTAGATAAAATTCTTATAGCTCTTCTAATTTCAGCATCTCTTCCAATTACAGGGTCAAGCTTCCCTTCCCTTGCAAGATCTAGCAAATCACGTCCAAATCTCTTTAAAGCATCATAAGTAGCTTCTGGGTTTGGGGAGGTAACCCTTTGATTACTTCTTACTTTACTTAGTGCAGACATAAATTTTTCCAAAGTTATGCCATATCTTTTAAAGAGCTTTTGTGATGGGGTATTCCTTTCTTTTAAAAGTGCTATATAAATATGTTCCACACTTGTATAATCATCTTTAAAAGCCTTTGCTTCATCTTGAGCATTAAGAATAATCTGACTAAATCTTCTTGTTAAATAGACATTTGTAACCCCACTTCCCTGTATGCTTGGAATTTTCGAAAGCTCTTTTTCTAAATCTGCCACATACCATTCAATATCCTGCCCCATATAGCTTATAAGCTTTGGTATAAGTCCATCTTCCTGGGATACTAGTGCATAATGCAGATGCTCTCCATCTAATTGCTGATGACCTTTTTTTATTGCTATATCTTGAGAATTACTAATTGCAGCTTGAGCTCTTTGTGTAAACTTTTCTAAATTCATATTCTACACCTCCACATCACACTATATTTCACCGCTTATTTTATCCAATTCTTTAAAGAGTTTTTTCATTTCAGGAGTTATTGTTTTTGGATTAACTATACGGATTTTTATATACAAATCTCCCCTTCTTCCGCTTCTGTCAAAATACCCCTTGCCTGCCACTCGTATTTTACTATCTGACTGTATTCCTTCTGGTATTTTTATTTTTATTCTGCCATCTAGAGTGTTTACATCCATTTTACCACCTAATGCAGCAGTCCAGGGAAGTACATCTAACGTCACTATAATGTCATTTCCCTCTAATGTAAAATTTCCTTCTGATTTTATTTTTACTGACAGAATTAAATCTCCTTTTGGACCGCCGCCTATTCCTTCTCCTCCCTGCCCTTTAAGGCGTATCTTTTCACCATCTTTTACACCTTTGGGCACTTTGAAATTAAGCTTTTTCTCTCCATTTGTTCCTCTTAAGGATATCCGTTTTTCAACTCCTTTATATCCTTCTTCCAGTGTTATTTCTATTTGAGCTTCTACATCTTCTCCCTTTCTAGAATAGGTTCTGGTGCTTCCACCAGCTGATGTACCTCCAAAGCCATTAAAGAAGCTGCTAAAATCAAATCCACTGTCTTTTCCAAAAAACATGTTAAAAAAATCGCTATAGCCCTGGCTGCTTCCTGTTGTCTTGTATTCATATCTTACATTGTTCCCAAAGCCAAACTGGGAGGGATCAAAATCAAATCCATCTTGAAAATTATAATGATTTCCAAAGGTATCATATTTTTTTCTTTTTTCTTCATCACCTAAAACTTCATATGCCTCATTTATTTCTTTAAATTTTTTCTCAGCTTCTTTATTATCTTTATTTACATCTGGATGATACTTTTTAGCAAGCTTTCTATATGCTTTTTTTATATCATTTTGTGTAGCACTTTTATCAACACCTAAAATGCTGTAATAATCTTTGTACTCCATACATTTCCCTCCTTTTCCTGCTATCTCAATACTTAATCTACCATAAATTCTTCAAAATACAACCTTCAAGTATAAAAAGTCTGACTTTGACTATCTCTGACCTTAAATATATAATACTAGAATTTCTCAAAAAAATCAAGAAAAAATTTATTCTTCAAGGGTATAAAGATGCTCTTTTATATCTTTTAAGTATAAAAAAGGTTCTCCAACAAAATATATTCTTAAATAATGCAGTGAACGGGTACATATTGTATAAAACAATTTCCTGTCCTCTTCTAAAGAATAGTTTTTATAATTTGCATTATATACCAACACGGCATCATACTCTAGTCCCTTTATAAGATAGCTTGGAATTATAATTGTACCTTCTGGAAATTCAGTATCTTCATTTCCCACAATATTTACATCAATTCTTCCCTTTAGCATGCTGTATGCATTTTTACACTCTGCATACGTTTTACACACAATTGCTATAGATTTAATTCCCTTTTTTCTGTAATCATTTACATGGGCTATAATTTTGTCAATAAGCTCTTTTTCATTTCCACACCCTGTTATCTTTGGCTTTTCTCCTGGTCTAGCCACCACCTCATAAGCTTTTTCTTTAAAAATAATATTTTGAGAAAACTCAGAAATTTCTTTTGTAGATCTATAGCTTTTATCTAATTTCACTATAAAAGGGCTTGTTTTTTCTCCTCTTATTTCACTAAAAGTTCCCACATTGTAATAAGGATGAATTGTTTGGTTTAAATCCCCTAAAATTGTAATTTTACTGTTTTCAAAACATTTAAAAAGCACTTTGTACTGTATAGGTGAATAATCCTGGGCTTCATCTATAATCACGTGTTTTATTGTATCTTTCTTTACTCTTTGCAAAAAGTATTCTAAGTATATAATAGGAGCTATGTCATCATAAGATACCCTGTTATTGTTTAGCCTGTTTACTATACTTTTTCTTATATAATCCAATTCCTCAGGCAGCTGAATCCCTTTTGACACTTGGTTAAAAACTTCTTCATTTTCAAAAAGCATTTTATATAAATCCAGTGAATGATACCTTGTAAATTCAATTATTTTAGATTTTAACAAACCAATTTTATTTCTTACAATTGAACTTGCCTTATATCTTACTTCACCATAAGATGAACTAACATGTTCCGGGTCCTTATCAAGGACTTGGGTTAATTCTTTTATAGTTTTATTTCCGTGCTTTTCTAAAATGGTAAACAACCTTTCACGTATTAATTTCAGGCGTTCCCCATAGGGAAAATGCTTATAACTATTATTATAAAGATCTGATATTTCCTCTGAACTTATAATATTTTTGCCATCATAAATTATATCTGGGAAAGAAATTTCTTTATTTTGTAAATAGTCAATATAGTTTTCCATTAAGTTTACAAACTCTTTACCTGATTTGAACTTTATCTCCTTTGCCCTTTTTTCATTTCTAAAGCAAAGAAGTTTTTCCAGCTGGAAATTGAGATTTTCTAATTTTATTCCACTATCAAAGAATTTTGCAGCAAAATCCATAAAAGAAGTTTGCCTTATATTTTCCTCTCCTAGTTCAGGTAAAATGTTGGAAATATAACTTGTGAATATCTGGTTAGGTGAAAAAATAATTATATCACGAGAGGTTATTGTATCTCTAAATCTATATAAAAGATACGCCGCACGGTGAAGGGCAATTGATGTTTTGCCGCTTCCCGCAGGTCCTTGAACAATCAAAATTGAACTTTCTTCATTTCTTATTATCCTGTTCTGCTCCTTTTGAATGGTACTTACTATTGTCCTCATTTTGTTGTCTACATTTTTACTGAGAATTTCCTGAAGTATATCATCATCTATTTTTACATCGGTATTAAACATGTAATTAATTTTATTACCAGATATCTTAAACTGACGCTTTAAAAGTATTTCACCTTCAATTATCCCATCTGGACATTTATAACTGGCACTTCCAATTTCATATTCATAAAAAATGCTGCAAATAGGTGCTCTCCAATCATAAATAAGTATATCGTCTTTGTGAAAAAGGGTAGAAATTCCTATATAAACCTTCTCAGCTTCCTTTTCACCTTTTTCTATAAAATCCACCCGTGCAAAATAAGGAGAGTTTTGTAGTTTTTCCATTTGAGTTTTTTTCTTTATAAAAAACTTCTGTTTATCGCTATGATGTTTTAATTCATCTAAAAATTGTTTTGTTTCAACCAATCTGTCAAAATCATCTGAAAAGTGAGCAGTATTTTCCCACATTAATTTGTTAGTGGAAATCAAATCTCCTTTAATGTTTTTTAAATATTTGTCTATTATTTCTATATTTGCCTGGATTATTATATATACTTTTTCAAGCCTTTCTGTTTCGTATAGCCAGTCCTTCTCACTTATCTGCATAAACTTCCTCCTCGTGCCATTTCTCGCGCCATTTTAAAATAATTCAGCTATGATCATTTTCTATTTAATATTTCTTTATAGACTTTAATATATTCCTTTACCATCTTTTCCTGACTAAACCTTTCTTCTACAGTTTTGCGACAGCCTTCCCTTGATATGTTTTTCACATCTTTTATTAACTGGCACATTTCTTCACTGTTTTTAGCTATAAATCCATTTACACCGTTTTGAATTAATTCAGGCATGGAACCTTTATTAAATGCCAGTACAGGAGTTCCACAAGCCATTGATTCAACAACACTTAAACCAAAAGGCTCATTAAAATTAATTGGATGAAGCAGTGCATATGCATTTCCTAAAATTTCATCTCTTTTTTCAGGTCCCACAGATCCTATGTACTCAATATCTTCCCCTAAATGAGGTTTTACGTACTCTTCATAATATTTTTCATCCTGAATGATACCGGCAATAATAAGTTTCATTCCTACTTTTTTTGCTATTTCTATTGCTTCTTTAGCTCCTTTGTCCTGGTGAATTCTTCCAAAGAAAAGAAGATATTTTCCCTCTTCCTTTTTCAAAGTGAAATTATTAATGTCAATGCCGTGATATACAGTTTTTATATAGTCAAGTTCAGGACTTCTGTCAGCATCACTAATGGAAACATAATAGGTTTTTTTGTTGTACTTTTTGTATACAGGCAAAATTTTAGGTGATGAAAATCCATGAATGGTTGTAACCATAGGCGTTTTTATAAGTCCGCTATAGGATATAGGCAAAAAATCAAAATTATTGTGAATTATATCAAACTCATCTGCCTGCTCCATAATTTCAGATATATGGAGACATTCCCACACTTTAGGGTCTATGCTTTTGTCCTCTTCATAGGGTCTTTCACAAATTCCCCTTAGCTTTGCCGTAGTTACTGAATCCTTTGTTGCATAAAGGGTTACATCTACATTCTCCTTTACCAATCCTTCCGTCAAAAGAGAGACAACCCTTTCCCATGGTCCATAATGCCTTGGAGGAGTCCTCCATGCAATAGGTGATAATATTGCTACTTTCATATCTAAAACCCCTTTCTACTATGATTATTGCTATAAATTAAAACACTCCTATTACACAGATGCTTATCATTGTTATTTTATAATATTTTATACATATTGTATAGTGGAAAACTAATTTTAGACTGTCTTACTCATTAAATAATTTTATCTTTTTAAATTTGCAGGAATTTTGCTAAACTCCGTAGTACTATTATACTTATGTTCAAATAATTTAACAAATGGCACACTTTATTTTCCTATAATAATATCACAATATTGAAAATAGTATTTATTATCTAGAAAAAATATTGTATAATTAATGTAGAGATGTATTATGTAAAGGAGAGTTCATATGGCAGTAAACGTTAACCGTATGCAACCTAAGTTCTTCTCAGATAAGAGCAGAGTAATCGCCAAACTACACCGACCTAAAGAAGACGAAAGAGTAAAAAATGTTCTAAACAGAATCATGTCCTTTTCTGAAAGTCAAGCACAGTCAATTCTTGACAAAGTTGTAGAAAATTTCTCTCACAGACATAAAAATATCTGGCATATCTTTGATAGAAATTTTAATGCTATTAAGAATTTTTTACCTGATGGTGTCCGTTTAAGTGATGCCAGAAGGGCACTTATTGGAGCATCTTTTACAAATGAGTATTCAATACAGGCTGCTGCATTTTTTAATCCATCCATTGTTCCACATTTTAATCAACATGGACTACCTAAAGACTCTATAAGATTTATACTAAGTTTTCGCTCCACAGGCGAAAACCACATTTCTTCCATTGAGTTTAGAAGTGGTGTAATTGATAAAAAATTATCCATAAAACTAGATGATGTAAGTAAATTTGCTGAAACACCTGAAGTAATAAAAAATCCTACTTATGATAAACACACTTTTTTAATTAAACTTAAAGAAATGAAGTGCATGGATTACCATGTAAATGAGATTTTTTCATACTTAGGTGACAGTTTCACATTATCAGAACTGTTAGCCTCAATAAATCTTATACAAAAACGGGAAGTATCTTTGACTTCTGCATTTGAAAAGACAATTAGCGACATAAAATGGCTGGCAGAATCAAACTATGAAATAAAGTTTAGTTTTGATCAAAAATTATCAGAAAGAGTAATTGTACCTGTGTCAAGTAATGAAAGTAACGGAATTGAAGATGCAAGATTTGTACAATTTACCGATGACAATGGAAATATTAAATATTATGCAACTTATACTGCCTATAACGGTAGAAGTATATTGCCTCAATTACTTGAAACCAAAGATTTTCTTTCTTTTAAAATGATAACATTAAATGGGAAATCAGTAAGGGACAAAGGCATGGCCTTGTTCCCACGAAAAGTGAATGGAAAATATATGATGATATCCAGAATAGATGGAGAGCAATTGTTTATTATGGAGTCTGACAATATACATTTTTGGAATGAACACAAGCTTTTGAAAAAACCTGAGTTTCCCTGGGAAATAATGCAGATTGGTAATTGTGGTTCTCCCATTGAAACAGATGAAGGTTGGATTTTGCTCACCCACGGGGTAGGACCTATGCGTCAGTACTGTATCGGGGCAATTTTACTTGATTTAGAAGACCCTTCAAAGGTAATAGGTGTCCTTGAGGAACCTCTTTTAACCCCGACAGAAGAGGAGCGTGAAGGATATGTTCCAAATGTAGTGTACTCCTGTGGGGCTCTCCTTCATAATGACCAGCTAATTATACCTTATGCAATGTCCGACACCAATTCAGGTTTTGCCTCTGTACCTGTAAAAGAGCTGTTTGATAATTTTAAAATGTTATAAATTAGATGTTTTTATGAAAAATCTTTTTATAATTGTTTATTCCTCTTTGTTTGTATGTTTTTTACTGTTTTTCCCTTCAGGTGTTAAACCTTTGAATGTGTTAAACCTTTGTTATTATAAAATTACTTAAAAAAAGATGGCAGATAGTCTTTTCCTTCTGCCACCTTTTTATTAATTTTTGAGACAAAATACATTTTAATATGAATATTTAATTTTGCCGGCATTTTTATTCTTGTACTAAACTGCTTCCGACAAATTTAAAATTAATTTTTTTACTTTCATCATTTTCCAAATATATTGTAAAACCTGTTTTTTCTTTATTTATTTGATATAATACATAATCCATTCTTTTGTTCTCCACTATAACAATTGTATCCTGGTTATCTATCATCCACACCTCTTCGTCAGCTTTGATATCTTCAATAGCTTTTGTCTCTTTCCAAATCCCATCCTGCATTTGCCATGTAGCAAAACAAAGAGGTGCCGGTATATACAGGTTCACACATCCTATTATTACAATATTCACGTTTCCTTCATCTTCTACAATCATAAAATCTGAAACAATAACACTATCTATTTCATATAGCACTTGTGAATTGACTCCATTATCATCCCACCACTGTATAAAAGTTGTATACATTGATGACTTCCCATATATCCCATCCAAACCAAAAAAACGAAACAATCTGATACTAATTCCACTGTCAGGACAAGTTTTTGTTTCTACTACAGACATTAACGGAAATTTTTCTTTAAATTCTTCATCACTTAATTTAACAGTGTATTCGTCTTGAAGGAAATATTTAAAACATGTAATAAAATTATCTGCCGCTCTAATTCTTTCTTCATCAGAAAGAGAAAAATCAGCTTGTTTTTCCCAATATTCATTTAATATTGAAATACGTTTAAGCATATTCTGCTCTTTTATATCTAAATGTACAATAGGACTTTTTTCAGTACCGTCTAATTTTATCCTATATGGTTCAACATCTTCTGCAAAAATAGCTGTATAATATATCCAATCACCAACAAAATGTATACCACTAACTCGACCTTCACTTATTTTTTCTTTACTGCTTCCATCAGGTTTTATTATATATAAATTATCATAATCAGATAAATTACGATAATATATCCATTCTCCATCAATATTAAAATCTAAAACTTCGTCTTCTGTAATAATACTTTTATTGTTACCATCAATATCAATTTTACATAAGTTTCTATCGCCGTTAACATAATAAATCCACTGATCATATAAAGTAAATATATATACTTTTTCATCTGAAAGTTTGATTTTTTCAGTGCCATCTGTTTTTATTTTGTGAAGAAAATATTTATATTCTCCTTCTTCAGGAATATATGTTTCAGTTCTACAATATATCCATTCGTCCTCAACAATTATATTTATAACATAATCATCACTTATTTTTTGCCTGTTACTTCCATCCGTCTTCATTTTATATAATTCACCAATAGATTCTCCCTTTATATAATAACTGACACCATAATATATCCAATCACCTTTAACGTGTATGCTATTACATCTCTCTTCAGATAGCATCATTTTTTGAGTACCGTCTTTTCTAGCTTTGTATAATTTATAATTATCAGATTTGTTAATATAATATATCCAATCTCCAACAATATTTATGCTCTGTGCTTTATCATCTACTATTTTGGTTGTTTCTGTCCAGTCGGAATTCACCCTGTACAGTTTACCATCGCTTGTTCCTCCAACACCAATACCATTTACATAGTATATGTACCCGTCATTATACGCTGCATATCCACCATTTGCCAAGTTGCCGTAATTATTGCCTGATTCATTGCTGTTTGATATTTCTTGACTTGGTATTTCTTCCTCTACATTCTCTATAATAACTTCTTCAATTTCATGGTTATTATAATTATCCTGTTCTCTGTTTTCTACTTCTATGTTTTTACCACATCCACATAATAATGCGATTAGTATTGGTATAATGAAATATAGTTTTTTAGACATTATTTTTACACTCTCCTTATTTAATATATTTTAGTTTTTAGGCGGATTATAACTTAATTTACCGTTTAATATTGGTATACCTTTATCATCTCTTTTTACATTAGCCATTATCAGCTCTCTTTCGCCGACCTCTCTGATAAGGCTTGATATGCTGCTATCTATCCCGCTTCTATTGCGGACTACAGAATCTATATTATTTCTTGTGGAAGAAAGACTGCTTTTTATCTTTTCAAGACTTTTTGAAAGAGAACTAACTTTTTTTCAATATCTTTTAATGAATTAAGATCAACAGGCATATATGACATAATTACTCCCCCTTATATAAAATCAATTTTATTACTTCATTACATACTTATTATATTAAACATTATTTTTATATTTAATAATTTCTGACAAACTGCACGATTTTTAGGATGAATTGCATTGTTTATTTAAATCTCACTTTTAAATCCTTATTCCACATACTTTACCGGCACATTTGTCCTGCTATGCATTTACATTATTACTTATAATTAATATGAAAAGACTGATTTTATCTGTCTATGTGATTAACAGACATACATATACTAAAACTCCCTTCTTCTCCGTAAAAAATCTCTACCATAAGAGTAGCCCCGTCAGTATCCCTTTCATATGTCCATAAAGAATCCGCCGACATAACCTCCCCATGCTCAACAAAGCCTGCTTCCCTAAGCTGATTTTTGTATATTTCCAAAACACTTCTGTCCAAAAATCTATATCCTCCTGTCCAGGCATAGCCAGGAAGCGTGAAGTAGTCATAAGGAATAACCTCGCCATTTAACATTGGGACAGGAAACATAAGATCAGGTATATTGGCGTATAACTCCTTCTCCTCAATACTGGTTATTTCCCCGGTAACTGAGTTTACCCAAACATATACGACAGGCTCTCCAACAGAGTAAGATACCCAATCTGAATAATCCAGCAAAAAAGCATAATGTAAAACATTTTCTTCCCATTTATTATTACCCGGCAGATATAATATTTTATAGTCTTCTTCAAATCTATTATTTAACCAGGCTTCTGCCTCATCAGCTGAAAATTTTGTTCCGGCAATCTCTAAAACTTCTTCTGTATGTTCCGATGTTTCGCTTTCTGATTTTTCAGGTTCCTGCATTGCATAATCCGGTGCTGCGCTTTCTAATTTTTCAGGTTCCTGCGTTGCATAATCCGATTTCAAACTATTAGGTTCCACATTTTCTGTTGGTTCATATGTTGGCGAAGACTTATCTCCATTGCTGCAGCCACTATGTACCAAAACAAATACAAGCAACATAGAAAATAGTAACAATACATAGGTATATTTTTTCATAAAATTCATTCCCCTCTCCCCCTATAAAATTCAAAATTATTTTTATTACATGTTCTTTGTTATAATACACCTGCATTCCATATTAATTTTCCGTAAAATTATTTTTCTTTCCACTTAATAATATCTGGATATATCATTTCCAGGTATTAGTGTCAAGTCTTGATTATAAAATTTTACGGTTTTTTTGATCTTAACATTGAAACCGCCATTATAATAACTATAAATGATGCCACCACCAGACTCACTCTTAATATTACAACATTTAAAAAGGACGTCTCAGTTCCTGCCCCTGCTGCAGCACTTAAACTTGAACCTATAATAATCCCGGCGATAATGATGCTCACAGAAAGCAAAATTAAACTAAAGGACATCCTGTTTAATGCTCTTTCAAATCTTTTTTGTATTTCCCCTATTTCCTTAATCTCCAGCTGAAAAGCAAAATTTTCATTTTCCATCTTCATTAAAAAATTCAGCATTGCAGAGGGAAGCTCAGACAGCAGCTCCCTGTAGTTCCACAAATTCTTTCTTATATCCCTACTTATTCTCTCTAAAGTAAAAGATTTATAAATAAGCCTTTTAGCAACCGGCTTTATAATTACAGCCGGATTTGTATTGGGAGACAGCTTTTCCAGTACACCCTGAAGCGTTCCCAATGTTTTGGCCAAAAGTGCAAATTCCCTTGGAATTCTTATTTGGTTTGAATGTGCTATATTAAAAATTTCATATACCGCTTCATCAATTTTTATTTCTTTCAAAGGCATTGTCAGGTATTTATCTATAATTTCATCCACATCTTTTTCAAACTTTTTTAAATTACTTTTATTTTGCATTGCCCCCAAATCAACTATTGACTTCACAACCAATTTGCTGTTTCTGGAGGTAACCCCTATGAAAAATTTTAAAATCATATTTTTTCTGGACTCACTTAAAGTACCAACCATCCCTAAATCTAAGAAAACTATCGTACCATCAGGCAAAATCCGTATATTCCCCGGATGTGGGTCTGCATGAAAAAAACCATCCCTTAATATCTGGTTACAAACAGAAGTTGCAAGCCTTTCTGCAATTTCATTCCTGTCTAAACCGGCTTTGTCAAGTTTCTCATGGTCATCTATTTTAATGCCTTCCACATACTCCATGGTAAGAACGCGTTTTGTGGTGTAAACCCACTTTACATTTGGTACAATAATACCTTCATCCTTAGCAAAATTCTCTTTAAACTTGTCTAAATTTTCTGCTTCTTTGGTAAAATCCAATTCATTTTTAATTACACCTTCCAGCTCTAAAACCGTTTCTTTGAAGCTGTATGTTTTGCCGTACTTGGTGTGGTTGTCCACAAAGCTCGCCAGGTCTTTTAGAATATTTATATCCTGTTTTATTATTTTTTCTGTTTCCGGTCTTTGCACTTTAACGGCAACTTCCTGGCCTGTAATAAGCCTTGCCCGATGTACCTGGGATATGGAAGCTGCTGCTATAGGTTTTTCTTCAAATTCTTTGTATATATTTTTTAATTCCTCTTTAAACTCTCCTTCTATAACTTTTTTTACTTCATCAAAGGAAATAGAAGGCACTGAATCCTGAAGCTTCTTCAGCTCTTCCACGATATCCGCCGGCAGGATGTCAGGCCTTGTACTCAACACCTGCCCAAGCTTAATAAACGTAGGCCCAAGTTCTTCTAATGACAAGCGAAGCCTTTCTCCCGTGGAAAGCTTGGCCTTATCACTTTTTGCATCTTCGTCTGAACTTAGTTTTTTCATTTTTAAATATTTAAAAATCCCAAGCTGGTCCAGCAGCAAACCAAAGCCGTGCTTTGTCAGCACTGCAATTATCTGCCTGTATCTTGCTATGCTAATTTTCCTGTTTATCACAATACCATTCCTGTTCCTTGATAATATGTATTATTTTTCTTTTTAAAAAGTGAAATGTCTAGCCAAAACTAAACATTTAGTTTTAGCTAGAACACTTATACACACTCTTGGCTTTTCTTTTATTTTATATCAAACATTTCTAAATGTCTACAGTACTAAGATAGGAAATTAAATAGGAAATAAGACTTTCAGAGCCTTTATTTCTGTTATAACCATCTTCTGTAAGACCGTCAAAACAGCCACCTGTTTCAGCATCCACCAAGCTTATACCTTTAATGTTAGCTCCTTCATACCACTTGTGACACCTCTTTGCCTGCTGTTTATATTTAATATTACCTGTAATGCTATAAGCTTCTAAATATGTCAAAACGGTTTCGCAGGCTTCAACAGGCTGTTCATCGTATTTAGCAGGTTCCTTGCCCTTTACAAACCATCCGTCACAACCTACAGCTTTAAACAGACCGTCTTTAAAAGTTACACTTTCCAAAAACTCAAGACTTTCTTCTGCAACTTCTAAAAACTCCTTGTTACCTGTGACTTTGTATGCTTTAAAAAGTGACCAGGGCAATACACTGTTGCTGTAAGTTATAGAATCTTCAAACCATTTCCAATCATCACTTCTGTTTTCATAGTAAGTATTTTTCAGGTCCTCTGCTAAACTTAAAATATATTTCTTTAAAGAAACATCTCCCATATACTCCATTCCTATAATGGAATAAGCTTTAGACCTTGGATAATTAATAGAAGTAATATTGGGCAGGGCTTTTTTAAATATATACCTCAAAGCCCCTTTTACTCCTAAAGGGGTATGGGGGTTGGAAATAGCATAGCCCAAAGCCCATAGTGACCTTCCGTAACTATCCTCTGACCCCTCTTCTTCAAGCCACCTTCTGTCATAGCTCATAAAGTTTTTAAATCTTCCCTTTTCATTTAAGGCATTTAGCATAAAAGAAGAAAACCTGTGTATTAAATTAATATATTTCTTATCCCCATACCTTTCATACAACATAACTGCCATAATCAAGGCACGGGCATTATCATCTGTTGTGTACCCGTATCTGGGGTCTGGCACCCCATATTTTGAGTGTTGAAATATACCTGTATCGTCTGTTAATAGAAAAATATAATGATCATTTATTTCTTTATTTCCTTCTTTATTTGGCAAAGTATTTTCCATTACTGTATCACCTTATTATCTTTTATTGTAATGCCTTGTTATCTCTTTTAAGTTATTATACTACCCTGGTATCTTTTAATCTTGCTTTTTCAACTGTGTCAATGAACATTTTAACATATTGTTTTGCAATATCTTCCCACATCATTGTTCTGCCAAGACTCAATGTCTTGCTTTCCATTTCTTGTTTTTCTTTTGGATTTTCAATAACATATTTTAATTTTTCAGCTAAAGAATCAGCATTTTTAAACTCTGCTAAAAGTCCACGCCCCTCTGAGAGCATTTCTTCTGCATACCTATAGGGGGTTGAAACTATTACCCTTCCATATCCCACAGCATAAGCAAGGGTACCGCTTACTGCCTGATCTTTCCCTAGGTATGGCGTCATATATATATCTGACAATCTTAAGTACTGGATAATTTCATCCTTAGAAAGATATTTATCAATAAATATAACATGTTCTTTAATACCTAGTTGGTTAACTTTATCAATAAGCTTTTCCCTGTATTCTTCACCTGATTCCTTTTTAATAGCAGGATGTGTTTGACCTAAAATAAGATATACTACATCCTTATGTTCTTCTACAACTTTAGCAACTGCTTCAATTCCATATTCAAGTCCTTTTCCAGGGCTTAAAAGTCCAAAAGTACTAATTACATTTTTATCTGAAAAGCCATGTTTTTCTTTTAGTTTTTCACGGGATTCCAAAATTCTGTATGGAACACCATGGTGAATAACCTCTACCTTAGATAAATCCATTTCATATACATCTTTTAAAATAGGCTTTGTGTTTTTAGCCATGGTAACAACTTTTGAACTCATTTTTCCAAGCTCTTTTAATACTTCTTTTTCCTTTTCACCTGGACTTGGAAGCACTGTGTGAAGGGTTGTAACAAAAGGTATTTCTAAATTTTTTGCAAAATCCAAAATATACTCTCCCGCTGTTCCTCCAAATATTCCATACTCATGCTCTATTACAACCAATTCTATATCTGATTTGTTTATTTCTTTAGCTGCCTTAATATAACTTTCTCTGTCATGCTGTGAAATCTCCATTATTACTCTGTCGCTGTAATTATATTCATTACTATCACTTATCGCTATAACCTTAGGGCTATCTATTAGATCCACCTCATCTAAAGCTCTTGCTAAATCCTGTGTAAATGTTGCTAATCCACACTCCCTTGAAGGATATGTGCTTAAAAATGCCACGTTTCTTATTCTATTTACTGCCATATTAAAACCTCCCATTAAAATATGTTTTTATGTTTTTAAAATTTGAGACAGGGAAAATCCCCCATCTCAAGGTTCTATACTGCAATTGGATGGCAAACACCTTCTGTTAGTATTACATTATACTCTTCAGTATTCATATCAACTGTGCAATTTGACATTATAACTGAATTGACAATTAAAGCTTCTTTTTCTACACTTGCATTATCCCAAAGTACACTTCCGATAATTTTTGAACTGGTACCTACACGTGAATTATCACCTAAGAATGTATTAGGACCAACTACAGCATAGGCACCCACTTCAACATTATCTCCAATATAAACCGGTCCTATAATTTTAGCATTTTGATGTATTTTAGCCGTACTGCTTATATATTGAGGATTATTTTTAAAATCGTGATTTAGCATTTTAAAGTCCCCACTTAGTATGTCCTTATGAGCCTTTATATACTTATCAGGCGTTCCAAGATCCAACCAATAGGAACATTTATTATACACTGCTATTTTCTTCCCATGGTCAAGCAGCTTAGGATATGTTTCTCTTTCAATTGAAACTGTTCTACCCGAAGGTATTTCATTAAACAACTCTGGCTCAAATATATAAATACCTGCATTTATAAGATTTGAAGTTGTCTCATGAGGTTTGGGTTTCTCTTTAAAAGCAGTAATAAATCCTTTATCATCATATTCAATAACTCCATAAGCAGATGGGTCTTCTACCTGTGTTGTTGCAATGGTAGCAAAAGCACCCTTTTCTTTATGCCATTTAATCATGTCTGAAATATCTATGTCGCTTAATATGTCTGCATTAAAAACAATAAAGGTGTCATCAAAAAAATCTTCTGCATTCTTTATTGCTCCCGCTGTCCCTAAAGGTATGTCCTCTGAGATATAGTTTATCTTTATCCCTAATTTCTCCCCATTCCCAAAATATTTTTCAATTTTGTAAGGTTTATAGCATGTACTAAGTACTATTTCTTTTATACCATGCCTTTTTAGCCTTTGGATATTCCTTTCTAAAAGGGGTTTTCCAATAACTGGAACCATAGGCTTTGGCAATTCATTTGTAATTGGCCTTAACCTCGTACCCTTTCCACCTGCTAAAAATAACGCTTTCATTGATATCCCTCCTAAGTGCTTTTATTTTTAGTGCATATATTAAACTTAATGGTAATTTTATTTATTGCCCATTTTTAGTGGTGATTCTATATATTATTCGTTTATGTGGATCTTATTTTTTTCATTTGCACTTGACTAAAGACACACCTTTAAAGCTTTAATAATACAATCAAAGCTTAAAGTAATACAGAAATACAAAACAAATACTGCATACAAATAATAAAACAAATATCTTGTTACAAGTGATTTATACCTAAAAAAAATAGCAATTTAAAAGAGTACTTTAAGATATAATAAATACACAATGTATTTATATTAAAGACACTTGCTTTAGCACTCTCTTCCCCTGAGTGCTAATACTATTTTATGTGATATTTTCCTTTTTGTCAATAGGGTTAAGTTTGAAATGTATTTCAGGCAGCACTATCCTGATTTTATAATCTGAATCCTCCCTTTGCCAGTAAACAATAAATTTAACCTTTGCATCGCTAGGCGTATACCCCATTTTATTTATAGACTGGATTTTGTTTTTAAACTGTTTTGAAAATTTTAATATTTTTTGCCCTTTTAAATTACAGCAATACTCCTCATCTACTATTAGCCTATCTCCTGTATTAAGATTAAAAATCAAGTTTTGACAGTGTATGAAAAAATCCAGCCACACATCTTTAAAGCCTAGCTGCACTACTATTTCATCAGGGGGAGAATATATATTTTTATCTTTTGTTATTTCCATTTCCTCTGCCCTAATATATTTAAAATAATCCCCATTATAATGAATTATAAGATTCTCTTTTGCTCTTGTCATGGCAACATAAAGAAGTCTGATATCTTCATCAGATTTAATATTAAATCTGTCAAGCATCAAATATACATTGTCAAATTCCCGTCCTTTTGCCTTATGAAAAGTTGATACAAAAATAGTTTCTACTCTTCCACTATAAAAGTCTTCAAGATTTGATTCCCGAATAAAAATTTCTAAATCTGTTTTGTATTTATTTTTAGTATTTACACATTCAAAATCCTTTATAAGGTTAGCACAAATTTCTAAATTGGGACTTTTAGCATAGGTTTCTTTTAGCTTCCTCTTTGCTTTTTTCCAGATTTCCTCACTTATCATGTAGGAATCTTCAAGCTTTAGCTGGTTCAAAAAAAACCTTACTTCTAAAAGATTCTGTATGCCAAATCCTTCATTTGACTGTATTAATTTTGCCTCCATTCCGTTTTTTAAAAGCAATGATGTAAATTGCAGTGCCTCATCATTGGTTCTAGTGAGTACACAGGTAGACCCTGCAAGGTCAGCAGATAATATATCTGCTGCTGTGGGCAAAATAAGATTGGTGCTTTTGTGTTCCACCAACTTTATCTTTCCATTGTCATTTTGAAAAGCAACAATAGGAGTGGTTTTTAGCCGATAAGATAACCTTTTTACAAACTGGTTGGTAAAATCAACTAAGTTTCTTTTGCTCCTGTAATTTTCTAAAAGTTCATAAACCTTTGCACCCTTTTCTTTTATTAAATGCTCTAAATACTTTGAACTAGAACCTCTAAATTCATAAATGTTTTGGTCATCATCGCCCACTGCAATTACACGCATATTTTCATTGTGTTCCATTAAGGCATTTATTAGTGCAAATTCATCCTCATCCATATCCTGTGCTTCATCAATTACCAAAACAGTTTTTGTTATTTTTCCTGTCTCAACTTCTCCCTTTTTTATTTTTTCCACCGCTTCTTTAACTATTTTATCTGACTTCTCTAAAGTTCCAACCCGCCCTAGCAAATCAAAACAATAGGAGTGAAATGTTTTTATATCTATAAAATTTGCAGCATTGCCTATAAGCTTTAATAAACGTTTTTTAAATTCAGTGGCAGAAGACCTGGAAAAAGTCAGCATCAGCAGTTGATCATGCCTTACATCCTCCATCAACATCAATGATGCTAATTTATGAACCAAAATCCGTGTCTTTCCACTCCCTGGTCCTGCTGCCACAACAATATGCTCTGACTCTTTGTCATTAATAATCTTTAGCTGGGTTGGGGAAAGTTCACCAAAAATCTGTCTGAACTTTTCCGGGGTAATATTTCTTTTAATTTCATTTTGTCTAATTCCTTTAAAATATTTATTTAAAAAAGCGCTATAGTTAAGTTGAAAATAATCGTCTACAAACTGAAGAGCCTCTTTGTAATCCTCTATCATTTTTTTTGCATACTCCCCTACAATGTGGACTTGCTGTACTTTGTTTTCATAGTATTCCTTTAGTTTTTCATAGTGCTCCATCCTGTATCTTTTTTTATTGTCTTTTTCTATACGCTCAATTTCCATAGGATTGTATAAAACAAAAAATCCCCCTTCAATTGACAAGACCCCGATTCTTGACATGTAAAAAAGAGTGTCTTCAATATCCTTATTGGTTATTTTAGTATTAAACAGCGTTATCCTGTTTTCAAATGCCTGTTTTAATTCATAAATTGAAAAATCAATCATTTCTATATCTTTATCTTCTTTTTTGCTCTTTTTATTATTGAGATATTCTAAAATAAATTGAGCCAATTCATATCTTTTTGAAAGTTTTTCTTTTAGAGTTTCTATTTGAAAATTGCAAAAAATCGCCATATGTTCTCTGGAATGACTTAATATCTGCCTTTTCACCCAGCCTTTAATTGTCCAAAAATTTATAATGGTTTTTATGCTGTTGGAGTTTACATCCTCTATACCTTCCTCTTGTGCCTGTTCATTTAACTCTTTAATATTATAAACTTTTTCCCCATATTCTAAATTTGACAATAAAAATTTTTCAATATACCAAAAATTTTTTAATATACTTAATAAGCGTTTTTCACTTGCACCTTTTTTCATAAAGACTCTTAAATCTTTCATATCAGCTAAAATATTTTCTTCTTTAAATAAATTTATAATTTCTATTACTTCACTTTTTTCAATCCCTAAATGATCTGCTATATAGTCAACTCTTGATTCTGCATCATCTGTTTCTTTGGTATTTTTATTAGAAAAAAGCTTTCTAATAATTCTAACTGCCTTTTCCTTTTGTTTGTCATTGAATTTATCAGAATTATTTATTTTACAAATTGCCTCATATGCATTTCTTGTAAGAATGCTATCGGCATATACCTTTGGCATGTTCTGACCTCTTTTTACATACCCTGCATCCTCTAGTGCTGCAATAGCTGTTTTTACCCTTGTTTCAATTCCTACAATACTGTCATCCCAGCCAGCTTTTCTTGCAATTTCCAGTGCAGACTGAGATACTTTTAAGCGAAATCTCGTAATATCTTTAATGGCTTTCCACACTTGCTGTATTTCTTTTATGCTGACTTTTGTCTGATTTAGTAAAATGAAGTGTTTGTTTAAATCTTCTTCATTAAAAAGGACAAAACAATCAGCAGATATATTTTCATCCCTGCCTGCCCTTCCAGCTTCCTGAATGTAGTCTTCTAAAGAGCTAGAAATTTCATAGTGAATAACCATGCCTACATCTTTTTTGTCAACTCCCATTCCAAAGGCAGAAGTAGCCACCATAATTTGAACTTGCCCGTTTATAAATGCATCTTGATTTTCACTTTTCTCTTTTTTGTCCATTTGCCCATGATACGGCTTTGCTAAATAACCATCTTCTGTTAATCGTTCTGCCAAAAGGTACGCACTTCTTGTACGAGAAACATAAATAATTGTAGGGCATCTTTTTTCTTCAAGAAGCTCTCTTACACAATCATATTTATCCTCTTTTGTATCTTTCATAAATACTTTGTAGTGAAGATTGGCTCTTGATGCATTGGCACGAAACACCTCTAAGTCAAGGGAAAGCTTTTCTTTAAAATAATTTTTTATATCTTCAATTACCCTTTGCCTTGCTGTTGCAGTAAAGCAGGAGATGGAAATTGATTTTTGCAAATTTTTCTTTTCCTGTATTGATTTTATGAAATCCCCAATATAGAGATAGTCAACTCTAAAATCATGCCCCCAGGCTGAAAAACAATGTGCCTCATCAATGACAAACCTGACAACATTTCTTCCTAAAAGAAGTTTTTCCACCGTCTTTGAACGCAAAGATTCCGGCGAAATATAGAGGATGGAAGCAGAGCCGTTTTCAACCCTTTCAATAGATTTAGCCCGCTCAATAGGGTCAAGGAGCCCGTTTATGGTTACAGCCTCTGTTATACCTGCCTTTTCTAAATTGTCAACCTGGTCTTTCATCAGTGATTGCAAGGGAGATATAACCACCGTTAACCCCTTTTCATTTATACCACTCATTAATGCAGGCAATTGAAAAGTAACGGATTTTCCTCCTCCTGTGGGGAATACAGCAAGGAGGGATTTGTTTTCCACAGCTGCCTTTGCTGCTTTTTCCTGCAAAGGCTCACCACCATATTTTCTAAAGGAATCAAATCCAAAAAATCTTTTTAATCCTTTATGAATGTCAAGAGCTTCATTACAATAAGGACACCCCGAAAGGCATGGGTTATTTCTTAAAAGGAACATAATTCTTCTTGTTTCGGGAAATTGTTTTAATACCCATGGAGGTGTAATTGAATATCTGTCCGCTGCATTTATTAAAGCCAGACAGTACGCCAGCTCAATGGGGTAATCTGAAATCATTTTTGAAATATTTGCATTTTTACATATTAGTGAATGAAACTTTTTATCAATTAGTTCTTCTATACTTTTTTCTTCATTTTTGTACTCAATAAATTTAAAAAAAGCACTAAATTCTCTTTTATCTTTTAATAAAATATAAAATATTTGTTTTAATTCTTCGTCTATATTTTTAAAAGCTTCAACTTCATCATAAAAAAGATTTTTAGCTTTTATTGCATCGTTTAAAGGATTGTTCATCTCCTCTGTCTGAAGTTTATCGTCTTTTAGTAAAGAGTGATAGGGTCTTGCAGGAAACAACAAAGGTGAGAAAAATAAAGTATCAATAACGTTTAAATCATCTATTTCTCCGCCTTTAATTGCATTTTTAATATATTTTAAATCGTGATTTATAATATTATGACCACAGATAAATTGAGAATCTTTGATAAAGTTAATAAAGTCAGTAATAGAACTAGAGTGGAAAGGACTGCCGTCTTCCTTAACCCCCCCTGTGTCAATGACTTTTTTGCTTTTTGGATGAACTTCCGTATCAATAAAAACAATTAAACTCATATTATCACATTTAATATTAATTTATTTTTTTAATTATTGCCATACCGTCATATTTTGTAACCTTTCCTGTTAATATTTTATAATCTTTAAAGTAAACTGTCAATGAAGGTAAGTCCAAATCCCCTCTTTTTAATTTCAATTGGTACAATATAACAAACTATTTTTTTATTTTAAGTCTTTGAGAAAGCATTGTATTTCTTTGCTGAATTTTATTATTTGAAACAGCCATATAAATAGCCTTTTCAGTTCCAACCAACACAAAAACCTTTTTTGCTCTGGTAACACAAGTATATAAAAGATTTCTTTGCAGCATCATATAATGCTGCATTGTAAGGGGTGCAACCACTACCTGATACTCACTTCCCTGACTTTTATGAACTGTTGTGGCATAAGCTAAAACCACCTGGTCAAGTTCAGTAACATCATACTCCACATCATTTCCATCAAAGCTTATAATCAATGTCTTATCTTCCATATCTATATGGGTAATATTTCCTATGTCTCCATTAAAGACGTTTTTGTCATAATTGTTTTTTATCTGCATTACTTTATCATTTAAACGGTATACAGTCCCACCATATTTTATTGTAATATTTGAAGGGTTTAATGCTTCCTGTAAAATAATATTTAAATTATGTGTTCCTGCTATTCCTCTTTGCATAGGTGACAGTACTTGAATGTCATTTATGGGGTTTATATTATAGTAAGAGGGAAGCCTTTTTGTACATAATTTTTTTATTGTTTCAGCTATTTTTTCTGGTTCTTCCTCTTCTATAAAGAAAAAGTCACTTTTTTTGCCACACTTAAGCTTTGGCATAGTACCTTTGTTTATTAAATGGGCATTGGTTATAATTGCACTTCCTAAAGCTTGCCTAAAAATCCTAGTAAGTCTTATAAATGTTACCTCACCTGAATCAATTATATCTTTTAAAACATTGCCTGCTCCCACAGAGGGCAGTTGGTCCACATCACCTACTAAAATAACGATAGTCTCATCTTTTACAGCCTTTAATAGATTATACATTAAAATTATGTCTACCATAGAAGTTTCATCAATTATTAATACATCACATTGCAACTTATTCTCAGCATTTTTTTGATATCCATCCATTGGGCTGTATTCTAAAAGCCGGTGTATTGTCTTTGCCTCCATGCCAGTGGTCTCTGACATTCTTTTAGCTGCCCGCCCTGTAGGTGCTGCCAGAAGCACCATCTTACCCATCTTTTGAAATATTTTAATAATTGCAAGAGTTGTTGTGGTTTTTCCCGTTCCAGGACCACCTGTTAAAACCATGAATTTTGAGGCAGCAGCCGCCTTAATTGCATCTATCTGTACCTTGTCATAGAATATATTACATTCTTTTTGTATATCATCAATAATCCTGTCTATATCTGATAATCCCAATGAACATTTGGTATTTACTATCTCTCGTATTCTCTTTGCTGTGCCAACTTCACTATGATAAAAAGGCGGAAGGTAAATTGAATTATTTTCATCAGGTATCACCAATTTGTCTTCTATCATTTTATCCAAAGTGCCTTCAACTAAATTTTCTTCCAGCTCTAATATTTTTATCGTCTCTGATACTAACTGCTCCCTTGTTGCATAACAGTGTCCCTCATTTGAAAGCTGGTTTAGTACATAAATTATACCTGACCTGCATCGCTCAAATGAGTTTTTATCAAAGCCTAGTTTTTGTGCAATTTTATCTGCAGTTTTAAAACCTATGCCCCAAATATCATCTGCCAAACGGTAAGGGTTCTCCCGAACTATACTTATACTTTCATTTCCATAGGTTTTATAAATCTTTACAGCATATCCTGTGGATACTCCATGGCTTTGTAAAAAAAGCATTACATTTTTTATTTCTTTTTGTTCATGCCAGGCTTTTTTTATCATTTCTAACCGTTTTTTGCCTATGCCCTCAACATTAATAAGTTTATCCGGTTCTTCTTCAATAACACGCAGGGTATCTTCTTTGAAATATCTTACAATTCTTCTTGCATATTTAGGACCAATACCTTTTATAAGCCCGCTTCCTAAATATTTTTCAATTCCTGCAATGGTTGCAGGGACAACTTCCCTATAGTCAAAAGCGTTAAACTGCCTGCCATACTTGCTGTCCATTTTCCACTGCCCTTTAAGCTTTAAAGTTGAGCCTACATTGACAGAAGCAAGGTTTCCCACAACTGTTACAAGGTCATAAAAACCTTTAGACTTTATCTTTATAACACAAAATCCATTATCTTCATTGACAAATGTAATTCTCTCAACAACTCCACTTAAATATTCCATAAAAACCACCTGTTATACCCCAGTAAATTGCATTCTCTTCTTATTTTCTTTATTATTAGACTAACATTTTTGCACTTGCCTTTCAACAATTTTAAAAATGTAAGACTTTAATTATAGCTTTTATTACTATATAATTAAAATAAGTAGAGGAAATTGACTTTAAATTACTTGTATTTACGAATTATAAACTAGCATATAATGATTAATTTTTTATTTCAGGGAGGGGAAGGTTTTGTTAAAGGGGAAAGTATTGTTTAAAAACAAACTAAAATTATGTCTTATTGTTATCACTGTTATTATTTTTTCTTGCAATTTAGGAAGTTTTTTTGTCACAGCATCTAATAATAATGTAGTTATAAATGGAACACAATTTAAAGATACCTCAGGCAACGTTATTCATGCCCATGGTGGAGGATTTTTAAAATACGGTGATTATTATTACTGGTACGGTGAATACAGAGACCAATCAAACCTGTTTAAAGGGGTTCGATGCTATCGTTCTAAAGATTTAGTTAATTGGGAATATAGAGGAGAAGTTTTATCTCCTAATTCTCATCCTGAATTAAACAGGGTAAATATTGAACGTCCTAAGGTTATGTACAATGAATTTACAAAAGAATTTGTAATGTGGATGCATTGGGAAAACGGTGTTCACTATGGTGAAGCAAGGGCAGCTGTTGCATATTGTGACACTCCTGATGGCAATTATACATATAAGGGAAGTTTTCGACCCTATCAAAACTCTGGTGTTATAGATCATGACCGTCCTGGCTACATGTCAAGGGACTGTACTGTTTTTGTAGATACAGACGGAAAAGGCTACTTTTTATCCTCTTCAAATGAAAATATGGACTTGCATTTATATGAATTAACTCCTGATTATAAAGACATTGCCTCCCTAGCTGCCAAATTATATGTAGGAAAACAGAGGGAAGCACCATGCCTTATCAAAAGAAATGGCTACTATTACCTTATAACATCAGGATGTTCAGGTTGGGATCCAAATCAAGCCAAATACGCCTACTCAAAGGATTTAAGAAGTGGATGGTCTGACCTTTATAATTTAGGTAACTCAACTACATACAGATCACAGCCCACTTATGTTTTACCTGTTCAGGGCACATCCGGCACATCCTATCTTTATGCTGGAGACAGATGGGCAGGTGCATGGGGTGGACGTGTAAATGAGTCTCAATATGTATGGCTTCCAATTGAATTTGTTTCTGATACAAAATTGATTATGCCTTATTACGATGCTATTGAAATTGATGCTAAAGCCGGAACTATTACTGAATACATGCCAGACAAAACCCGTTATAAAATTGTAAACAAAAATAGCGGTAAAGTTTTAGATATAAAAGACTCCTCCTCAGATAACGCAGCACAAATTGTTCAGTGGAGCAGTAATGATAGTTTGACTCAACAATGGTACCTAGTGGATGTAGATAATGGATACAAAAAAATTGTCAACGTTAAAACTGGACTTGCCCTTGATGTTAAAGACGAATCTAAAGATAACGGGGGTTTAATCATACAATATACAAGTACCGGCGGTCACAACCAACATTGGGAGTTTATAAATATAGGAAATGGGTATTATAAAATAAAAGGGCGTGGAAGTGGTAAATTAATTGATGTATACAAATGGTCTACTGATGATGGTGCAAATATTCAACAGTGGTCTGATGCAGATGGTGAAAATCAGCACTGGCAGCTGGTAAAAGTAGAGGATACCCCTCAATATATCATTGGAGATATCACAGGCGATGGTATAATTGATTCTAATGACTGTGTTTTGCTTCAAAGATATATTTTAAATATTATTGATTCTCTCCCTGGTGATAACTGGCAAGTTGTTGCTGATGTTAATAAGGACGGTTTTATTAACACATTGGATTATGCACTTTTAGGACGCCACATATTAGAAATCCAGAGCATAGCATTTGATTAATACGCTTTCGGTTTACCTTTTATTATATATGTTAAAAGATGGTATGATATTGATAACAATATTATGCCATCTTTTTCTATATACACCTAGAATAATTATTAGTTATAAAGGTAATTATATTTATTAATAATAATACAAGGGAGATTAAAATGAAAAAAATTCGTCTTGGAATAATAGGAACAGGTATGGCTTGGGAAAGACTTCATTATCCTGCTATTTTAGAACTTGGAGATAAATATGAAATAGCAGCACTTTGCAATAGAACTTTTAAAGATGCAGAAAATTTTGCAAAAAAAATAAATCTGAATTTAAATAATGTTTATGATAACTGTGATGAAATGCTTAAAAGACCAGATATTGATGCTGTTGATATTCTTGTTCCAATTGAATATAACTATGAAATATCAGAAAAAGTCGCAAAGGCCGGTAAAAATTTTATTTGTGAAAAACCACTGGCCTCTAACATGAATGATGCAAGAAAATTTTTAGAGCTTTCAAAAAAATACAATGTAAAAATAATGATTGCAGAAAACTTTAGGTACAATGAAGAAAATAACAAAATAAAAGAACTTGTGGAAAGTAAAAAAATAGGAGATGTCATATATTTTATACGCAATAACGTCAGCTGCTTCCCTTGCGAAATGACAAAAGACACCTTTGCAGCTGCAGAATGGAGGCAACATCCTAAATTTAAAGGTGGTGCTTTTTTAGATGCAGCACTTCATGACATTGCCGCAATACGGCACATTTTTGGTGCTGTGGAATGTGTTCATGCTTTTGGAAAACCTCAACCACAAGATTACAATCCTTACTTTTCAATAAATTCTAATATACTTTTTGAAAATGGCGTTATTGGCCAATATACTTATTTTCCATCTGGAATTGAAACTCAAAAACCTCCTGTAGGATTTAGAATTTACGGAACAAACGGACAAATCTACTTAGAAGATAAATCAAGTGGAATTATAAATGTATTTTATAATGATGGTTCTTCTGAACAAATAAAATATACCCCTGAAAGGGGCTTCTACAACGAACTTTTAAATTTCTACAACACCCTAAACGGCACCGAAGAAATATCAGTTACGCCTGAAATAGAATATGGTGATGTTAAAATGGTTTTTGACATTTTAGAATCCATTTCAAGTAAAAATGTAATTTATGTTGATAGCCCTTCTCCTATAAAAAATATAGATTTAGAAGAAACTCAAGAAACTACATCACCATATATCCAATAAAACAACCCTTGGATGTGCAGTTTTGTTAAATTTTACTGCACTCCAAGGGTCTTTAGCTAAACAGTTATTTCTTAAAAAGAATCTATAATCTCAAGAATATATCTTCTTACCAGCATATAATCTCTTGAATCCAAAATTTTGTCTTTATTTACGTCAGCTGCTTTAAAGTGCTTATCATCTATAGCATTAATCTCAAGTATATGTCTTTGTATAATGGTTAAGTCTATTGTGTTTATTATTCCATTGCCATCTACATCACCAAGCATGACAGAATCTATCTCAATAGGTTCAATTCCGTATTTAAGCTCTCCATTTATATAAGCAGTTATTTTGTTGTTATCTCCAAGTTCCCCTGTCAAGCTTAACATAGCTGAATAGTCATTTTCCTGGTCATAAACTGACTCACCACATTCAATTCTAAAAGGTATTTCTCCTGTACTTGCTCCTACAGGAAGTCTGCCAGCTTCGCTTGTAAAGCTGATTTCGCAATATGTGTCTGCACCTTCAACAGGATTTTCTATATAATGTATTTTTCCTATAACATTTCCCTCTCCAAAAGATGCATATTCACATGTGAAATTATTTTGTTCATTGCCGTCATTTGTAAACCAGTAACGCAGTACTACATCGGATAGATTTATTGGAACAGTTCCTGTATTTTTAATGTTAACAACAGCTCTTATTGTGTTTTTAGTATTATCTTTTAAACCAGATCTGTATTTTACATCTATTAACGCTACTTTTTCAATTGGATCTTCTGGATCTTCTATAGGTTCAGGTAATTCAGTAAGCTTAGGAGGTTCTTCTCCAAATACCTTTACACCATCTAAATATACAGGTATATTTCTATTAACTTCAAATGTGTCTGTAACATTTTCTCTGCTATAGTCATTGCTTGAATCCCAATGTGTCATATAGTTGGAGTCTTGTTTGGCTGTAAAGGAAATTTGCAATTCCCTGTCCCCATATATTTCATTTCCGCTCCAATCTAATTCATAATAATATGTTCCACCATCATCCCATTTAAAAGGTCCTCTGTATTCTACAGGTTCTTGCTGCATAGAAAGCTGCTCGTCATACTCAATGGCAAATACCACATCATCTATGTCCTGTTCATTTAATATAAGTTCACTGATGTTAAAAAAGTATTTTACCATCATTCCTGTTTGATAACGTGGTGGTTGGGTAGACTCATTATGCAGTCTCAATACAATTTGTGTACTTGACTCAGTTTCCCTTTCAATACGTGACATACAGTAGTAGTCATCAACTCTTTCTTCTTTATGAGGGAAATTTGGTATAGGTTCATGTCCTTCACCATAATAATGATATAGTCCGGCACAAGCCCCTACAAATGCAGCATTATAGTCAGTAGCAACTTCATTATACGCATATTCGGTAGTTGAATCTATGTGATAGTCATTTATGTCTGGACCTCCTGCAAGTGCTCCCCATAAAATATGTCTGTGTTCTTCTGGGTCATTCATACTATTTGTCTTTGAGCCGTGGGCAGCTCTGTGGTGTGGGTATTTTGCAAAAGGCAATCTTTTTTCATATCCATAACCAACTATATATGAATATCCCATAGGGTTTCTTCCCATCAGGTATTCCATCTGTCCCTTTGCCCACTCACCAAAATCTGTTCTTTCAGGATTGTTTTTCATATATACAAGTGCAGACAACTGAATAGCTGCATTGTAACGGGCAGAACCCCATCCATTTAACATTGTATATCCTGCAGGTGATGTTATAACATAATTTACATCACTTGGGTCCTCGTGTTTTGCTGCACCACCTGATAAAAACTCCACATTCCAGCGTGCAATAAACCTAAATAGTTCATTTTCAGGAAATAGGGCATTTAATTTTAAAAATGTACCTCCCCACACAACATCCCAGCAATGCACCCATGAATTGTACCAAACATTGGTATTGTAAGTTTCTGGTATAATCTTTTTTATATATCCAGTATAGTTGCCAGTTTCATCAGTTGACATAATATCATCTATGTATTCCATATTTCCAGTACATTCATAAAGCCATGTTGCAGCCCATGCCAGCTCGTCTTCATCATAATCAGATGTGTAGTAACCATCGCCATTATTTAAGCCTCTGTATTTTTTTGCAAACTCATACAAAGCCTTTGCAACAGTTAAGCACTCTTCGGCATATTCCGGGTCTGAATCTTTATAAATTAAATATGTTGTACAAAGTGATGCAGCTGTGCTGGCAGCAACGTCACTTCCTGGAGTTTCTTCAGTGGCAAAATCAGCAGGTCTTGGAATATCCTCAGGATATAGTTCTGGCGGACCCCAGTAAGTATGGTCTGCATCCCCTTCACCTATCATGTATGCAAAAGCAATCACATTGCCATCTTCATCAAGAAATGTACATCGTAAATATGCATCTGTAAAATGTTTTAAAATCTCCAACATATGTTCTTCTTCCCCAATAGCCTTAAAGGAATCTCTAAATTCAAGAAATCCCCATCCTAAAGTACCGGAGGAATAACTTTGTGGTAAACCAAATCTCACATGGTCTCCTGCATCGTGGAATGCTCCATGTAAATCCATTGTTCCATCCCCATCAGGGTCTAAAATATGTCTGTATTTTTCAATGAATCCTTCTGAAAGGTTTGTATCTGTGGTAGTAAGTGGTACTTTGGCATCCTTTTCATGACACGCACCTCTCCACTCAAGCCTTCCACCATTTTCATAGTCTGCCTCTGGTCCACATTTTTGAGCATCATAAAAATAAATTGATTTTTGAAGTGCCTCAGCAAAATTGAAATAATCATAGTCCTCCCAGCCAGGAGCCGGGGTGAAATCCTCTGGAGGTGCTGAGTTTGCAAAACTTAAGCCACCTAGCTGTCCAAAAACAAACATGAAAATCAAGAAAATTAAGAATTTCCTTCTTGCCTTTTTCATTTTAATACATCTCCCCTTTATAATAATGTATAATTTTTACCTAATTTAATTTTAAATTATTATTTCCCCTTAGGAAATTCTGATATAATATCTAAAACATATCTACTTATATAAGCATAATCTATTGTGTTAATAACACCGTTTCCGTCAACATCTGCAGCCTTCAGGGCATTTTCATAAGAAAACTCAGTTATAATCTCTAAAAGATATCTTGATAATAAAACACAGTCTCTTGAATTAACTAGTCCATCATCATTTAGATCCCCTAAAATATATTCAGGAGGTTCTGGTGTTGGATCTTCTGCCTCGTTTCCTGAAGGATCTTTTCCAAATACTAAAACTCCATCTTTATATATTGGTATAGTTTCTATTTTGGAATAGGTGTCGGTTATTTCCTTTGTCGAAAAGTCATTGGTAGAATCCCAAAGTTTGTTTTCATAAAAGTTTATAGCAAACTGCAAATAGGTTCTTACATAAAGTCCTTCATTAGGGAAAGTTACCTCTACATAATAAATATTTTTATCCTCATCCCAAGGCTTTAATCCAGATATCTCAGCATTAGCTGGTGAATAGTATATATCTGTGGTGAATTTTGAAATATTTATCCCCTCTTCAACATACTCTGATAAATCAACAAAATATTTAAATGACAGTCCCTCTTCATATTGTGGAGGTGATGTAGCTATATTGTACATATTAAGGTCAATTGTAACCCCTGTTGAAGTTTCTTCGTATATCTTTGCTTCAGTGTAGTACTGTGTTGGCTCACCTTCTATGCCTGGAGTATCTCCAGGTAACTGATTTTGTCCAAAATACTTGGACATACCTGCTAATGCACCAACAATCCCTGCATTGTAATCTAATCCTGTCTCAGTATAAACATAATCATCTACATCATCATTGTATTCATCATTCATATCTGGTCCCCCTACTAAAGCACCATATAGTATGTGCCTTTGCGGCATTGACTTATGTTCGTCAGCAGGTGGTCCTTCTAGTCTTCCACTTGAAGCTCTGTGATGAGGAAACTTAGGATAATTGTCTCCAAATCCAACCATGTAAGACATGTTTTGTGGGTTGTCCCCAAGAATGTAGTCAATTTGACTTTTAGCAAAATCAAGATATTTTTGTTCTCCTGTTTCTTTGTAATATACAAGCTGAACAAAACTCTCTGCTGCAGGATATTTAGCAACTCCCCAGCTGTCTAGATATTTTAAACCTCCTGGGGTGGATCTTATGCCATTTTGCCAGTAATCAAAATGTTCTTCAGCAATTTCTCTGTACATTGGATTAGGTGACAAAGTAGCAAGCTTTGTAAATACACCAGTCATAACATAATCCCAGCATTGTGTCCAGTGGTCATTAAACCTATTACCATCAGTGATGTTTTTATCCACCATTAAAGATTCAACATTATCCATGTATTTCTCATCATCTGTAGCTACATACAGCCAAATAGAAGCCCACATAAGCTCGTCCAAATAATCTGAAGGTCTGTAGTAAGTCTGCCCTTTACTGTTTCCTCTGTATTTCATCCCAAATTCATAAAGACCTTTGGCATATTCAAGACATTTTTCTGCATATTCCAAATCTCTGTCTTTGCAGCTTAAATACATTAACGCCAATGTTGCTGCCGCTCCTCCAGCCACATCCGAACCAGGATTTTCTGGAGTTGCCACATAATATGTAGGTCTTTCATCCCTTTGAAGTTCTGGTGGTCCCCAATACTCATGGTCTATATCACCATCACCCACCTGATAATAAAATGTTTCTTTGTCAGGAAAACACCTCATAAAGTAGTCACAAAAATTTTTTATGATGTTTAGCATGTACTCGTCCTGACCTTTTTCAATAAATACATCTTGAAATTCATAATACCCCCACGCAAGTGTAGATGCTGAATTACATTGGGGCAATCCAAACTTTACATGGTCTCCGCAATCATGAAATCCTCCTGTTAAATCAAGCCCCACATCTTTTCCATCTTCCACATGACATGGACCACGCCATTTAATTCTGTTGTTCCCTGCATCAGGTCCACACCAGTTTGCTTCGTAAAAGAGAATTGATTTAGCAAATGCATCAACATAATTAAACTTTTCTTCTTCTCCCCAAACCCATTGAGGTATTATGTTTGCGATACAAATGCTAAGTAAGATAACCAAACTAATCCTCTTCATACATACACCTCCTAAAAAAATTACACAAGCTACTAAGCTATATTAAGTGCTTCTATAAATATATTTTACATCACTTACGCTATTAAGTATATACTTATATTCCCCAACATTTAACACCCAACTTCTAACCTCCAATTACAGTATTCGTAATTGGTTCAATTTATAATACACACATATTATAACCCACACATAAAATGATAATTTCAAACAATGGTATATACACATTTTATTCAAGGTTGAAAATCAAATCAGAATTTCTAAAAAAATATCTAAAAATGTTATAATTTTTGAAAAAATTGTTGAAATTTAAGCTTTAAAATACTATAATAATATATGTGATTAATTATGCCTTTTTATTTTTAGCATATTAATCTGAAATATAGCCTTATTTGGTATGACATAATATTCTAAAATTTTTTTATTAATTCTTTTGATGAATAAATTTTAAGTTATCTTTTTCTACAATGAAAATATTTATCAAAAAGAATTTGTTTTTAACAAAACATGTCGTTATTATTAATTTAAAGAGGTGAGGTAAATGTTTGTTTTTCAAACGGTAAACGAATTGAGTCTATTAGCTCAAGGTAACAATGTAATGTATGCAAAAAAAGGTGCCATGATAGCATATCAGGGACAATTTAAATTTGAAAAATTACTTATAGGACCTGGTAAAAATCTTGCTTCAGCAGTAATTAGCCATATTGCCAGAAGAGTAACAGGTGAAAATATGGAACTTATGAAGGTAACAGGTCAAGGAAATTGCTTTTTTGCTGAATTAGCAAAACACGTTACTGTTATACCACTTAATCCTGGTGAAAGTATAGGAGTAGAAAGTGAAAACTTATTGGCTTTTACAGAAAACTGTGATTACGGCGTAAGACCAATAGGTGTTGGAGTTATATCCCAGAAGGGATTGTTTACATCTAAGCTCACTGGAAAAGGTCCTAATGCACAAGTAGCAGTATTAAGTGAAGGAAACCCTTTAGTACTTGACTCTCCATGCTGTGTTGACCCAGATGCGGTGATATGCTGGACAGGTCCAGATCCAGGATTTAAACTTGATTTAAACTGGAAGACACTTATCGGACAAACATCTGGAGAATCATATATGCTTGAATTTAAAAACCCTGGTCAAAAAGTTTTAGTTCAACCTTCTGAAAGAGAATCAGGTCTTAAAATTGGTATGGATGATAAAAGATATAAACCAGATACCCAGTCAAGTGCATTTTCAAATACACGACAAAATTTACAAAATACTTTTGGTAGCTTTGGTTCCAACCAAAACCAAAGTTATGGAAGTAACCAAAGCTTTGGCGGTAACCAAGGATTTAGTGGTAATCAAGGATTTGGTGGAAATGCAAGCGGTGGAAATGCAAGCGGTGGAAATGCCGGAGGAGGCATTGGAAATTTATTAGGCAATATATTAGGTGGACGTTTTTAGTTGTTAAAGTTTAAGTTTTGTATGTTAGTTGCAGTACTAAAAAATAATTATCATTATAACTGAGGTGAAATATCATGAGTATAGTACAAAGAGACCAAAAGGTAAAACTATCAGACTTATTGCCAAATTATGATGTTTTAAAAATAGGTTTAGGTTGGAAAGTAGATTCTGGAGAGAATTTTGACTTAGATGCTAGTGCATTTATGCTTACTCATACTAATGAAGTGAGAAACAAAAAGGATTTTGTGTTCTATAATAATTTATCTGATATCTCTGGCGTTCTACAACACAGTGGAGATAATTTAACTGGCGGAGAAGGAGATTGTGAACAAATTACAGTGAATATGAAATCAGTGCCTCCTGAAATTGGTCATATCACATTTGTGGTAACTATTTTCGAGGCTCTTGAAAGACAGCAGACCTTCGGAAGAGTTGATGAGGCATATATAAGGGTAGTTGATGCTAAAACAGATAAAGAAATATTAAGATATAATCTAGAAAAAGAGTTTTATAGTGCTACTTCTGTAGTAATTGCAGATATTGTTAAGTTTAATAACGAATGGTATTTTGATGCCGTAGGAGTACCTTTTTCAGGAGGATTGCAGGCAATTGCAAATGATTTTGATTTGGATCTTGCAAAAAAATGATTTGTTGATTTGCAATTTTCAGGAAGGAGATAAATATGGATTTTGGAGTGAAAAATAATATTAAACCTGCTTTTTCATTTACTTCAAGCAGCCAAAATGATAATCAAACTAATACTAACGAAAACCATTTAGAGCAAATGAATCAGCAACAGATGGGACAACCTCAAATGAGTCAACCTCAAATGAGTCAACCTCAAATGAGTCAACCTCAAATGAGTCAACCTCAAATGAATCAGCCTCAAATGAGTCAGCCTCAAATGAGTCAACCTCAAATGAGTCAACCTCAAATGAGTCAACCTCAAATGAGTCAACCTCAAATGAATCAGCCTCAAATGAGTCAACCTCAAATGAGTCAACCTCAAACTGGAAGTGGTTCTGTTGGAGTTTCACTCAAGAAGGGGCAAAAGGTTAGTTTGACAAAGTTCAATAACAATTTAGATAATATATTAGTAGGACTAGGCTGGGATACAGCACAAAACTCTAGTATACCATATGATTTGGACGTAGAAGTTTTTATGCTAGGAGCAAATGATAAGGTAGTTGGAGACGATTGGTTTGTTTTTTATAACAAACTTACCAGCCCTGACGGAAGCGTAAGGCATTCTGGTGACAATAGAACAGGAGTTGGAGATGGTGATGATGAAACTGTAATGGTTCAGTTGTCAAGGGTATCTCCAGAAGTTCAAAAACTTGTATTTGTTGTAACTATAGATGATGCTCTTGCTAGAGGGCATAACTTTGGACAAATTTCCAATGCCTATATTAGAATAGTTGATCAGTCTTCCAACAGAGAACTTATAAGATATAATTTAACAGAGTATTACCCAAATGTTATTTCCATGGTGGTTGGAGAAATTTACCGCTACAATGATGAATGGAAATTCAATCCTGTTGGAGACGGAACATCAGATGACCTAATGGGATTATGCTTAAGGTACGGAGTAAGAGTACAATAAATTATATATGTAAATCAAAGGAGCTGTTGCACTAATTTATCAGTGTGCAGCTTCTTTTTTGTGTAAAGTTTTTAAAATCCCTCCCCTACCCTCTTTTTCTAAATTTAATGCAACCTATTTAAACAAAATCTGTCTTAATAAGTGAAGGGCTATGTATAAATAAAAGAAAGGGGTGATAACATGGAGAATTCTGAAATTATAAAGCTATACTGGGCAAGAAATGAACAGGCTGTTGAAGAAACTAAAAAGAAATATGGCATTTGGTTAACAGGATTAGCCATCAATATAGTTAAAAGCCATGAAGATGCAGAAGAATGTGTAAATGATACATACCTGGCAGCCTGGAATTCAATACCTCCTAATAAACCAAATTATTTATTTGCATATCTTGCCAGGATAACAAGGAATTTTTCCTACAACTTGCTTAATTATCATAAAGCTGATAAACGGAATGCCCTTGTAGTGGAATTGAGCCAGGAGTTAGAGAATTGTATTACATCTCCAAGAGATGAGACATGTGTTTATGAAAGTCGGGAAATTGCAAAAACCATTAGTGATTTTTTAAGGACTCTTCCTAAAGAGCAGTGTGCAGTATTTATGCGGCGGTATTGGTATTCTGATTCCATTGCCCTTATTTCCAATCAATTTAATATGAGCGAAAGCAAAGTTAAATCCATGTTATTTCGTATTAGAAACAAGCTAAAAAATTATCTTAAAAAGGAGGGAATTTCTCTGTGAGAGGAAAGGATTTATTGGACATTATTGCATTAATTGATGATGACTTAATTGAAAAAACTGCTGTGATTGAAAAGAAAAAAAAGAATATTGGTTGGATAAAATGGTGTGCAGTTGCAGCTTGCTTTGCACTGACTGCATTTACCGTGGTAAAATTTTTAAAACCTGATCCAAATAGAAAAAATATTGGTCCTGGCGGACTTCCAATGCTCACTATTGCATATGAAGCAGACGGTATGGGTTTTGAAGGATATCAAGGATATGATATATCTGATATAGAAAACCAAAACCCCTGGACAGATGACTTGCAAATTAAAACACTTCCAGTATATAAGAATACAGCATATACAGATGCTAGCGGTCTAACAGTATCGGACATTAGCGGTGAAGAACTTGAAAAGAGGGCAAGAAGTGTTGCAGCTGCATTAGATTTAGAAGTGCTGAAAGTCTCATATAGTAAAGTTGGAAAATATAACAAACCCCCTTATAGACCTCCTGGAAGTACATTAGATAGTAATGCCATATATGAGGTTAATGCAAGATGCAAGGAGGCTGAAATAACTGTTCTGGCAAATTGCGATGTAAGGGTTGAATTTACAAAAACCATTAAGCTGCCTGAAGATTATAACTTTACACATGATAACATATCAGATGAAGATGCAGAACGTGTTACTAGCTATCTTCTTGAAAGGTTCTCTAAACTTCATTCTTTTACTAAACCACAGAAGGCATTGTCTAAAAACTATGATTATTATGGAAATATTTTAAGAACATATGAAGTATATGATATGTCTGATGACATAGAAGAGAAAATTTTAAACTATAATTTCAGAAAAATTGAATTTTCCCCTGATTCCCAAGGGGATTTATGGAGGATTGACATCCACGACATACTCACTTGTGCGGATAAACTAGGAGACTACCCTGTTATTACGATAAAGGAAGCTACTGAACTTTTGCTAAATGGCAATTATGTCACTTCAGTTCCTGAAAAAATGCCGGGAGAAAAATTTATAGGTAAAGTTGAGCTTGTATATCTAACAGGAAATATAAATGAAACCTTCCTTCCCTACTACCGTTTTTTAGTTGAATTACCCAACATGCAACTGGACAATGGTCTAAAAACCTATGGCGCCTATTATGTCCCAGCAGTTTCAAAAGAGTATTTATTAAATATGCCAATATATGATGGTAGCTTCAATTAAAACAGGATTTCATACGCTTTCCTATGGACATCATAAATCGGCCAGGGTTAGAGTGGCTTTAAACTCTTTATTATGATATAATACAAATTAATTAATTTAAGCACACATTTTCTTGCGCATAAGAGAGGAGGGAAAAACCGATCTTTTATGTCTATTACAAGAGATCGGATGATAATCAATGAAAGAAAAACAGTTGGGTAAATATTTTAAATATGAGGATGGATATATCTGGTTAGTGGAAACAGATAGGGATAATATGAAGTTAGAATACAGGGCTAAGGAGATAATTTCATCTATTAAGTCACCTTTTCAACAAATAGATATAGTGGATTTGTATGATTTCGGTAAATGCCTGGTACTAGATGGAGCTGTTCAATCTACTGTGTTAGATGGGCATATATATAATGAAATGATTTCCCACATACCTCTTGTAACTCATGATAAGCCACAAGATGTTTTAATAATTGGAGGTGGTGATTGTGGTGTTGCTAATGAGGTGCTAAAGTATGAGGACGTTGGAAAAGTGGATTTTGTCGAGATTGATGAATTGGTTGTAAAAGAATGTGTTAAACATATTCCTGAAATTGCAGGAACAACCTCCCAAGATAGCAGAGTGAATTTTATATTTGCAGATGGGGTAAAATTTGTAGAAGACAAGAAAAACTGTTACGATGTAATATTAGTGGATTCATCTGACCCTGTAGGTCCAGCGGTTCAATTGTTTTCAAGGGAGTTTTATGAAAACGTAAAAAACTGCCTTAAAGAAGACGGAATAATGGTATGTCAAAGTCAATCTCCCCTATTTAATAAAGATATCCTTAAAAATACCTATAGAATTTTAAATGAATTGTATCCTATAGTAAGACCATACCAAGCTGTTGTGCCAAGCTATCCTGGTGGTATGTGGAGTTTTACTCTTGCATCTTTAAAATATGATCCATTCAAGGCAGATTCAAAGAAGCTTAAGACCAATACCAAGTATGTTAATGAGGATATTTTTCAGTCCTGCTTTAAATTATCTAATATGTTCAAGGACGCTTTGAAATAATTTAAATACGATAAAGTAAGAGGTAGCTTTTAAACAACCTAGAGACAAATTTACTAGACATCCTGTATTTGTTAAAGTTAGATAAAAGGATAAATAGCCATTGAATTTCTTGTTAATTAGTTATAGAATATAAATAGTAGCATGGTATTATAGTAGGAAGTTTTGTTAGTGAGTAAGAGGTTTCTGATTAACATAAACTTATATAGCAATTGACTTTATTTTTTAGGTAGCACGGTTTACGGATTTTGCAATATTATTTGCAATACTATTTGCAATATAAGATAAGCATATAAGATTTAGATATTAAGAAACTTTCTCTACAAATACCCTGTACAGGGTATTTGTAGTATTTTATGATAGTTTTTTCAATAGTACTGCCCTATAATACCATCTCGGAAAATTTGAACAAAAAGTAAAATTAGGGGGTATTGACGTATGTCTAAAGTCAAATTTTTTTATGGTGGTAATGTACCTTTAGAAATGCATAAGGTAAGGATTGTACAAAAGTTAGATCTTGTTCCCATTGAACGTCGCCTTGAAGCTATAAAAGAGGCTGGTAACAACACTTTCTTATTAAAAAACCAAGACGTTTATCTGGATATGCTCACTGATAGTGGAGTAAATGCTATGAGTGACAAGCAGCTAGCTGCTATGATGGAATCCGATGATAGTTATGCTGGTTCTGCGTCCTACACAAAACTAGAAAACAAAATTAAAGAAATTTTTGGAACGGAATATTTTCTTCCAGCACACCAGGGAAGAGCTTGCGAAAATATTATTTCTCAAGCATATGTAAAGCCTGGAACTATTGTACCTATGAACTATCATTTTACTACAACTAAAGCTCACATTACATTAAACGGTGGTACAGTTGAAGAATTAATAATAGATGAAGGATTAAAAACAACAAGTGACTACCCATTTAAAGGTAACATGGATATTGAAAAACTAAGAGATCTTATTGTTAAGCAAGGTCCTGAAAAAATTGCTTTTGTTCGTATAGAAACAGGTACAAATCTAATTGGAGGTCAACCACACTCACTTGAAAATATGCAGGAAGTTAGAAAAGTTTGTGATGAGTTTGGTCTCATGCTTGTGTTAGATGCAAGTCTTTTAGCAGACAACCTTTATTTCATTAAAGAACGTGAAGAAAAGTGTAAGGATATGAGTATTAGAGAAATAACTCGTGCTATAGCAGATCTTTCAGATATTATTTACTTTTCAGCACGTAAACTTGGATGTGCACGTGGTGGTGGTATTTGTACAAATAACAAAGATGTATATATGAAACTTCGCGAACTGATTACACTATATGAAGGTTTTCTCACATATGGTGGAATGTCTATAAGAGAGATAGAAGCTATTGCCGTTGGCCTTGAGGAAACTATGGATGAAAATATGATTAATCAAGGGCCTCAATTTATAGCTTACATGTGTGAAAAACTACTAGAAAGTGGTATCCCTGTTATTACACCACCTGGAGGCTTAGGATGTCATCTAAATGCTATGGAGTTTGTTGACCATATTCCTCAAAGCCAGTATCCAGCCGGTTCACTTGCTTCAGCATTATATTTAGTAAGTGGTGTTCGTGGTATGGAAAGAGGAACTATATCAGAACAAAGAAACGATGATGGAAGTGAACATTTTGCCAATATGGAATTGCTGCGTCTAGCTATGCCAAGACGTGTGTTTACCCTTTCACAGGTGGATTATGCTGTAGACCGTATTAAATGGCTTTATGAAAATCGCAAGCTAATTGGTGGAATATCCTTTGTAGAAGAACCTAAAGTTTTACGTTTCTTCTTTGGTAAATTAGCACCTGTTTCAGATTGGCAGACTAAATTAGTTGAGAAATTTAGAGCTGATTTTGGTGACAGTCTATAATATTTATATTATAATACTTGATATTAATTAAGAAAAATCATATAGAAAACCCACGGCTTAACTATAAACTTTTGTTGCCGTGGAGTTTTCTTGATTTTTACATGTAAAATATTTTTAAAATAATTTTTTATAATTTGCAATTTATGGAGGAATTTATGCTGGCTAAAGGAAGTATAGTAAATGCCGTTGCTGTAATAGCTGGAGCTTTGTTAGGAATGCTTATAAAAGGTAAATTATCTGAAAGATTTAAAACAATTATAATGCAGGCGTTGGGTTTAGCTGTTGTTATTATTGGATTATCCGGCACCCTTTCTTCTATTTTTAAGGTTTCCTCAGATGGTGCTCTTGAAAATAACAATATAATGATAATGATAATTTTTCTTGTTTTAGGTTCTATAATAGGTGAAGCCATAGATATTGAAAAAAAGCTCAATAGATTTGCAGACTTTGTTCAAAAGAAGCTTCCTGGTTCAGAAGGTAATTTTTCTGTTGGATTTGTAACCGCTACCCTCCTTTTTTGTGTGGGAGCAATGGCAATTGTAGGGTCTTTAGAAGAAGGTCTTACTGGAAATGGGGATACACTTTATGCTAAGTCAATTCTAGATGGTACAAGCTCCATTATTTTTAGTGCCACTTTAGGTATAGGAGTTATTTTTTCAGCTGTTCCAGTTCTCCTTTACCAAGGCTCAATTACTCTTCTTGCAGGAACTTTAAAACCTTTATTGACTCCTGAGGTAATAAATCAGATGTCTCTTGTGGGAAATATTCTTATTTTAGGTATTGGTTTAAATATTCTAGAAATCCGCACATTCAAAGTAGGTAATATGCTTCCAGCGGTGTTTTTACCAATTATTTATTATTTAATTCAAATTTTAATTGGCTAAAGGACATTTATATGTTTTTTCTCGTGGTCAAGCAGCCATTTTTTTCTCCACAGCCCTGCTGCATACCCAGTCAACTCCCCTTTTGTACTTACAACTCTGTGACATGGAACTATTATAAGTAATTTGTTTTTGTTGTTGGCATTCCCAACTGCCCTACAGGCATTATCCTTTCCTATATTACATGCAACTTTTTTATATGAAGCAACTTCCCCATACCCTATATTAAATAATTCTTGCCATACCCTTTTTTGAAAATCAGTTCCATCAAAATGAATTTTGCATGTAAAATGATGCCTTTTTCCCTCAAAATATTCTTTTAATTCTTTTTTACACTTTTCCACTTCTTCAAAAAGACATTCTAAATAGCAAGAAATATTAGCTTTTTTATCAGTAAATAAAACAGAAATTATTTCTTTTTTTGTACCTTTAATTTCAATTAATCCTATGGGAGAATCAATGTAATCGGTGCAAATGTCCTTCTCTTTATACATATTTATAAAGCTCCTTTTTATTTTTCAAATGCCTTAAATAAAGAGATATCATTTTTAAAAAATATTATTTATATAATATTATAACTTATTTATGTTGTGAGATTTCTATAAAATTTATTTTTGATGGAACTTTTTACATTAACATGCGTCTTATAATACAAAAGGGGGTTTTATAAAATGAAAATAATTAAAATTACAGGTATTTTTCTACTTATTACATCATTATTGTTGGTTTTTGGATGTAGTTCTTCTAAAAGTTTTGACTCAGTGAAAGAATCTAATGTGACTAATAGTTACGAATATTCTGACTACGAATATGATGACTATGACGCTGGAGCTGCTGAAAAAACTGCTGCTGGAAGCAGCGAGGATACTGCAAACTATATAAGCGATACTGCTGAAACTACTGCAATTATAGGAACAGGAGAAAATAGTGTATCTTCAACTAATAAAATTTTAGAAGAAAGAAAAATTATTCGGAATGCCCATATAACACTTGAAGTAGAAGATTTTGAAAAAGCTTATTCTAAAATTGAATATTTAATTTCAAATATAGGGTTTATTCAAGAATCTAGAATTAGCAAAGAAAAATACTATATAAACTCTGAAGAAATTCTTTTAACCAGTGGAGTAATAATAGTAAGGGTAGAAGCTGGAAAATTTAGCACAATCTTAAAGGATATAAAGGGATTAGGACTCCTTTTAGAAGAGAATATAAAAAGTGATGACGTGACAGAAAAGTTTTTTGATGTAGAATCAAGACTTAGACTTGTACGTTATCAAGAAAGCAGACTAGAAGAATATTTGAAAAAAATTGAGGATCCAGATATAATTTTTAAAACTGAAGAACAGCTTACAAACATACGCCATGAAATAGAAACTCTTACAGGAACATTGAATAAACTTAGTGACCTTGTAGAATTATCAACCATTACAATCAATATGGATGAAAAACTTCCTGATGTAGAAAAGCCAGAAAAGGAAGAAGAATCGTATTTAGGCAAATTAAAAGAAGCCTTTTTAGAAAGCTTTGAAGACGTTATTGATTTTTGTGCAGGATTTATAATAGGTGTTGTTGCAGCACTTCCAACTTTATTTTTACTTGGAATTATTTTTATCATAGTAATTCTTATATACAAAAGATTTATTAAGAAAAAAATTAAACAACTAAGTGATAAAAACCTTAAGTTTAATGATAAAGACTCTGGTTCTAATGATAAAGACTCTGATGTTAAGTAGCTAGTTGATATGATGTTGTATAATAATACTTGACATGAAGACCTCGAACAAATAATCTAAAAATGAGAAAAAATGGAGGTCAACTATGTCAGAAAAAGTAAAGAGAATTACTAAACAGTATACAAATGAGTACAAAGCAGAAGCGGTTAAACTTACGAGAAAAATAGGGATCACAAAGGCAGCTATAGAATTAGGTATACCCAAGAGTACATTAAGCCAGTGGGTAAAGCGTGCAGAAATAGGTGATTTGGATACTGGTATGGGCACTCAAACTCCAAGATCTGCAATGACTCAAGCTATGGAAATTCAGCATTTACGGGCGGAAATTAAAGCTTTGGCAAAGGAAAATACACGATTGAAAAAAGAGAATGACTTTTTGGAGGAGGCTTCCGATTTTTTCGCCGCGAGCCGTCAGAGGTTGGCAAAGAAGATCGAATGAAACTTATTGCAATAAAGACCGAAAATGGTAAATTGACAGGAGACATTGCGTTTTATTGCAGGGTATTAAAGGTCTCTCGACAAGGGTTCTATAATTACCTTGAAGCACAGAAGAAGCCTTGAAAATACAAAGCTCTGGCGGCCGAAATGTACAAAATAATAGAAGAAGATGAGTGTAATGATACATATGGGCGATATCGTATGCATAAAGCCTTAGAACTAAAGAAAGAAGCCAAAGATGGTGATTTTCCACATATACCCTGCGTAAGGACAGTGTATCGAATAATGGAACGTTTGGGCATAGTGCACACCCCTAAGCGTAAGCCTAATGGGATAACAAAGGCAGACAGGGAAGCTATGAAGTCCGATGACAAGATCAAAAGGGACTCCACATCGGAAAGGCCTCTGGAGAAGGCAGTGACGGACATCACGGAGATTCAGACTGCCGATGGTAAGCTTTATATATCAATAATAGAAGATTGCTTTGATAATGCAGTTTTAGGGCTTTCAATGTCAGACAACATGAAAGCAGGGTTATGCGTAGATACTCTAAAAAGTGCAATTATGGCCTATCCTGGACTAAGAGGGGCGATTATCCATTCAGACAGGGGAAGCCAATATACCAGTTATGAATATCGCCAAGCAATAGAAAAATATAGAATAATTCAAAGTATGAACAGTGCCAGCGGTAGGTGTCATGACAATGCAAAATGTGAATCCTTGTGGGGGCGATTCAAGGAAGAACTGTTGTACGATAGATATGACACAAAGAAAATGCCGATGGCAGAGGTCAAGAGCATAATATGGCGATATTTCATGAGTTATTGGAATAATCGCAGGATCTGTTCGGCGAATGGTGGGCTTCCGCCGATGGTAAAGAGAAAGAAGTTCTATGAGGGACAATATACTAAGACAGCGTAACAAGGGGAGCAAGGCACTGCACAGGGATATAATGGGGTTTTGCTATGCTCCACCCCATTATATCCCGGTGCAAAGGCTAGCAGTATTATATATAGTAT
>FZPS01000175.1_pt75 | contig 51258 bp, 44 predicted proteins | sample 1817821 | NCBI WGS metagenome assembly FZPS01 (sample SAMEA104158645, study PRJEB21678) | metagenome | place: Germany | collected 2015-04-21 | reverse complement strand
TGGCCTAACGATCATTGCCGTCACCGCTGTGGAGGCTTCCAAGCAGTTTGAACCGCGTCACCCCGAAGGCCTGCGCCTCATGGATGTGGCCGATATCGTCTTGGACAATTGCGCCCCTTATGGAGATGCCCTGGTGGACGTGGAGGCCCTTGACCAGAAGATCTGTCCTGGTTCAGGCATTGCGACTTCCTATGTCAACTGGGCGCTGCAGGCCTGTGTCGTGGAGAAACTGGTTGCACGGGGACTGCGTCCTAGTGCCTATATCAGCAATCACCTGCCAGGGGCAGGGGCATTTAATGCTGAAATGAGAGAAGCATACCTGAAGCAAGGTTACTAGGAGGTCCGATATGAGCTGGATACCCGCATCCGATCTTCAGCTTAAGCTGAATGAAGAAACAGGAAATATTGATGTCTTTTCGATCCAAGGTGAGACGCTGCGCACAAAACCCGCCTCTGGTCTGCCCTTGCTGGAGCTAACCCTTCTGGATGGAGAGAGGCGAATTGGTATCATTCCCCGGGTGAGTGGAGTCGAAAACGTTGATCAGGGAGGCCGGGTTTCTTTCTCTCACTGCGTCTCCGCCCTGGACGAATCGGTCGTTTGGCCCATTAGAGGAACCTGCACTGTGAGCGTGGACGAAACCGGAACAGTTCATTGGCAGCTCTCTCTGGACAACGGGGCAGAACTGTCCATTTGCGAAGCCCTGTTTCCCAGACTAACCCCTCTGTATCTGTCGGAACGGGCCGAACTGGTCTACCCCCATCATGCCGGTGAGAAGGTTGTCGATGTGCCGCGGGCCTTAGCCAGCGAGAAGTACCAGAAGTTCTGGAGAGCGGAGAGCGTGGCTACGGACTTTGGCTATGCCCGTGAAATCAACTACTGTGGTTTGGCCTCCATGACCTGGATGGATATCTACGATGGCAGCCTAGGTCTTTATGTTGCTTCCTATGATCCAACATTTCCCGTGACCGGCCTCAGGGTTGAAACTGGAGGTCCTGAAGATCCGTGGGTAAGCCTGTCCTTTCGCAAATATCTAGATATCCATCCCGGTGAAAGCTACCGTTCCCCTGATGTAGTCTGGGCCTTTCACCGAGGTGATTGGCACCAGGGTGCCCACAAGTATCGAGCTTGGTTTGACACAGTGGTCAAACAGGAAACACATCCCGTTGATCTGAAGGATGAGATTGTGCTTTCTCCCCACTATGATTTCAGGCGCTTTGACGGTATTGGGTATCGATTTGCCGATATACCGGCCATTGCTGACAGCGACCGGGAAGAATTCGGGAGTCGCCACTTCTTTATGGCCGGCTGGAATCACATGGGTTTTGACAGCCATTACCCCAACTACAATCCCGACTTAGAACTGGGGACGCCCCTTCGGCTCCAGCAGGGCGTCGAGTATGTCAATGAGAGCGGGGGCTTTGTAACGTTCTACATCAACGCCCGCATCATGGACAAATATTCCGAATACGTGTCTACACTTGGCGAGAACTGGATGCTGCGTACCACAGAACAGAAGCCCATTTTTGAGATCTATGGTCCCGCGGAGACTTTCGTTTTGTGTCCGTCCAATCCTGAATGGCGTGAGCATCTGGCGGATTTTGCGGTCTGGATGTGCCAGGCCTACAATGCCAGGGGAATCTACTATGATCAGCTCGGGTCGGCCACACCATACCCCTGCTACAGTCACCACGTTCATGATCAGCCGGGCACCACCGGATTTAACCTCGGCTACATCGATCTCATTGAGCGTACCACCGAACGTTTACGTGCCATTCGGCCCGACAGCTTCCTGATGATCGAGAACTGCGGCGACGTTTACAGCAGTAAAGTCTGGGGCAGTCTGGCCTGGAACGGCGAATTCTACGATGAGTTTTTTAACCTCTATAAGTATACGTTTCCAGAGCAGACACTGATTAACATGGTCAATCCCCGGGGGATCGCCGATCCTGGTGAACAGGAGCGAGTATTTTACAATGACCTGGCTCGGGCTTTTGTCCTCGGCAGCGTGATCTGGGTCGAGGGAGGCGCCTTCAGGAAGCGCATTGGAGACAAAGAACAGCTCGATCGGATGCTGAACACGCTCTATGCGGTCCTGGATGTACGGCGAAGCATCAATGCCGAACTCCAAGACGCCCTCTTCCAAGATGACCTTGGTCTGACTCTTCCCCCTGGGATGTTCGGTTCCCGCTGGGATTCGAAGACCGGGGGAGAGGGACTGCTGCTACTGGCCAATCCGCACGGGGTGACCGGGGATATTTGTCTGCACGTGGACGATTGTGAAGCTGTGGAACTGCGGACTCTGGATTCGATGGATAAGACGTGGCAAGAACCGATCCAGCTGGTTTTACAGGATGGAAAGGTGGCATTTGCTCCGCCCAAAGGAGCGTACAGTGCCGTCCTTTGGAGAACTCGTAAGGAAGGGTGACGGGCGTGTCCAAACGGAAAAACACCATTGATGCGTGGTTGTTTTTGCTCCCGAACTTCATAGGTTTTTTGGTTTTCACTGTGTTTGCCATTGGCTTTTCTTTGTGGATCAGCATGCACAGGTGGGATCTTTTCAGCTCCCCAACGTTTATCGGACTAGGCAATTTCGTGCGGCTTTTGACAGACGATCGCGATTTCAAGCGAGCCCTCCTGAACACCCTTTACTTTGCTGTAGGTATTGTACCTCTGGGGACAGCTGCTTCACTGTGCTTGGCACTCCTGGTCAACCGCGGCCTGAAGGGAATGACGTTCTTTAGGACTGTCATGTACCTGCCGTCTGTTAGTTCTACCATCGCGGTGGGCATTGTCTGGATTTGGCTGCTGGACCCGCAATTTGGGGTTGTCAACTATGCACTGCGGTCGATTGGGTTGGCCAGTCCGCCGAACTGGCTTGGCTCGGTCCTCTGGGCGAAACCTGCCTTGATTTTGATGCACATCTGGCAGTACGCCGGTTATTACATGATTATCTTCCTAGCAGGGTTGCAGGGGGTTCCAGAGCAGCTCTACGAAGCAGCCGTCCTGGACGGTGCGTCTTCGTGGCAGAAGTTCTGGCGGATAACCCTCCCTCTGCTTTCGCCAACCACCTTTTTCGTCATCGTGATGAAAATGATCGGTGTCTTCAATATCTTTGAGCAGCCGTTTATCATGACAGGGGGAGGCCCGTCGGGGTCCACGGAGACAATCGTTTACTATATCTACAGCAACGCCTTCGAGTGGTTCAATATGGGATACGCCTCCGCTGTGGCCTGGGTCTTATTCATTCTTGTTTTTGGGGTCACATTGATTCAGTTTAAATATCAGGGAAGGTGGGTGAATTATGAGTAGACGGAAACGAATCGCCGACACCCTAGCCTATATTGCGCTGATCCTGGTCTGTTTCGCCATGATCCTGCCCTTCATTTGGAGCTTGTCCACCGCGCTCAAAGGGCCGGGTAAGGTCTTTTTGTACCCACCGCAGTGGATCCCTGATCCCATTCATTGGGAGAACTTCCTCACTGCCTGGAATCGGGTCCCCTTCGGCAGGTTCTTGCTGAACACCGCCTTTGTGAGCGTTGCTGTGGTAGGCTTGCAGCTTGTGACTTGTTCGTTATCGGCCTACGCCTTTGCTCGGATGAAATTTCCGGGGCGGGACAAACTGTTTTTGCTGTATCTAGGCACATTGATGATTCCGGGACAAGTGGTGATCATTCCCAACTTCATTCTGATGCGCTACTTCGGCTGGCTGAACACCTATTCAGCCATGATTCTCCCCGCGGCCTTTTCGGCCTTTGGCACCTTTCTGCTGCGCCAGTTCTTCCTGACCATCCCGTATGAGCTGGAAGAAGCAGCCGTTATCGATGGCTGTTCCCGCTTTGGTCTGTACCGGCGCATCATTCTCCCTTTGGCCAAACCGGCCATGGCATCGTTGGCCATCTTCACCTTCCGCTCCCAGTGGAATGCGTTTCTTTGGCCTCTGATCGTGGTTAATGATACAGCGAAGATGCTGATCCAGGTTGGGCTCTCATTCTTTAGGGGAATGTATTATACGGAATGGGAATTGCTGCTGGCGGGTACACTGATTGCTTTGATTCCCACCTTGGTCGTGTTTGCATTTGGGCAGCGTTATTTCACGCAAGGGATCGCCTTGTCTGGACTTGGTGGACGCTAGAAGGGAGGTTATGATCGGCAGAATAGAGGGATGTCTGCGGAAATCGTCTTGTGGTAAAAAAAGAAGGAGGTAACAAAATGAGATTAGGAAGACTAACTAAGGGTATCATCGTCTTGGCTCTGATGCTGTCTGTGCTTGCGGCTCCGGTTTTTGCAGCGACAAAACTTCAGGTTGCTTCTTGGTGGAGCTTTGAGGGCGGCAGTTCACTCGATGCGTTTAAACAGGCTTTTGAGGCCAAACACCCTGACATTGTCATTGAGTATGTTCAGATCCCATCCTCGGAGTATTATACCAAGGTTCTGACCATGATTGCCGGCGGAACTCCTCCGGATGTGGCCATGCTCGGTATGGACAAGCTCGGCACCTGGGTTCCACGGGGAGCTCTGCAAGACTTGACCCCTTATATGGAGGAAGCTGGATTTGACCTCGATGTGTTCTTCCCTGCGGTACAAGCAGCGGTTCAACACGATGGCGGCATTTATGCCATGCCCAGGGACGCAACAACCAGCGTTGTAGCTTACAACAAAACACTCTTTGATCAAGCTGGCGTGCCCTACCCAGAAGCAGGATGGACGAAAGACGACTTTTTGAACACAGCCCGTGCTTTGGTCCAAAAGGAAGGCAACCAGACCACAGTCTTCGGATACGCTTTTGACACGTTTTCCGATGGTTTCATTGACTGGCTGTATGTGAACAATGCCAGCGTTATCAATCCGGACGGGACCGGCAGCGGTCTGCATTTACCCAATGCCGTAGAAGTACTGGAGTTCCTGCAAGGTATGGTGAAGGAAGGAATCGCTCCGGCCCCAGCCCTAACCCAGACATTCTCCAACGCATCCGGCGCCTTCAACAGCCAGAGAGCTGCCATGTACGTGACTACAGTTGGCTGGGCCAACAGCTTTACCAACAATGCCGATCTCGACTGGGACGTAGTGCCTCTCCCCACATGGGATGAAGACAGCGACCCGGCGACCCGGTTATGGGTCAACTACTGGGCCTTACCCAAGGGTGCCAAGCATTCGAAGGAAGCCTTCCAGTTCCTCGCCTTCCTAGCCAGTGAAGAGGGCCAGCGCATTGTGGGTGAGACGAAGATGGGTATCCCAGGGATTCCTGAAGTTGCTTATGGGCCTGCTTTTGCCCAAAGCCCAGGGGCTCCTGAACACAAGACCTATTTCCTAGAAGTGATGGATGGGGCCAAGCCCTTCCCGCTCTTCCCACAGAGTGATCAATTCTATGCCACGATGACCAGAGAGTTCGACTCGATGTGGGCAGGCGAACGCACAGTAGAGGATGCTGTCAAAGCACTGGATGATGCATCAAAATCGTTGTTCCAGTAATCTAGTATCAAGCTGAGTGGGGCTGGGCATTTCCCAGCCCCACTTCCGTAGGCAGGGATGAATATGGAATTGCGCATCGGAATTCTCAGTGATGTCCATTACGGCTCAGACAGTGCCTATCAAAAGGGCTCGAAGGCACCGGAATTACTGTCCGGATTCTTGGCGGCTATGGATGTGTTCCAACCGCACCTTGTGGTGGATCTTGGGGATCGGATCAATAATATCGATGCCCAGCGGGATCTCGTCCATCTCGGGGCCCTAGTTAAGACTCTAGGCGCCTTGCCTTGCGCTTTGCGCTATGTCTTGGGTAATCACGACCTGGTTCATCTTAGCGCCCGCGCAACGGAAGAGTTTCTTGGGCAGCAGCTGATGGGATTCCGGATAGAACAGTGGCAGGGATTTCCCCTCTTATTTGTGAACAGTGAAGCGCAGCCGCAGCGATCCGATTATGAACGGCTTTTTAAAGAGCTGGGTTTCGATCATGATGGAAAAGATAGGGCCTGTCCCCTGATTGTCTTTAGTCATCGACCCCTGCTGGAGGTTCCCTTGACCGATCACAAGCTCTTTGAGGCAGGACGTAGGGAGCACTTCCCTTGGGGCCAGGAACTTTTGTCCGGGCTTATTGATCAAGGTTTCAGCCCAATCTGCCTCAATGGACATCTGCATTGGAACCATCTTTTGGCCGCTCGTCAAGTTACCCAAATCACCCTGCCTTCACTGGTGGATAGATGGCAGGCGGGAGTCCCTGCCGGTTCCTTTAGCACGCTGCGCATCCGATCCGGGGGCATTCACCTAGAAGTGAGGGGAAAGCTTCCGGCCAATTACGATCTGAACATAGAAATGGGGTAGTTCAAATGCCGCAATATGCTGAACGCTACTATGAGCAACTGACGGAGCTCGTGGAACGGGTATTTGTTGAACAGAGGGAGAAAATCTCGGCCACAGCCGCCTTATTTGCAGATGCCATTATGGAAAAACGCACGATTTGGTCCTTTGGCTGTACCCACGCTTCCATGATGGCTGCCGAACTGTACTATCGAGCCGGGGGGCTTATTCCCATTCAGGGTATCTTCGGACCTGGGCTTTGGCTTGATCAGCTTCCTGTAACCCGAACCTCCGAGCTGGAGAAGTTGGAGGGCTATGGCCGTGTGATTTTGGCCGATCTGCCCCTTAAAGCCGGTGACGTGCTGATGGTTGCTTCCACCTCAGGCAAGAATGCCGTTCCTGTGGAGGTAGCTTTGGAGGGGAAGGCCCGGGGGTTAAGTATTGTGGCTTTGACATCCATACCCTATTCCAGCAGTGTGGAGCCCAATCACAGTTCAGGTCGGCGTCTTTTAGAGATCGCCGATATCATCCTGGATAACGGTGCACCCAAGGGTGATGCACTCATGGCATATCCTGAGTTTCCCCATTTTTCCGGCAGGGTGGGGGCTGCATCTACTGTTTCCGGTGCTTTACTCCTCAATGCCATTGTCGTGGAGACTGTGGGGCTGCTGCTTCAGGCCGGGCACAAGCCGCCGGTGTATGTGAGCGGTAATGTTGAAGGGGGAATGGAAGCAAATCGCAAGGCCATGGCCGAAAGTCGCGGCCAGGGAGAGTGACCGCGGTGACAAGCCGTGAACGGATTTTAGATGCCATGCACCTCCAAGAGGCCGATCGGGTTCCCATGTCTCCCATCATCACCAAGGGGTGGATAGCCGCATCGGGTCCAGAACGTACACGCAGATTGATCAAAGAGACGGATTCGATCTTGGTCGTGGGAGTTGCCCGGGATATACCCCTTGGCCGCTATGGTGAAGAATATCGCCAAGTCACAAGGGACGGGGCGACAGAAGTGCATTGTATTGGCACCCCCAAGGGAGATCTGACCCAGGTTATCAGGCGCGATGTGCAGACGACCTGGATCATGAAGCACTTTTTCGAGGATGCGTCGGATGTGGAGAAGTTCCTCTCCATTCCTTATCACCCGCCCCGTCCCCAGGTGAGTGAGTGGCGGCACTGGGTCGACTTTATGGGAGAGGAGGGTCTGGTGCTGGCGGATATTCCAGGAGCCGTGATGCTTCCAGGCAGCTGGTATTCCCCGGAAAACTTTATGCTCAACTATGCACTCAATCGCGACCTGATTCTGTCCCTCGTTGAAACCGCCAACGAGAGGATTCTCCGCTTTGTCCAGCGCTGCCTTGATGAGGGAATCAGACACTTTCGGATTGTCGGCCCTGAGCTGGCAGCTCCTCCCCTCATGTCTCCGGCGTCCTTTGATCATCTGATCCTACCCTTTGATTCCAAAGTGATTGACCTGATTCGCTCCCGAGGCGGTGTGGTTTTGGTCCACATGCATGGAGCGATTGGGAGTATGCTAGAGCAGGTGGCCGCACTTGGCGCCAACGCCCTTGATCCCCTGGAAGGCCCTCCCGGAGGAAATGTGGACCTAGGTGAAGCCAAACGCCGCATCGGGGATCGGGTTTGTCTGTTGGGAAATCTCGATGATTTGGCTGTCATTGAGGCAGCGGACTATGATCAGCTCTATGCCAGCTGTCAGGATTGTCTGCGTAAAGCTGGTGCCGGCGGCGGATACATCCTTGGCGGAACATCCTCTGGACTTTTTACCCCCAGACTCTACGAACAGTGGCTTGTGATGGCTGAGATTGCCCGCGAGATTGGCAGTTACTAACAAAACGTGTTCTTTGATGATTCTAAGGAAGAAGGATACAATGGCGAATCCCTGTTTTGACAATGTATTGGCAGTACTGAACCGCATGGTTCCGGACCGGCCCACCCTTTTTGAAATGTTCATGAATACCCCCCTCTATCTGGAACTGGCAGGAGAGGAGTTTGCCGATCCGCAAGATGATCTTGGGGAGTTGCGTCTCCTGATTAACGCTTTTAAGAACGGGGGGTATGATTACGCCACGGTGCGTTCCTCAGGCTTTCTCTTTCCCCGTGGTGAGGCTGGGATGAAAGCGACCCGATCTCTCAATGAGGGCAGTCTGATCCGGGACCGCAAGTCATTTGAGGAATATCCATGGCCCGATCCCTACGACTTTGATGCTTCGCGTCTGGAGAAAATTGCCCCCGATCTTCCGGACGGAATGAAACTTGCTGTGATGGGTCCGGGCGGTGTCTTGGAGAATGTGATTGACCTTGTGGGTTATGAAGCGCTGTGTTTCATGCTGGTTGATGATCCCCGGCTCGTCCAGGATATCTTTGCCCGAGTAGGTCAGACGATTGTTCGTTACTACCAACAAGCTGCACCCTACGACACAGTTGGGGTCTTGATTTCCAATGACGATTGGGGTTTCAACACCCAGACCATGCTCTCCCCCGAGGATATGCGCCGTTTCGTCTTCCCTTGGCATGAGGAAATCGTGTCTGTCATTCACCAAGCGGGCAAACCGGCCATCCTCCATTCCTGCGGCAATCTTTCCGCTGTAATGGACGATCTGATTGACGGGATCGGGTATGATGGGAAACACTCTTTCGAGGACAAAATCAAGCCTGTAGAGGAGGCCTATGAAGAGTGGGGCCATCGCATCGCGATTTTAGGCGGGATTGATCTCGATTTTCTGTGCAGAGAAACCCCGGACAAAATCAAGGAACGCGCCGCATCCCTTGTGGAGAGAACGGCCAGCCGCGGCGGATATGCACTAGGATCAGGCAACAGCATTCCCGAATATGTTCCTGTGGAGAACTATAGGGCGATGGTTTCCGCCGCTCGCGAGCAGTACATGTAAGTAGAATCCCAAACGGAGAGACTCCGCTTGGGATTTTTTGCAGATTACGTTCTCAAGGGATTGTCAATCAGGGTAGCAAAGACGAATTGATGGACGTGGTCGCGGTTTAAAGTCGTGATGCCCGACATGGCATGGACATGTCGTCCGCTTCCCACTGGAATAGACAGTCCCGTGGTTCCTCCCACTTCATGCAGGTGAAGAAGGGTGAAGTCCGTGTCCGTCTGAAACACATGAATGTGATCATCGCCAACGGGAATAACCTCTCCTGTCATTCCGGCGAAACGGTGATTGTGGGGGATGCCTTCAAAGAGTGCTGTGCTGCCTTGTACTTCGTGGACATGCGTCTGCGTCGAGACCACCTGCCGCGTCATACTGAGATTACTGAGGCCCAGTTTAATCCCTCCTTTCCATAGTCCTTGTACAGTATATGTTCAAGCTGCAAGCCGGGGCCGTGCTGCGACGAGAATGGGAGGGACTAGATTTCCCTTTATCGGCTGGATTTGATCCAGTGAGCAGATGCTGGTATACTGTTTGTGACAATAGTAACAAAAATTGTATCTGCCAATGGTCGCAAGAAGGGTGAGAACATGAAGATAACTGTAATAATCGGCACGGAGGTCAAAGGCTGTACGTACCACATCAAAGAGGCCTTTTTGGATGTTTTGCGCCCGGGGAGCGAAATAACCGAATTCTATCTCCCCAAGGATTTGCCCCATTTTTGTCGGGGCTGCAAGACCTGTTTTTTGCAGAGCGAAGAACTCTGTCCCCATGCGGATTATGTTGGGCCCATCTGGGACTCCATCTTGGAAGCGGATCTGCTCGTCTTAACATCCCCCGTCTATGCCCTGCGGACGACAGCCCAGATGAAGTCGCTCCTCGATCATCTCTGTGTCCATTGGATGGTTCATCGACCCGATGAACGGATGTTTGGCAAGAAAGCTGTGGTGTTAACCAATGCCATCGGGGTTTTCAACGGCGGTGCCCACAAGGATCTGATCACCAGTCTCAGGTGGCTTGGTGTCTCCCATATCAAAAAGCTTGGAATTGGACTGATGGAGGGAGTGTTCTGGCCGGAACTCTCCCCTCAGCGCCGGCAAGCCATTATCCAGAGGGTGCAGAGCTTGGCCCGTAAGTATCAAACGAACGATTCTGCGCGTAAAGGCCTCAAGGTTCGGACCCTCTTTGCCATCACCCGCCTGATGCATCAGGGGGCGGCTCGCAAAGAAGATCCACTGTCAGCCGATAATCAATATTGGCTGGATAAAGGTTGGGATAAGGCTTTGAATCAAGATTTAGCCTTTGATCGCCCTCCAAGCGGAGGGCTTTTTCGCGCTGGCGCCTTGCAGAGTCCCAATGTCAGTGAATTCGGAAAGATGACGATTCTGCCGACACAGGCCTGCATTTTAGCGAAAAAATGTTTCGTTTGTGTGGGAAAAGAAAGGATTTCTTCGGAAAAGGTCGAACTTCACTAAGCAAGCATCAGCTGGAAGACAGGCAGAACCGTCGTTTTTCCCAACCCCAGGACGTTTTGGTGTCGGAGGTTGTCGGTTAGAGGACGGTTTTGATAGTTCTACTTCTGATGCCCAGGAGATAGATCTCCAATATGGGGTTATCGAGAGTTTCAAGGAGGAGGGTCTATGGATCTGCGAGCGCTGTTCTTACGCCAAGGGATTATGAGAAGGGTGGTCATTAGCCTACTGCCTATCTTGCTCTTTGCGGTCTACTCGTTTGGGCTTAGGATTCTGGTTTTGCTGGCCGTCGTTACAATAGCGGGCGTACTCACGGAGTATCTCATTTTGCGTTTTATGAAAGGAAATGCCAAGTTTAAAATCCCGGAAGCAATCTTCGTAACCTGCATTTTGTTTACCCTCATCTTACCCTCAACTGTACCCTTTTGGGTTGCGGTGGTGGGTATTGCGTTTGGCGTGCTCTTTGGCAAAGGCGTGTTTGGCGGCTTCGGCAAGAATATCTTCAACCCCGCCTTAGTTGGCCGCTGTTTTGTGTTTATTTCCTTCCCGAGCTCCATGACAGTGACTTGGGCTGCTCCCTTTCAGGGGTTCCCAGGGGGTTTTGTTCGCTACAGCACTGCAGTGGACTCGATCTCGGCCGCGACACCTCTCGTTCAGGCCGGAGGCGATCTATTGCGCCTGCTCCTGGGGCAGATATCTGGCTCCAGCGGTGAAATCAGTGCTTTGTTGATCGTCTTGGCTGCGGTGTACCTAGTGGTGACGAAAACGGCGTCGTGGAGAATTATGGTGTCTTGCGTTCTTGGTTTTATCGGCGTGAGCACCGTATTTTACCTTGCGGGAGCCACCGCATCCACCCCCCTGGTTGCGCTCTTGACCGGAGGGTTTTTGTTTTCCGCTGTGTTTATGGCCACCGATCCCATCTCCGCTCCCCGAGACAAATTGGCCCAGGTCATTTTCGGTGTCCTGGTTGGAATGCTCGCCATTACCATCCGCACTTTCTCCGTGTTTAGGGAGGGTGCCATGTTTGCCATCCTGCTTGGCAATGCTTTCGGGCCCTTGATTCAGATGAAAGTAAAACAGTGGAAGCAAAGGAGGATGGTCGTAAGTGAAAGATAGTTATCTTTACACCATTGTTTTCACCTTCGTGTTAACGGCTGTCTTTGCTACGATCCTGGCGGTGACCTATGCAGGCTACCTGCCCGTGATCACCGAAAATGAGGCCAAGGTTGAGCGGGCCGCCATCCTGAAGGTGCTGGGCCTTGGCGCAGAAGCGGATCTCTTGGCTGCATTTGACGAGCAAGTGGCGCCGGTTGCAGCGGGTGTCCCTTCTACCTATGCAGTTTTTGGGGACGACGGACGCCCTGTCAGCTATGCATTTCCCCTGAATGGTCAAGGGCTGTGGGGTGCAATCCGAGGCTATATTGGAGTATCCGCGGGTTTTGACCTCTTACTGGGTATGGAGTTTACCGAACAAAATGAGACCCCTGGTCTGGGGGGACGTATTGACGAGCCTTGGTTTAAGGAACAGTTCCAGGGTGTACCGCTGATAGCAGGGGAAGAAATCGTCTACGGCGATGGACTGGATGCCATTACCGGCGCCACCAGCAGTTCCAATGCGGTACTTAAAATTCTAAACGAGACCATTGCCGGACTCGAGCCCCTCAAGGAGGTGATGGGCAGATGATCAAAAAAGCTGAAGTAAAGGCCCTTTTCAAGCGTAATCTATGGGACGAGAACCAGGTCTTACGCCAGATTCTCGGAATTTGCTCCCTGTTGGCTGTCACGAATTTGCTTTCCAACTCTCTGGTCATGGGCGTGGGGCTGATCTTCTCTGTAGCACTCTCTAGCTTTACCATCTCCCTGCTGCGCAACTACATCCCCCATCGTGTGCGCATGATTATCCAGACGTTGATCATTGCCGCCTGGGTGATTCTCTTTGATATTGTGATTAAAGCCATGCTGCCCGATATCAGTCGTGCGCTCGGTCCCTATGTGGGTCTGATCATTACCAACTGTATCATTATGGGCAGAGCAGAGGCCTTTGCTCAGTCGAACCCGCCCGTGGAATCCTTCTTGGACGGTGTCTTTGCCGGGCTGGGCTACACGGCTGTGCTCATTGTGATCGCCTTTATACGGGAACTGATGGGTTTTGGGACCATCCTCGGATTCAATGTCAACTTCCTGGGACTGCAAACCTGGACGATTATGGTGATGCCCCCGGCCGCCTTTTTCTTGGTGGGGGTCATGATATGGATCGTCAATAACATTGCGTCCGGCAAGAAAGCTGTTGGAGGTGGTAAGAATGGGTAATACTCCTGCGATTAGCCCTTTCGTTATCTTCCTGGCATCGATTTTGACCAGTAACATGGTGCTGGTGAATTTCTTGGGAATGTGTTCCTTTATCTCCGTTTCCAAGGAGTTTAAGACTGCATCGGGCCTGGGAAAAGCGGTGGCGCTGGTGATGGTGTTTACCACCGTGTTCAACTGGATTATCTATCACTTTGTCGTGGTCCCCCTGGGACTGGAGTACTTGCGGTATCTAATTTTCATCATTGTGATTGCTGCCACCGTACAAATCATCGAAATGGCGATGGATCGCTATTTGCCAGACTTGCATATGAAGCTTGGCATTTTCCTGCCGCTGATCACCGTGAACTGTGCCATTTTGGGAATCAGCTTGTTTATGGTGATTCGCAACTATGGCTTTCTGCAGAGCGTACTCTTTGGTTTGGGCAGCGGCCTGGGCTGGTGGCTCGCCATCTCTGCTTTGGCTGCCATTCGAGAGCAAATGGCCGGCAATGAACTGCCCCGCGGCTTGGATGGACCGGCCATCACCTTTATTATCACGGGGATTATGGCCCTTGCCTTTGTGGGCTTTTCCGGGATTTTCGTGGTGATGTAGCCCGGTGCGTGGCGAAGATATAGGAAGGAAAGACAAGGCTTCTTAGAAATGGAGTGAGGTCCGTGTCCGTTTTTTTAACGGTGCTCAGCTTATCTGCTCTGGCCACCATCCTCGCAGCCGTAGTCGTTGCGGCCGATTACAAATTGAACAACTATGGCATCTGCGCCATTGACATCAACAATGGCACCCGCGTTCTAGAGGTGAATGGCGGTTCTAGTCTCTTGACCAGCTTGTCCAGTCAAAAGGTGTTTATCCCCTCGGCCTGCGGGGGCAAAGCCACCTGCGGTTTGTGCAAAGTGACGCTGGTGGAAAGCGCCGGCCCTGTCCTGCCCACAGAAGAACCCTTTCTATCCGGCCCTGAAAGGGATGCGGGCGTTCGTTTGGCCTGCCAGCTCAAGGTGAAGCATGACCTGAAAATCCTCATCCCTGAAGAGCTCTTTAATATCAAACAGTACCGCACCCGAGTGCGCAGAATTACCGATCTGACCCATGACATTAAAGAATTTGAGTTCGAACTGCTGGAGCCGGGAAGCATCGATTTTAAGGCCGGCCAGTATGTGCAGGTGGACAGCAAGCCCTATGACAAAGTGCCGGAGCCGGTGAGCCGTGCTTATTCAATTGCTTCACTTCCATCGGAAAAGAACAAGGTGGAACTGATTATCCGGCTTGTACCTGGCGGTGCCTGTACCACATTTATGCATAACCATGTTCAGGAGGGCGACGAGATTACCTTTGCGGGGCCCTTTGGCGAATTCTACTTACGCGAGGGCGGTGACGAACTGATCTTCATTGCCGGCGGGTCCGGTTTGGCACCGATTCGCTCCTTAATCCTGGATATCCTGGAAAAGAAGCTGGATAAGAAGATGAAGTTCTTTTTTGGCGCCGTACGCAAGAGGGACCTCTATTATGTAGATTTCTTCAGAGAACTGGCAGCAAGACATCCCAATTTCACCTACATTCCGGCCCTCTCCGGAGCGGTACCAGAGGATGCTTGGGATGGTGAAGAAGGACTGATCACCGATGTTGTGGCCCGTCATGTAGAGGATGCAGTGGGTAAGCAAGCCTATCTATGCGGCAGTCCAGGGATGATCAATGCCTGCTTGCAGGTCTTGGGCAAGATTGGTTTTGAGAAAAAGAGTATATTCTACGATGAGTTTTAGGGGGGAAAGGCAATGAAACAGGGGCCAGACTTAAGGCGCATTGAGGACAATATGCGCACGGGCACGCTGGCGGCTCACCAGTTTCTTGGTACAGACAGGCGCGCTTTGGCTGACATTATCCTCCAGGATCAATTGCTGCTGGAACAGCTCGGTTTGACCAACCAGGCTCTAGCGGAAAGGATGCGCTTCTTTACGGATCAAGCAGCGGAGAAAGGTTTTAAGGTGGTAGACAAGAGGTTCCAAGTGGAGAGGGAAGAACACAAGGGTACCATCCCTTGCCCCTTTGCGGATAACTTTAATGCGGCCAAATCCATCACTAAGGTTTTGAATTTGCAGACAGGCGGTGAGGTGATCTGGTCGGATCTGAACATTCATCTCATTGAGGAACACGGTTTTTATGAAGGTTATGGATCCCCTTTTCGGGTGGATCCTACGGCTTATGCTGACGTACTGGAAATCAAAAAAGATAAGTGAGGTGGAAGTTGTGCAGGCGTTAGACTTTGCTATGCAGCTTGAACTGGACGGAAAAGCGTTTTACTTGGCGCAGGCGGAAAAAATGGAGGATTTGACTCTGAAGGTGATCTTGGAAGAATTGGCCTTGGACGAGGAGAGACACTACCAATTTGTCAAACAGATCAAAGAGTCCGGTATCTATGATTATGAGGGCGGCACGATCATCGATCGCCAGCCCGATATCTTTCCCAGTCCAGGCCAAGAGGGGCTGGAGAAGGAGAAGTACTCCAGTTACATCGCCGTCTACGAGCAGGCCATAGAATTTGAAGAGAAGTCCAGGGATTTGTATGGCGATCTGGCCCGTGAGGCTAAGTCGGATGGTGAACGGGAAGCCTTCCTGATGCTGCAGAGGGAAGAAGAAGCTCACCGCACTCTCTTGTGGAGGCTTCTGCAGTTCTTGCAGCGTCCGGAAGAATGGTATCCCTACATCTAGAAACGAAATCTATCCAGGAAGGAGTCCCAAGGGGAGGCTGCATGTCCTCTTTGGGACTCTTGTCACTTAGAGGCTGGGAAGCGAAGGCTTGAAGGTGATGCTCTGGGTGAGCGGGATCAGGCGGTGTTTTGCACACCCGCTTTTTTTTTACAAAATCCGCTGCTCCAGTCCACGCCACAAAAGAGGTAAAACCGGCAAAAACGTTGAATATGTGTAAATTGGTAAGATATTTGTAAGGCTGAGAGGAGAGGCGCTTTGTGCCCTTAAGGTCGTTTAAGCTTGTGGAAGAGTTTATCAGGGAGCGTAATGCCTCTGCCGGAGTTGCACTCGTGGGGTACAAAGGGATGCAATATGGACCGGCATTTTTTGGCACTACCGGCTTCTTTCCCGGTGCCCCCGCGGTCACCGCGGATACGATTTTCGATCTAGCTTCGCTGACCAAGGTAGTAGGGACAACCACGGCGGCCTTGGGCTTATTGGGCGAAGGAGTGTTCCACTTACAGTCCGAACTTGGAGATTTGCTGGAGGACGTTCCCCGGGACAAAGCAGGGATCACAGTGCAGCAGCTTCTCAGCCATACCTCAGGTTTGGCCGCCACCGCACCCCTTTATCTGAGGGCGAAGGGGCCAGACGATGTGATCGAGCAGATTCTCCACTCGCCTTTAGAGTACGAGACTGGCAGCCAGGTCGTCTACTCCTGTTTGGGGTTTATTTTGCTCGGCCGGATTATGGAGCGTTTCACCAAGCGCGCTCTGGATCACTTGGTCACGGAGCGGGTACTGACGCCGCTTCAGATGCATGACAGTTTTTACAACCCTCCCCAAGACGTCCAGGCCAGAATCGCCTTTACAGAGTGGTGTCCTCGCACGAAACGATTTTTGCGGGGTACTGTGCACGACGAAAATGCCCAGGCCATGGGAGGAATTAGCGGCAATGCGGGACTTTTTTCCACCGCTTCCGATTTGGGCAAGTTGGCGGATATGATCCTTCAGGGCGGTACACAAGCGGGTCATACGGTTTTGGACAAAAGAGTCGTAGGCTGGCTGGACAATTGCTATACTGAAGGGCTGAATGAGCGACGCACCTTGGGCTGGATGCTCCATAGCAAACCCTCCTCAGGCGGCGATCTGCTCTCACCGTCGTCCCTCGGGCACACCGGTTTTACCGGCACGTCCATCTGGATTGACCGGGAGCGGGAGCTTTATTGCGTACTGCTTACCAATCGTGTCCATCCTGTACGGACCAATGAGAGTATTTTTCAGCTGCGACCGGCCTTTCATGATTCCGTGATATCCGAATTAACCTAGTCTTGCTGTGAAGGAAGGTGATCAGGTTCTGCAGAGAGTGACGGTTTTTTGACCTTGGACAGGGCGTCATGCCCAGGATTGGGAAACGAAAAAAAGAATTGGAGGGAACGATATGAAGCGCAAGATTGGATGGATTATGTTGGCAGCTCTGGTGGTCGTGTTGGCAGCTGGCGGAACCATGCTGGCCAAGACCACAATCACATGGTGGATCAATCCTTGGCGAATTGCTCCGCCGGGAATGGATCCCTCGGTGGCACCCACAGGTGAGGACTTTCCCCAATGGGCCAGTGAGGAGTTTATGCGCCTCAATCCGGATGTTGAGGTAGTCTACGAAGTGGTGACCAACGCAGGTTATGAGGAAAAGGTGTCCGCAGCCATCTTGGCCCGGCGTACACCGGATTTGATGAAAGATACTGTCTTCCGCAAGGAATGGGCGGTACGGGGACTGCTGGAGCCCATTGATGATTTCCTGGCGCCGGAAGATGTGGAAGACTGGTATGATTACGCCCTCGAGGGCGGCATGATTGACGGCAAACATTATGTCTTTCCCTGGAATAACTCCAACAATGGAATGGGAAATGCCATGCTGCTCAACCCCGCCATTTTCGCGGAGCGGGGCGTAGAGCTGCCCGCCTTGCCCAACAGAACCTGGACTTTCGATGAGTTCTTAGAGGCAGCCAAGAAGCTGTCCTATGACTCTGATGGTGACGGCGTTAACGATCACTTTGCCCTCTCCTTTGCCGCTTCGGATCTGCTCAACAGCACCGCTTGGCTGCATATCTTTGGCGGGCGGATGTTCAACGAAGACGAAACGGAAGTGATTATCAACAGCCCAGAGGGCGTCGCTGGACTGCAGTTTATGGTTGACGCCATGTACGAATACGAGATTGCACCAAAGGGTGCTGAGGGTATGGGTATTTACGACGTGATCGGCCTCTTCCACCAAGGCCGGACCGCCATCGGCTATGGGGGACCCTACGAAATTGGGCGGATTGACCGCTATGTGAAGGAAGGGCAGCTGCAGGATGCCTTTGACGTCCATATTGCTCCCTATCCACACCTGCCAGAGGTTGGTCAGGTGTCCCATCATACCAGCGGCGGCTTCATCGTCTTTAAGCAGGATGATCCGGTCAAGCGGGAGAAGGTCATGGAATTCGCCAACTTCCTAACCAACTTCGAAAACACAGCAGCTCTGAAGACTCTACTTTATGTGACGGCGCGCAAGTCCGTCAATGAGGTCATCTATGAAGACAGCAAGTTCGCCGATGAAGTCAGCGTTTATATGAACGCTATTGAGAACGGTATTCCTTATTTTGGCAGCATGGACATCAACTTCTCCTTAGCGGAGCCGTTCCTGCAGGCTGCATTCGAAGCCGCTTTTTCCAGAACGAAGACACCGCAAGAAGCTCTTGATGATTTTGCCAGGGAAGCCAACCGCGTCTTGTTTGACCGATAACTGCCAAGGGAGTTCCTGAGGGAACTCCCAACTCTCCCTACACTGTTTGGAAAGGGGGTTTCTTCGATTGGCTGCTCTACGTCAATTTGGGAAACGTGTTTTTAAAGCGCGGTGGGCCTATTTCTTTGTCTTGCCCAACTTTGCAGTTTACACCGTGTTTTTCTTAATACCCGTGCTCTGGTCCATGGTCCTATCCCTTTTGGATTACCAATGGTGGGGTATGGAGTTTGTTGGCTTGGCCAATTACTCCAAGGTGTTTGCGAATCCGATCTTTTGGAAGGCTCTTGTCAACACCGCCTACTACACGTTCGGAGTCGTTCCTTTGTGGTTAGGGAAGGCTTTGCTGATCTCGGCCTTGATTTTTCCCTTTCGCAAGCCCCTCCAGACGTTCTTCAAAGCCGCCTTTTATCTGCCCCATGTAACATCCGCGGTTATTTTGTCTCTGATCTGGATGTGGATTTATAATCCGCCATTTGGCTTGCTGAACTACATCTTGGGCATCTTCGGCTTTGATGCCGTGGCCTGGCTGGGCAACACCGTAACCGCCATGCCATCCTTAATCCTGATGCAGGTCGTGATGGGCGGCGGTTCGTCCATCGTGCTGATTTCCGCTGCCATGAATGGTATCCCAACCTATCTTTATGAAGCAGCCGAGCTTGATGGAGCCCGCCCGGCACAAATATATCTGCGGGTCACATTACCCCTGCTCAGGCCAACTTTGCTCTATCTTGTGGTTACGGGTACCATCAACTCTTTTCAGGTGTTTACCAATATCTACTTAATGACCCGAGGCGGTCCTCAATTTTCCACCACAACGATCGTTTATATGATCTATGACACCGCCTTTAAACAGTTTCAGTTTGGGCCCGCATCGGCATTGGCCATGGTGCTGTTTGTGATTACCGCCATCTTTGCCATCGTTCAATTCCGCTGGCTGGGTCAAGAAGTCGAGTATTAGAAAGGTGGGAAGACGATGTTAGTCGAGGAGAAAAAAACCCGTCCAGGGCATTACCTGTCTTTTGTATTCTTGCTGGGTGCGGCAATTATCGCTTTATTACCCCTTTACTGGATGGTTGTCACAGCTCTGCAGCAGCCAACCTTGACCGTGAGCTTTCCGCCGGAGTGGTTTCCGTCCAATCCGACGTTCCTTAATTTCCAGCGTTTCTTCGGACGGCCCCATGTTCTCACGTGGACGACGAACAGCCTGATCGTCGCCTTGGCTGTGACAGGAATCCAGATCTTCACCTGTGCCATGGCCGGCTACGCCTTTGCCAAAAAGAAGTTCCCTGGAGGCAACTTTCTGTTTTACCTGTATATTGCCTCCATGATGATCCCGGGGCAAGTGACCCTGGTTCCGCTGTTTCTGATTATGAGCAGGCTGAACTTACTGGATACCTATGCTGGCCTTGTTCTTCCCGGCATTGCCGGTCCCTTTGGCGTGTTCTTGATGAAACAGTTCATCTCCACCTTGCCTACGGACCTGATTGAGGCCGCGACCATTGACGGCTGCGGCGAATGGCTCACCTTTATGAAGGTGATCTTGCCCTTGGCCAAGCCTGGACTGGCGGTCCTTGGCATCTTTACCTTTATGGGCCAATGGAATCAGTTCTTGTGGCCTTTGATTATCACAAACTCCTCTTCCATGCGCACCCTGCCCGTGGGGCTCGCTCTCTTACAGGAGGAGCTGCCCATGCAGTACGGCCTTCTGATGGCCGGGGCCACCTATGCTGCCATTCCTATGATCATAATTTTCTTGATGTTCCAGAAGTACTTCTTACGAGGCATAACGGTCGGAGCTCTCAAAGGATAGAATAGACAGAAAGGGTTTATGTATGCTCCTTACTTTTGATCTGGATGGTGTTGTGATGAAAAACCCCTTTTCCACGGGGGTCTTTCCAGAGGTGACGGGTCGTATTCGTGAAGGAACAGGTCTTTCCCAGAAGGAAGTGATGGGGGAAATCATTGGTGAGGCCAAATCCCGGATGGGACAGGGCCGAATTGTGGATGCCTACGACTGGGATGATATCATCGCCCTAGTCGGCCAGAAGCTTGGCTTCTCTGGTTCCATTGATGTGGCCGAGTTGGTTCGAAAGTACTGTACTCCTGAGCACATTTACACGTACCCTGAGGTACCTGAGACACTGAAAACTCTGCGTCAAGCAGGGTATCCCCTGGTGGTTCTGACCAATGGGTTTCGCAAGTACCAGCTCCCTGTACTTCGGGCTCTGGGAGTGGCAGATTTGTTTGACGCTATTTACACACCGGAGATGACCGGGGCCGCCAAGCCGGAGCGGGACATGTACTTAGCACCCCAGAGACGGTACCCAGGTCCCCACGTCCATGTAGGGGATACGGTGATCCATGATCTGTGGGGTGCCAATCAGGCTGGTGCGATTTCGGTCTGGGTCTATCACGACTTGCCTGATCTAGTGGCCAGTTTACCCCTGAGCAGACGTGCAGGGCATGAACTGATGGAGGAACTGATTACCCAGGGGATTGCTAGAGATCTGAATGCAGCAGCCTATCCCCAGCTGACGACGGTCGATTCCATGCCTGATTTTGTGATCAAGAGCTTTGGAGAACTGCCTGCGGTGCTTGATTTGGTGTAGTCAGCCTACCAGATGGCAACGAAGAGCTGAATCAGTGCTGTCAGCAGCATAGCTAAGAGAGGTAGAGCCAGGTTCTTTACGACCTGGCTATATTTCGCGCCAAAATACTGGTTGGTCAAGACGGCGCAAAGGTGGATGGGGGAGACAATATAGCCGGTAATGATGGCAGTAAAGAGGAGTGTGGTGTAGGGAGCCAGGGCGGACTGGGGGATCAGGGGTGCAAAGAGTGCGGCCAAAATACCAGTGGCCACCATATGGGCTCCAGCCACATAGGCGGTGATCAGGCCGAGGATGACAACCAGAATGGGCAGGGGAGTACCATAGGCAAACAGTGATTCAGCCAAAATTCCCACAACGCCGGAGTTTTCGATCACCGATTTAAACAGCATGACACCGAAGATTACCAAGGCCAACTTGTAATCAACCCACTGGGTCACGAAGGTTCGAGCCCTCTGTCCCAATGCCTTCAGCCTGTCTTGGTCCGGGAGCCCCCTGGTTAAGGCCGCACTCGCCCCAATGGCGGCAGCCAGATAGAATGGAACGCCAAAGACTAGAACCAGCCCGACAACGACCAGAATGGGGGCGAAACCTAGGAAAAAGTTCTTGATCGCCTCCAGGCTGCCCTCTCTCTTGGTGCCAGATACTCTGGGGTCATCGACTCCGCGGAAAAAGACAAAGGGCCCTACAACAAGGCCCGCAAGCATCACAAGGGCGTTTGATCGAATCACAGTTAAGCGGGGAATATCGAGCAGTTCATTGAGGAGGATCAGGGACGAATACAAGGGATACGCAAAATAGCCAATGTGACGATAAAACAGGTTGACGGCCGCTTTGATGTCCGCTGGCAGCTGGAGAGACTTGGCGTTGGCTTCTACCATGGGGGCGGACATAATGGCTCCACCGGGCACATTGATCGTGCCAATCAGGGCCGGCAGCAGCATGGTAAGGAGCTTAGGGCTGCGGAACAGGGATACAAGGGAGTCGATCATCCGTTCCAGATCGCCGCTTGCTTTCATCGCTTTGCCCAGTCCACTGATGAGGGCGACTGCGATTGCCAGCTCGATTGTGAGCGGGTCAAATAGGGCGTGCAGGGCGGCGACCCCAAAGGCCGCCAGCCCCATCCCTGAAAGAAGGCCGCCTATGCAGGCACCGATCAATAAAGACAGTGCCACAGACACGTTTCTAGAAACAAGGTACATTACTGATCCAAAGGCAACTGCAACCCCGGCTATCTCCATGTTTGTTCCCTAGTACCTCCCGTACTTCTTGGCTGCATCCACAATAATTCGCGCTTTATCAAAGGAGAGATTGGCAGGATACTCGCAGCCTGTAGCCAGGATGTACCCGCCGCCTGTCTTGAAGGTTTCAATTTCCCGGCGGCACTCCTCATAGACCTCCTCATCGGTTGCACTGAGCAGCCATGGCGGCGGAATGTGCCCGATCAGGGTCACCTCGGAGCCATACTTTTCCTTGACCTCGGCGTAGGAGCTGCAATCGTCGGGGATATGGAGGAAGGAGATGGCCGTTGGCTTCATCATCTCGATCTGTGCATCAAAATAGATGCCATTGCCGCAGTTGTGAATCATCACCATACAGCCATGCTGGCGGATGCGGTCGGCGATTTTCTGCACATACACGCCTTCGAACTCCCGCCACATGTCCTTACTCATAATGGACTGCGATGCATACAAGGTGTCAAGCATGATGGCTGGAACACCGGTGGCGGCCAGGGCATCAACGTACTCTAGGAGTGTTTCTGTGATGGCCGCTACGCCATGCTTGACCGCCTCTGGATCATCCCAAAGGTCCATAAACATATGGGACTGACCCCTCATCATGCTCAAGATACCCAGGGGGCCAAAGACAAAGGCCACTACTGGGACGTCTGCACCTTTGCTTTTCACAAGGCGGTCGCAGAGCTGGATATGGCCGCTCATGCGGGGGGCATTGCGCAGGCGAATGGGCTCAATGGTCCTATAGTCCGCTATATCTTTGATCAGGTAGTTTTTGATATCTGGATGCGCTGCCTCATTTTCGGGATAGACGACGGTCTGACCGAAGTCGGCGGCCTCTACGGATAGATCAATCAAGGTGCAAATCACATCGAGATCAAAGGCATCGGTGACCTTTTCATAGGCCTCTGCACACACATCCATGTCGGTGCTCCACACAGGATAGGTGGCGTTGACGAGTTTTCTGGATACACCACAGAGCAGGGGATAGACAGGGACGCGGTCGGCTTCCTTGTGCTGGAGGGTTAATCCCACGCGTTCTATTGGTTTCATGCTTACACCCCTATTGCACCAGTTTTTTTGCTTCAGTGGAGGCCTCCGCCGCGTCTTTGGCGTAGACATCAGCGCCGATGTCTACGGCAAACTTGCTTGTCACAGGGGCGCCGCCCACCATAATCTTGACCTTATCTCTCAAGCCAGCTTCTTCAATCGCCTGGATCACGCTTTTCATTTCGCCCATGGTGGTTGTTAACAAGGCAGAGAGTCCAACGATATGGGGGTCATGCTCCTGGATTGCGGCGACAAACTGTTCGGCAGAGACGTCCACACCAAGGTCATAGACGGTGAGACCGGCCCCTTCAAGCATCATCCGAACCAGGTTTTTGCCGATGTCATGCAGATCGCCTTTGACGGTACCCAAAACAGCAGTACCCACAGGTTCAACACCGGTCTCCACCAATTTGGGTTTTAGCAGCTCCATCCCGGCATTCATGGCTCTGGCGGCGATGAGCACTTCTGGAACAAAGACTTCGTTGTTCTTAAACTTAACCCCTATCGTTTCCATGGCCGAGAGCAGTCCTTCATTGAGAATGACCCTAGGCTTCATATCGCTGTCGAGGGCTTCTTGGATACCTTGCTTTACTCCGTTTACATCACCCCGCTGCAGCGCTTGATTGATGTCTTGTAGAACCATTTCCATTCCTCCCATGCAAAGATTTGTTGTTAATTTAATTATAAGAAACAAGAGCGTCTATGTATTGTAATAACTTGGCGCGTTTTTGTACTCTTATCAGGACTTCGCCCTCAAGGGCTAGTGCCTTTGGCGCCATTTCCGGGGGGGCTGGCCCTCAAGTTTCCGAAATACTTTACTGAAGTAGCTTTGATCATTGAAGCCGACCCGTTGGCTGATCTCAGCTAAGGACAAGTCCTCTGGCATCAGCAATTTGGCCGCTTCAATGCGTACGCGGTTGAGGTAGTCTGTAAAGGAGATGCCCAGCTCGTCTCCGAAGAGCTTGCTGAAGTAAGTTGGGTTCAGCCCTACCTCTGCGGCCACATCCTGGAGGGTGATGTCTCCTTGGTAGTTTTGGCGAATGTAACTGACCGCTCGGTACAGGAGGTCTCGGTTCTTCACATTGCTAAGCTCGAAGGTGCAGGCGATAAAACGTTCCAAAACCGGCACCAAAAGGCGGGAAAGCTCCATCAGGTCGTTCACGTCCTGGATCTGATCAAGATAGGAATTTTCCAGGCCAAAGATGACTTCAAGATCGGCCCCGGCGGCAATGGCCGCTCTGGCTAGGACAGCGGTCAAGGCTATCAGGCGGGACTTCTTCACTTTAAAGCTTGTCTCTTCGAAGTAGAGGACGCCGAGAATTTCGTTGAGGATTTTCCGGGCATGGGGCTGATTGCCCGTCTGGACCGCAAAGATGAGATCCTTTTCCAAGGCAAAGACATAGACATCACCGGTAAGGTGCTCCCCTTTCCTGTCGTGGATCACTTCGGCAATTCCTGCCCCTAAGGCATTGAACTTCTGCCTTTCTTCTAGAAGGCCGAGATCGCCTTGCATTAAGTTTTGGGCCAGGCGAAAGAGCACTTCCGCCAAAAAACGGACTCGAGTGGGATCCACCACAGGCACTTGGGTGAGGGCCTGGCGCACCAGACTTTCCTGGGAACGCAGACGGGGATGTTGGCGATAGATGTCCCTGATTAAAAGGTCATCGATCTCGTGCAGAAGGACAGGACCCCCGATCAGGTAATAGGCAGCCACTCCACGCTCAAAAATGGGTACAGCCCAGTTACAGAGGCCGGAAGGACAGAAATAGATATAGTACTCACCGAGTTTTTCCGCCTGGTAACCTCCGTATAAATAGGAGTGGCGGCATTGATCTCCTTCCTGTGTGTGTGTTTGTCCGGAGACGATCTGGCAGAAGGAATCCCCGGGAGCACTGCCAAAGGCGAAGATGGGCTCGCCGGTCTTTTGCACAACCTTGCAGCCTACTCCGCAGGCTATCCCATAGATTTCCCCAATCTCAACGGCAAGTTCACTTACAGATGGTCCCATTTCGCCCCTCCTTAGAAAAACATAGCCTCCATAAAGAGTTCCTGAAAATCCGAGCGCGTCGATAACTCAATATATCGAATTTGTTTCTTTAGGCTTGTGGCTCTGTCGAGCTGATCTTGATCCAGCAGGGCTAATTTGGCTCCAAGTCCCGCACCATTGCCAATCTTCACAACCCTCTCTTCGAGTTCCGCAGGGATGAGACCGAGGGTACAAGCATTGTGTACATCTACGAAGTTGCCAAAGCCTCCGGCCAGATACACCCGCCCAACCTCTTGTGCTGTGATTTGTGCTTCTTTGAGCAGTGTCAGGACACCGGCCCTGAGAGCACCTTTCGCCAGCTGTACTTGGCGCACATCCCGCTGTGTAAAGCTGATCAGGTCTGGAACCGCCATAAAGGCGGGCATACCCTCGACTGCGGTCAGCATCTCCTTCTGCCACTGGGCCAACTCGTCCCGGGCAAAGGCTCCGCTTGAGTCCACAAAGCCGTGGCGCAGCAGCTCTGCCATAATGTCCATCAGTCCTGACCCGCAGATGCCTTGGGGAGTGATGCCGCCAATGGTTTCATATACCCGTTCTCCTTGGTGCAGGCGAAAGGAGGAAAGTGCACCTTGCACCCCGGCCATTCCCATGGAAATATTGGCGCCTTCAAAGGCGGGGCCGGCCGCGGTGGAACAGGCCAGCATCTTGCCCTTTTTGCCTAAGACAATCTCTCCATTGGTGCCAATATCAATCAGCAAACCGTAGGAGTCCTGTTCCTCAAGGTCACAGACTAACAGGCCTGCTACAATATCTGCACCGACATAACCTGAGACAGAGGGGAGAATGATGATCTGACCATGAGGGTTGATGGCCAGGCCAAGCTCCTGCGGGCTCAGTAACCTTTGATCGGAAAAGACTGGTTCAAAGGGGGCATTGGCAATACTGACGGCGCTTACCCCAAGCAGGGTATGGAGCATCACGGTATTCCCAGCGATCGTCATGGCGCCTACATCGTAGGTGCAGCGCTGGCTTTTGCGGCAGAGATCCGCGACCATAGCATTCAGGGCGGTGACCAAGACTTCCTGCAATTTTCCCGCGCCGCCCGGATTGGACTGGGTATAGGCGATTCTGGAGATCACATCGGCACCAAAGACCCTTTGGGGATTGGCCAGGGACGCTACGGCAAGTTCCTGACCGCTTTCTAGGTCCAAGAGATACCCGACCATGGTCGTTGTACCCAGATCCACAGCCACTCCCAGTCCCCCTAGATCGCTCGGCACTACCGGATTTAGGACGAAGGCTTTCTCCAGGGATTGGGCTAGAATCTGGATCTCGTTTTCGGTGACAGTGTCAATGAGCATCCCATCCTCCGCCGGAAGCTGGCAGGCCAGAAACTCTTGATCCTTTTGGACCCAACGGACTCTGCACTTACCGCAGGTGCCCTTACCGCCACAATAGGAGTTTGGGGGTACGTCGGATCGAAGCATGACATCAAAGACGGTTTCACCAGGTTGGAACGGAATCTCCTGCTCCTTGCGGCTGCTACGAATTAGGATCTTCATGGGGTTCCTCCTCACTGCTGGCGGCTCGGCAGATCGTGTGCCAATCATAGACCCCTGCGATGGCATGCCCAGGGGGAACCTGGAGATAGTCGTGATCATTCCAGTTGCCGTCGAGCAGATTACGGATCAGATCAATCCGGCCCTCTATTTCGATAAAGTCCTTCCCATCCCCCTCGGCCTGTGCCCGCAGGCGCTGGGCCGCACCCTCTTGCGCTGTTTCAGGGATCTCGATGAACAGAACGCGCTGCTCATGGGTCTCCAGGCGGAAGGCGGGGAAGAGAGTGTCCATGATGTATCGGGCGTTCTCCTCGCCATACTGAGCGGCATAGTCCTCGAAGCTGCGATCCAAGCCTAAGGTTTTGCGCAGTGAAGAACTGTGCACGTCTCCATCACCCCGCTCCAGATAGCCTGGGGAGCTAAATGGCTGACTGGGATTCTCGGCAAAAAGCTCCTCGAACTTGTGCTTCGATCCCAAAAACAGGGTGCAGCAATCATGGGCCCGGGGGATGACCAAGGGTGTATGCCTGGCTTCCAGCCCTACGGTGCCATTGCCGCACAAACCATAGCCCAATAAAATGGCATCGTATTCGCCCTCGTCGGCAGCATCAATCAAGCTCTGGATCTCCTGGCGCAGAGTATCCACCTGGTCATGGCCGTTCTTTTTGGTAAAGGCCAAGTCAATGGTATGGCGTGAGCGGGCTACACAGTAACAAATCTCCCGCATCAGTACTTCGCACGCTATTACTTTCAGGCGCATGGGCATCGCTCTCCGTGATTCCTATGTTTATCCACACCTATACTATTTGCTTTGGGCGGGAGTGATCCCTGCTCGCAGCCTAGACTCCTTGACGAATAACCCCTGAAAACTTATACTGTAGGCAAAGCTTGGGAAGAAAACAAAGAGGGGTGCTTCCAGATGAAGGTGGCCATTGTTGGGTGCGGAACCATCGCCCATTCAGCGCATATCCCGGCGTATCTGAAGAATGAAAAGGTCGAAATCAAATATTTCTGTGATCACAGACCCGCAAGGGCGCAGGCTGCGGTAGAGAAGTATGGCTGTGGGATAGCGGTAACCGATTACAGAGACATCCTCAGGGACGAGGAAGTACAAGCGGTATCTGTATGTACACCCAACGACGTCCATGCACCCATTACCATCGACTTTCTCCACGCTGGCAAGCATGTCTTATGCGAAAAACCGGCAGCCAGGACCTATCGGGAAGCCCTTCAGATGCAGCAGGCCCAACACGCCAGCGGGAAGATCCTCAATATTGGCGTGGTCAACCGCTTCAATACCAGCGTGAACATGATCAAACAATACATCGATGATGGGAAGCTCGGTGAAGTGCACCATGTCTATGTGAGCTTCCGTTCCCACCGTTCTATTCCGGGTCTAGGCGGCGCCTTTACTACGAAGGCGATTTCTGGCGGCGGGGCTTTGATCGATTGGGGCGTTCACTTTTTGGATATTGTGATGTATTGCTGCGGCGACCCCGCACCGAGAACCGTGACTGGGGAAGTCTTCTCCAAGCTGGGACGGGATATGAAGGCATATACCTACAAAGAGATGTGGGCAGGTCCCCCCAAGTATGATGGAATCTACGACGTGGATGATTCTGTCACGGGAATGATTCGGACAGACGGGCCTGTGATTACGTTCAACGGTGCCTGGGCCCAAAACATCGCTGAACGGGAAATGTTCATTGATTTCATGGGAGATAAGGCAGGTATTCGCCTGCAGTATGGTTCGGACTTCACGGTGTACACAGCGGAAAATGGAGGTTTGGTTCAGTACAAGCCAGAGTTTACCATGGGTAACCACTTTGAGGAGGAGATCAACGCCTTTGTCGACTGCATTGAGACAGGGGAAAAACTCCCTTCCCACATTGATACAGTGATTATTACGGCCCGAATCATGCAGGCCATCTATGATTCGGCTGAAGAGCATCGGGAAATCTCGTTTGTGTAGAATAAACTAGACCAAGGCTGCGGGAGTGAATTGGGATCCTCCCGCCTTCTTCATCGCTGTGATGCTATTTCCGCAATAACCCTCGGTAGATACCTGGTACCGACTGGGGAATCTCAATGGCCCCCGCGGCTTTTTTGTAGAATTCTACCGGGCCGGCACCGCCAATAATGGCATAGCCATAACCCAAATGGGCTAAGCCATGTAAACAAGCTAGAAGCAGGGCTTTTCCAATATCCTGACCACGGTAGTCAGGGTGGACTCCAGTCGGACCGAAAAAGCATTTGTATGTGGCTTCAAAACAGCCAAATCCTACCATCTGTTCTGTTTTGTTGTCCACAGCGAGGTAGATGGTACTCGGTTTATTGGCGAAGGCCACATCGGCCTCACTGGCCCATCCGTCACCGAAGTGTTCTCGAATCCAATCCAGGACCAGATGCTTTTCGGGCGGGAGCCCCAAACGGATTGTTATCTCCTGTTCCTCCATGGTTTGCAGCAAGGGCTCAAGTTTTGGCAGTTCATACAGCTTAACTAGCATGTCAGGCATAACTCACAGCTCCTACTCAAGGTTGATGCCCTTAGTATTCGCATCCTTTTGGTTAACACCTTCTAAAGATGCGTTTAGTGCATGATATTCCTTTGTTGATTTTGGACTCAGCGAGTAACCATTCGCCTTTTTATGTTTGGCAATCTGTTGGTTGGGCGATAGGAACGGCTTGCTGTAAATGTGTCCCAAATTGTTCCTGGAAGAGCGCGAGACACTGCTTTTTCCCAATGTTTCGTGTATAGGGGCGAACTTGAAGTTCGTTGACCTCCAGAATTAGGTAAACTATAATAGCAGTATATTACCAGGGTAGGGGATAAACATGAAGCACAAGGCGGAGAAGCTTTCGGTGGCGCCGATTTTTCGAGACGGAGTCGTTTTGCAGAGGGATCGGGTCATAAAGCTGTGGGGATCTGGCCAGCCCGGCGATGGCCTTCGAGTTGTTTTCCAAGGGAGCACCTTGCACACAACGGTTGATTCAGGGGGAGCCTGGGAAATCCAGCTGCCTCCCATGCCCGCCGGGGGTCCGTTTGAACTGCGCGTCAGGGGGAGTTCTGAAGAACTCCTGGTCCGAGATGTTTGTCTGGGCGATGTCTGGCTTTTGGGCGGCCAGTCCAATATGGAACTTCCTGTCGGCAGGACCCTGGATCTTTACGCCGAGGAAGTTGCACATGCCAAGAACCCTTGGATTCGGCAGTTTCGAGTCCCCATGACCTATAACTTCCATGAACCTGCCACAACGATACCTGGAGGTTCCTGGGAGAGTGTTAACCCCCAGTCGGTGCTGGAATTCAGTGCCCTGGGTTATTTCTTTGCCCTGGCCCACTACGAAAAATACCGGGTCCCGGTGGGTCTGGTCCAAACAGCTGTGGGCGGTACTCCCGCTGAGGCCTGGATCAGCCAAGAGGTCCTTTTGAAACTGGGAGGCTACGAGGAGATCCTGGACCAGTGCAAGGATGATCAGTTTGTGATAGAGACCGAAACTCGGGAAATGGAACGGCTGCAGCAATGGTACCACAAACTCCAGAGCATCGATTTGGGCCTATCCCCAAAGCATTCCTGGAGTGATCCCGATCTGGATGATTCCCAGTGGGATTCCCTCCAGGTACCCGGGTTGTGGCGGGGCAGCAAGCTCGAGACAGTACATGGGTCTGTGTGGTTTCGAAAAACCATTGATCTCCCCCCGGAGTTAGCCAAAAAAGGGGCTTTGCTGCGCTTAGGTGCCATTGTTGACGGCGACGAGACCTACCTAAACGGCATCCAAGTAGGTGCCACAGAATACAAGTATCCGCCGAGAAAGTACCCTGTTGAGCCAGGGGTTTTGCGGGAAGGCGCCAATACCCTTGCCATCAGGGTCATCTCCAATCGCGGTGTTGGGGGTTTTGTACCGGACAAGGACTATTGTCTGGATTACGGGGACTGCAAAGTGGATCTGACAGGGGAATGGAAATGGAAAATCGGGGCTACCATGCCCACATTACCCCTCCTTACCTTCTTTCAATATAAACCATCCGGAGTGTATAATGGCATGATCGCGCCCCTGGCGGGCTATGCCTTTCGAGCTGTCTTATGGTACCAGGGAGAATCTAATACTGGTGCCCCAGAGGCTTACGAACGCCTCTTTACCGCGCTGATCAAAAACTGGCGGGACACCTTGGAACAGCCCGATCTGCCCTTTCTCTTTGTGCAGCTTCCTAACTTTGATCCTTCCCTGGAGGGAACACCTGGGCTCAACTGGGCCAAGCTGCGTGAGGCCCAGCGCAGGACACTGAACCTGCCGCACACAGGCATGGCTGTGAGCATCGATTTGGGAGAAGCCACTGACCTTCACCCCCAGAACAAAAAAGATCTCGCCCACAGGCTGGCCCTCGTCGCGCAGAAGCTGGTCTTCGGCGAACCCGTCGTAGCCCAAGGACCGATTTGTGAGTCCATAGCGGTTGAGGATGGAGCCGCGGTTTTGACCTTCCGCCATGCGGAACGGGGCTTAAGGGTCCGAGGCGAGTCTTTGGGGGGCTTTGAAGTTTCCGGAGACGGTCATACCTTTCAGCAGGCTCAAGGCGAACTGATAGGAAACTCCATTCGAATTTGGAACCCCACGGTGCCAAGACCCCTCGCCGTTCGCTACGCCTGGGAGGATAACCCCCGCCAGGCCAATTTATACAGCGCAGAAGGATTACCCGCGCCGCCCTTTGTGCTGTCTGTTCAGGAATAACCGGGAGGTGATAGGTATGGAGAAAAAGGCAGGGGCCTTTCATACCGGAGTGTATCGGAATGTGTTTCGCGACTATGGATATGCAGAAGCGGACATCGAACAGAAGCTGGCGGACACTTGGAAGCAACTGATTGGCGGCGATCAGGATGTGCGGATCTACTATCCTTCAGGAGATGATATGGGCTATCTCCTGGATACGGGCAATCTCGATGTGCGCACCGAAGGCCAGTCCTATGGGATGATGATGGCGGTGCAGATGGATGACCAGGAGCTGTTCAACCGCATTTGGAAATGGACCAAAACCTACATGTGGCATCCCGAGGGCCGTTACAAGCACTATTTTGCCTGGTCCTGCAATCCCGATGGCACTCGCCTGGCCCAGGGGCCAGCCCCCGACGGCGAAGAGTTTTTTGCCATGGCCCTTCTTTTTGCCACCAAACGCTGGGGCGACGGTGCAGAGCCTTTTGACTACAGTTCCCAGGCCAAACAGATTCTGACCGCTGTCGTTCATAAGGGAGAAGCAGGGGAAGAGGGAGATCCCATGTGGGATCCCAAAAATAAGTTGATCAAATTCGTTCCGGAAACACCCTGGACCGATCCCTCCTACCATCTGCCCCATTTTTACGAGCTGTTTGCTCTCTGGGGTCCTGCGGAGGATCAGCAGTTCTGGAAGGAGGCGGCCGAGGCTAGTCGGGCGTTTTTGCCCCTGGCCTGTCATGGCCAAACGGGGCTGGCTCCAGAGTACTCCGAGTATGATGGAACGCCGAATTTCACCCGCGGGCACGGCAACTTCTACAGCGATTCCTACCGGGTAGCACTGAATGTGGCTCTGGACCATGCCTGGTTTGCGCCTGGGCCTTGGCATGTGGAGCAGTCCAGGCGTATCCAAGAGTTCTTCGCTGATATTCCCATGGAGGAGTACCAGGTCTATGCTGTGGACGGCACCATCATCCCTGAGCCCGCGCTTCACCCTGAAGGCCTTTTGGCCACACTGGCCTCAGCGTCTTTGGCCAGCAGCGGGCCACTGGCGAGACAGTATGTTGATCGCTTTTGGAACCTACCCCTTCGGCGGGGAAAACGCCGCTACTACGACAACTGTCTCTATTTCTTCAGCCTTTTAGCCCTGAGCGGGCGTTACCGCATCTATCGCTAAACGATCCCAGAGACTTCTAGACATAAGAAAAAGGGCCGCCGGGAGGCAGCCCTTTCCTAATTCCCTTAGTACTTTTCGTCATATTTCTGTGCACGTTCGTCGATGATGGCTTGGCCTCCGGAACGGAGATAATCCGTAAAGCCGCGCTCCCATACTTCATCGAAGTCTTCTACTTTCGCCACAACCGCTTGGGCTAAGAGATTGTTCCTCTTCTCGCTCAAAACGGTCCCCATGCCCTCTTCAGCCCGAATCTCACCAACCTGGACGTTCTTGCCATAGCGAGCTTCGTTGCTGGTAATGATGTAGGCTGGTTCTATAAACCTGGGATCTACTCCAGCGTAGTTCAGACCGATGGATTTGGATGTGAGTGAATCATCACCGAGATCCAAACCATTGATCACAATGGTGTAGTCGATGTTCTGCGGCGAGTTCATGATTTTCTCGCCCGTTACAGGTAAGGATTGGATGGCGCCCGTTTCGGTCACGATATGGTTGACGCCTTCCTCACCAATCTGCAGGAAGCGGCGGTTCTCCAGCTTAGAGAGCCAGTTTAGATAGAGCAGTGAGGCCAAAGGCTCTGTGTTCGTTGACGGGAAGAACACCTTGCGGTCGATGGGAGCACTGAGATACTTACGGTAAATGCCAGCATCGTTCTTAAACGACTCGACAGCAATAAAGGCAGCCTCTGGGCCCACGAGTTTTTGCAGGTTGGCATGGATCCCTTCCTGACCATCCCGGTATGGATAGTCCCAGTTGTGCATGAAGGCGCCCACATAACCGGCCTTCATCATGTTGTCTTCGGTGGTGTCGCCTGCACCGTAGAGGGGGAAGTCTTTCCAGACTAAACCTTCGTTATACCATTGGTTCAGCCTGCGCACCCCTTCTTTGTATCCTGGGTAGAGCAGACGTCTGTCATCAAAACCGAACACATACATTTCGCGGTCCGAGAGTTCCTCAGGCACGAATGCTGTAAAGAGGTGGTCATTTCTCCAGCCCACGTCGAAGCTTGTGGAGTAAGGAATCATCTTGTCTGCATCCTCACCCAGCAATAATTGGGCATTATCTCTGAAGGCGCGGAGCATATCTTCAAACTCTTCCAGGGTAGTAGGCTTGTCGAGCCCGAGTTTGTTCAGCCAGTCTTCCCGCACGAAGGTGTTGATCCTCTTATTTTGGAAGAGGATGGCTTCGATGGCCCAGACGGAACCCGTGTCAGGGTCTTGACTCCAATAGATATTGGTGTCACCAAGGAGATCCCAGAGATCGGGCAAGAGCTCCTTGTACTCCGTTAGGTAGGGATCCAGATTAATCACGCCGCCCATGTTGGCATAGGTTTGGATGGTCGGGAAACTGTAGGTGACGCAAATGTCTGGAGCATCACCTGCTGCCAGCAAATTGTTGATAACCTGGTCCTCTGTCCAGCGCGGTACCGCAACAAATTCTACCTCAACATTGTGGTCCCTTAACATACCTTCTTTGATGAAGTCGGTAAAGAAGTTGTCTTCAGGGGTGCTTCCGCCCGGATTGCTGCGATCGTAGACTTCCACCGTGATCTTGCGGGTTGTGGTGAAACGCCCATCAACCAGTTCTGCTGCTGCTAAGGAAGAAAAGGCTAACAATAGAACCAACGTAAAGCCAAGTGCAACTAAACGCTTTTTGTGCATTGCAATCGTCCCTTCTCTTTTATTTTGTTTTCCAGCCCTTTATATCGTCACAAAGGGCAAAAAACCTCGATCAGCCGGGCTAGTCCTTGATGGCGCCCAGGGTGGCCCCGGCAATAAAGTATCTCTGGAGCCAGGGGTAGACGAGCAAAATCGGTATGGTTGCAAACATCACAGTGGCAGCCTGCAAGGTATCGGACAGGCCCGGGGCACTGGCAAATCCCTCCTGAGTGGCCACCTCAATGGCGGTGATACTGTTTAGAATGTTATAAAGGAGCAGCTGAATGGGATGATAGACGCGATTGTTCATGAACATGAGCGCATCGGAAAAACCATTCCAGCGTCCTACTGCATAAAAGAGGGACAAGGTGGCGATCACCGGTTTGGAGAGGGGCAGATAGATGGAAGTGAGTATTCTAAAGGGACCCGCACCGTCAATCTCCGCCGACTCCCGGAGGCTTTCCGGGATAGAGTAGAAGAAGGTGCGCATGATGATCATGTAAAATACGCTGAGACTATTGGGGATAATCAGCACCAAGGGATGGTTTAAGATACCTAAGTCTTTGTACAGCAGGTAGTTGGGAATGGTGCCTGCACTAAAGTACATGGTAAAGAGGATCAGGGTGTTGAAAAACCGCCGGCCCTTCAGCTGCGTATAGGTGAGGGGATAGGCACAGAGGGTTGTCATGGTCATGGACACAAAGGTGCAGATCACCGTGAGAATTGCCGTCCAGCCCAAGGACCAGGTATACTTGCTGTCTGTGAGGACAAGTTTGTATGCATTGAGATTAAGACCCTTCGGCCAGAGCATCACTTCGTTACGAACCAGTGCTTCGGAACTGCTCAGGGAGCGGGCTAAGATGTTCAGCATGGGCAGTAGACAGACGATGATCAGCAGCAGGCAGACAAATGCGATGATATAATCTGTGGTCCGGGTCCTTCTTGATTTGATCATGGCGCAGCGCCTCCTTTCTATTCTTCTACCAGATGCCGCGTTCGCCAAAGCGTTTGGCCAGGGCATTCGCTGCGAAAAGGAAAATGACGCAGATGACCGATTGGAAAAGTCCAACCGCGGTTGTGAGGGAGAACTGCAGTCCCCGTATTCCATAGCGGTAGACGAAGATGGAGATTACATTCGATACGCTATTCACCAGGGGATTACTGAGGGCAAAGGGTCGGTCAAACTCGCTGCTTAAGATATGCCCCAGATTCAGAATGAGTAAGGTAATAATGGTGGGACGCAGACTTGGTAAGGTGATATAGCGGATGTTCTGCATGCGTCCCGCACCGTCGATGGCCGACGCTTCGTAGAGCTCGGGGTTAATGCTGGTCAGGGCCGCCAGGTAAATGATGGTGTTCCAGCCGACATTGCGCCAAATACCCAAAAAGAGATAGGTGCCCACCCAATGGGCGGGATCATTGAGAAAGGGTATGGAATCAAAACCCATGCGGTTCAAAGCGATATTGATCAGGCCGCTCGTGGGTGCAAAGAGCTGTTTCGCCATGCCGGCGATGATAATCCAAGAGAGAAAGTGGGGCATGTAGGCCACAGACTGGGTGATCCTCTTAAAACGGGGAAAGGCCAGCTCATTGAGGAGCAAGGCTAGAATTATGGGGGCCGGAAAGCCCGCCAACAGATCGAGGAAATTCAGCATCAAGGTGTTTCTCAAGGCATAGAGGAAATCCAAGTTTCGAAATGCTCGCAGGAAATATTCAAATCCGTTGTTGGCGGCCCAGGGCATTTCCCAAGGGCTCTGAATGATGCTGTAGCGTTTGAAGGCGATTTGGATGTAGGTCATGGGGATGTAGCGAAAAATGATGAAATAGGCTAGGGGAATCGATAGCATCAGGTAGAGGCTCCAATATTTGCGGATGTAATTGGCCATCGAACGCCTGCGATCAGCCCAGGTTTTCTCCATGGTCTTCCCTCCAACTCTCTCAATACTACCATGGTAGTATACGTTCATCATATAAGAGGCATAAGCCAAAGTCAATTCTTATTTTACCTCAACCAAGCAAAATTTACGAGAATGAAATAAAATGCCAGGGAAATCCCAGATCGGGGCAGGCGTTTGGGATGTTGGGGCAGGATTTTCGTCAAGGCGAATCGAAACGACAAGCACCGAGAACGTACCAAAGGAAGGAGGTCTCTTGGTGGCAGATATATTGCTGAATGATGGGTGGGAGTTTGCCAAGAGTGCTCTTGATCTGAATGATCCAGCCTTGCTTATGTTTAGGCCGGTGGACTTGCCCCATGACTGGCTGATCTACGACACGGAGAATCTCTACGAAGACAGCATTGGATGGTACCGCAGATACCTAGATATACCGTCATCAGCCCACGTTTTCCTTTATTTTGAAGGCGTGTATATGGATTGCTCTTTGTATGTCAACGGGGAATGGATCGGCGAGTGGAAAAACGGCTATACCTCCTTTGAGTTCGAGATTACCCAGGCCCTGCGTCCGGGACGGAATGAGATTCTGGTGAAGGTGGTGCACCAAGCGCCCAACAGCCGCTGGTATACTGGGGCCGGTATTTACCGGGATGTGTGGCTGAAGACGCGTCAACGCAATTACCTGGTCACCGACGGAGTGTATATCTCAACGCGGCTAAGTGGACAGGATCTTCACAGCTGGGTCTTGGAGATCGAGACGGAAGTCGCCCTTGGTTCCGCAAGTCCCGTCCAGCTGACCCATGCCCTCTATTATGGCGGGGATATTCTCGCCCGTTCCAGCCAAACTTGGGATCCCAGGGATGGCCTGGAGCGGAACCATCAACGACTTACGGTGGAAGGTGTAAAGCTCTGGAGTCCCGACTGCCCCGCCCTGTACCAGCTGGTCACCACCTTAGGGGGAGAACAGGGTACAGAGCCCCTGGATACCGCGGTCCAGCCTGTAGGCTTCCGGCAGATCCGACTGGACCCCCAGGACGGCATGTTTCTTAATGGAAGGAAGTTCAAGCTGCAGGGGGTATGTGAGCACCACGACCTTGGAGCTTTGGGAGCAGCCTTCAACAAAAAGGCCTTGGAGCGGCGGCTCAAGATCCTCCAAGAGATGGGTGTTAACGCCATTCGTACCGCCCACAACCCGCCGGCCAAAGGATTGATGGATCTGGCGGATCAAATGGGGTTTTTTGTCGTTTCGGAAGCCTTTGATATCTGGGAGCGGTCCAAGACCCCCTTCGATTACGCCCGCTTTTTTCCTGGGTGGGCTGCAAGGGATGTGGCCAGTTGGGTGCGGCGAGACCGTAATCACCCCAGTTTACTGATGTGGAGCATCGGCAATGAAATCCTCGACACCCATCTAGGGGAGCGCGGGGCGGTCTTGACCCAGATGCTGATCGATCTTGTGCGTGAACATGATCCCAAGGGTAACGCCTGGATCACCTTTGGCTCTAACTACCTTCCCTGGGAGAATACGCAAAAGTGTGCACAGCTCTTGGATGCCGTGGGATACAATTACGGAGCGAAGCTTTACCACGATCATCACCTCAAGTATCCCCACTGGGTGATCTATGGCAGTGAGACAGGCTCGGTGGTGCAAAGCCGAGGCATCTACCATTTCCCCCTGGAGCGGCCGATCCTCGCCGATGATGATCAGCAGTGTTCGGCCCTGGGCAACAGCGCCGTGAGCTGGGGTGCAAAAAGCGCCGAAGCCTGCCTTGATGTGGAGAGGGAGACTCCTTTTTCCTTGGGGCAGTTTGTTTGGACAGGCTTTGATTATTTGGGGGAACCAACCCCCTATCACACCAAAAACTCCTATTTTGGTCAGGTGGACACAGCGGGCTTTCCCAAGGATTCCTACTACATCTACCAAGCTGCCTGGATCGATTACAGAGTAAAGCCCATGGTGCATCTCTTCCCCCATTGGGACTTCAGTCCAGGGCAGATCATTGACGTGCGGGTGGCTTCCAATGCCCCGCAGGTGGCTTTGATGCTGAACGGCCGGGAAGTAGGCAGGCAGAGTCTGCGCCAACCGCACTTCCTTTATGCTGCCAGCTGGAAACTTCCCTATGAACCGGGTGAGCTTAAGGCGGTGGCCCTCAACGAAGAAGGAGAAGTCCTGGCCACTTCGGTTCGCCATTCCTTTGGCGATGCGGCCAAGATCTGCCTCAAGGCCAGCGCAGACGAGATCGAGGCGTCGGGGGCGGATTGCATTTTCCTGGAGATCACCATGGAAGACCAGGAGGGCTATCCCGTGGAAAATGCCACCAATCGGGTACATGTTACCGTTACCGGTGCAGGCAGGCTTCTCGGTCTTGATAATGGTGACAGCACCGATTTTGACCAGTACAAGGGTACATCCCGGAGGCTTTTTAGCGGTAAGCTCCTGGCCATCCTAGGATCCACGCTGGAGCCTGGCACGATCCGTGTGGAGGTGTCCTCCCCAGGGCTTCCCAGCCAGCAGGCGATCTTCCGCTCGCGGCCTGCTAAGCCGGAGTCCAGACAGGGCAGATCAGCCCAGATGGAGAGTGACGAACGTCCCTGCGTAACAGGTCATTCCCAGGAGGTACCCCTGCGCAAGATCGAACTGGTGGCCGAGGGCGGGCGCAGGCTCACCCCGCAGATGCGAGATACTGTGGTGCGAGCAAAGCTCCATCCTGCCAATACCTCCTATCGGGAACTCCAGTGGCGGGTGGTGAGCGCTGGAGGGATTGATTCGGAGCTGGCCGCTTTGCATCGAGGCCCCGAACAGGTCCGCTTGGAGGCTGCGGGCGATGGCAAATTCCGCCTGCGCTGCTTGAGCAAGAACGGTACCGACTCGGTCCGGCTCTTTGCGGAGTTGGAGTTTGAGGCCCAGGGTCTGGGCAAACTCTTGAAAGACCCTTATGAATTTGTCTCGGGAGGCCTTTATGACTTTGCCGTTGGCGAGGTAGGGAGCGGAAACGAACGAGGTGTGGCCACAGCCCGGGGAGAAGAAACCCAGGTCGGCTTTGCAGATCTTGATTTTGGCCCCCATGGCTCGGACACCATGACCATCTGGTTTTTTGCCTTGAGCAGCGATCCCTATCCGGTCCAGATCTGGGAGGGCCAGCCGGGAGAGACCGGCAGTTCCCTTCTAATGGACACAGTGTACCAAAAGGAGACGAAATGGAACGTGTATCAGAGTGAGACTTTAACTCTGAACAGGCGTCTGGTGGGAATCTCCTCGCTTTGGATTGTCACCCGGGACAAAATGCACATTAAGGGGTTTTCCTTCGCTAGGCCCGATAGGGCCTTCCGCCGCATTTCTGCAGCCGATTACCGAGCAATTTACGGGGACAGCTATCGTCTCCGAGGGGATCGAGTGGAGCAGATTGGCAATAACGTCACCCTTGATTTTGGAGAACTGGATTTCGGCCCTGAGGGAGCCGATGCAATCACAATCCATGGGCATACGCCTTTGGATCGAACCATGATCCAAATCAGCTTCAGCACCGAGGAAGGCGAATATCGTGAACAGGTGGAGTTTATGGGAAGCGAAGGCTATGGAGAGGCCGTTTTTGCTTTGCAGCCCCTGAGGGGAAAGGCCCTGGTGCGGTTGATCTTCTTGCCCGGTTCCCAGTTTGACTTGGCCTGGTTTCAATTTCAGCGTAGAGTCCAGTCCGGACTTTAACCTGGACATAACATAAAGGCCCAATTCCTTCAAAAATTGTTGACATTAGCCACAATGCTAGATACTATTGAAGTATACTACCATGGTAGTGTTAGCTTGGGGGCGATACCTATTCTAGATTTAGCCAGACCACATGGCAAGGGCCGGAGATCTGCACGTGAATACCTCTATCAAACGCTGCGTGCCAAAATCCTGTGTTTGGAACTGAAACCCGGGACGAAAATGCCGGAGCAGGAAGTCTCCGACGAGTTTCAAGTGAGCCGCACCCCAGTTCGAGAGGTTTTTGTCCAGTTGCTGCAGGATGAGTTGGTGGAAATCTATCCCCAGAGGGGGACCTATGTCTCCCTGATCAACCTCAAGCATCTTGAGGAGGGCCGTTTTGTTCGCGAGCTGGTGGAAAAGGTCGTCATTAGGGAAGCAGCGGGCCGGTTAAGTAAGGATGATCTCTTTGAGCTGGAGACGAATCTCGCCTCGCAGAAGATCAGCTATCGAGAAAGAAATTACCTGCAGATGCTGGCCTTGGACGATGCTTTTCACGGGGCGATTTTTCGCGCCTGCGGCAGGGGACGATCCTGGGCTATGGTTCAGAAGCTAGGCTACGATTTTATCAGGGTTCGGGTTCTGCGCCTATCCCATGACTTTCACTGGGACAAAATCCTTTGGCAGCACCAACTGATTTTTAAGGCCCTCAAGGATGGCGACTCGCAGGAGGCGGCGAGGATTATGGGTGAACATCTGCAGATGGTCATTGTCGAAAAGGAGCAGTTGACCGAGGAGTATCCAGAATACTTCGCAGAGCTGAAGGGGGCGGGGCTTCGTTGAGAATCGTAGACATCAGGGCAACAACCGTGTCTGTACCTCTGGAAGCACCTTTGCGCCATAGCAATGGTGAGCACTGGGGTCGCTTTGTTCGAACCATCGTTGAAGTGATCACCGACGAAGGCTTAATCGGTTTGGGAGAAATGGGAGGGGGAGGCGAGAGCGCCGAACTTCAGTTCCAGGGTCTCAAACAGTACTTGGTAGGTCATGACCCCTTTGACCTGGAGGCCCTTCGTTTCAAGATCTGTAATCCCACCGCCAGTTTGTACAATAACCGCACGCAGTTGATGGCAGCCATCGAGTTTGCCTGCCTGGATATCATCGGACAGAGTCTAGGTATCCCCGTCCACAAGTTCCTCGGCGGCAAGCTCCGGGATGAGGTGGCCTTTGCCAGCTACCTGTTTTTTCGCTATTCCAGTGATGACGGACTTTATCCTGAAGTACGCACCATTGGGCAGCTGGTGGATCACACGAGAGATTTGAAGGAACGCTATGGATTTCGCACCCATAAGCTGAAGGCGGGCGTCTTCCATCCCGAGTATGAACTGGAGGCATACCAAGAGCTGGCTCGGGCGTTTCCCCAGGACTCCTTGCGCATTGATCCCAATGCCTGCTGGAGTGTGGAGCAAAGCATCTGGTTTGCCAGGCGGATCGAAGGGATTCGCAATGACTATCTGGAGGACCCCACCTGGGGCCTAAATGGCCTGCGCCGAGTGGGGGAGAAGACCCGCATTCCCCTGGCCACCAACACGGTGGTGGTCAACTTCGAGCAATTGGCCCAGAACGTTCTCCATCCCGCGGTGGATGTGATTCTTCTGGATACAACATTTTGGGGTGGCATGCGAGCCTGCATTAAGGCGGCCGCTGTCTGTGAAACCTTTCAATTGGGAGCCGCGGTCCATTCCTCGGGTGAATTGGGCATTCAACTCAGTACCATGCTGCACTTAGGGGCCGTGCTGCCTAATCTCACCTTTGCCATTGATGCCCATTACCACCACTTGCGGGACGACATTCTTGTGGGCGGAAAGATGAAAATGGAGCGGGGCAAAATGAAGGTGCCCGATGGACCGGGTCTAGGGATTACGCTTGATCGGGATAAGCTGGCCCATTACGCCGCACTGTATCAAAGAGAGGGTTCCTACCCCTATGACCGCGATTCGCGGCGTCCAGGGTGGTATCCCTTACTTCCTAATGATCGCTGGGCGGATGCAAACCAGAGTGAATAGAGAACAAGCACCGTCTGCGGGCCTTTCGTGCGCAGGCTTTCGCCCGTTCCGGCATGAACGAAAAAAAGGTGCCAGATTTGCACCTGGCACCTTCGCAGCTTGAAGCTTAGCGAGGTAACTCCATCACTTCGCCTTTGAGTTCAACTTGGATGGAGAGTGGTTTTCTGCCCGTCAGCCGTAGGCTTAAGGTATCGGGCTGGCTGCCACCGACAACGATCTCGATCGGTCCTGGTTCCACCAAACAGGCTCCTTCTTGGTTAAAGACAGCCATTTGTCTTGGGGAAAGGGTGAAGGTAAGGGTTCTGGTTTCTCCCGGCTGGAGGGACACCCGCTGAAAGCCCTGAAGTTCAAAGTTGGGAGTGGGCACCGCAGCTTCCTTATGCCTGAGATAGAGCTGTACCACTTCGTCGCCGGCCAGGCTGCCCACGTTTTTCAGATCGACACTCAAGGTCAGACTGTCACCGGTGGTGATTGGACTCTTGTCCGGAGTTAGGTTACTGTAGGCGAAATCTGTGTAGCTGAGCCCATAGCCAAAGGGATAGAGGGGTTCCTCCTTGAGGTAACGGTAGGTGCGGCCCTCCATGGAATAGTCAGTGAACTCGGGGACTTGGTCTAAGGACTTCACGAATGTCACCGGCAGACGACCCCCGGGACTGTAATCCCCGAAGAGAATATCGGCCAGGGCATTGCCACCTTCTTCGCCGGGATACCATGCCTGCACGATGGCGGGAACATGCTCCGCAGCCCAGTTGATGGCCAGGGGACTGCCGCTAAAGAGAACGAGAACAACAGGCTTGCCAGTCTGGCATATCTCCTTTAACAACAGTTCCTGCATACCTGGAAGGTTCAGCGAGAGCTTATCGCCGCCGCCGTCTGAGTTAGCGGCCTCCCCTTCTTCGCCCTCTAAGGCCGGGGAGATACCGCCGCAGAAGATCACGGCGTCAGAACGCTCCGCCATGGACAGGGCTTCGGAGAAGCCTGCTGCAGGGCTGTTCCCCCAAAAGCTGGGCTTGGTTGAGATCAAATCGCAGCCCTCAGCATAGAGCACTTTGGTCTTGGGTTCGAGCCTGGCGCGTATCCCGTCCAGGGCGTTCACCAGCTTGCTGGATGTTCCGGCGTAATTGCCCAAGAGGACATTATCTGCATTGGCATTGGGCCCGATGACTGCAATCGTCTTCAGATCTTTAGACAGGGGCAGGAGCCGGTTCTCGTTTTTCAGAAGCACCATGGACTGTCGGGCCATCTCTCGAGCCAAGGCTCGGTGCTGATCGCAAGCCACAATCTCAAAGGGGATCTGGGTGTAGGAAACCTTTTCTTCGGGATCGAACATCCCTAAACGGAATTTCGTTTGCAGTAAGCGGGCCAAGGCCTGATCAATGGTCTGCTCATCAATGAGTCCCTGCTTCACCGCCTCCACCAGATAGGGGTACACCCGGCCGCAATTGAGGTCGCAGCCATTGTTTACGGCCAAGGCTGCTGATTCAGCAGGAGTCTTGGTCACTTGATGATAAGTATGTATGTCATGGATCGCTCCGCAGTCCGATACCACATGGCCGTCAAATCCCCACTGGTCTCGCAGAATGTCCTGCAGGAGGGTGGGACTGGCACAGCATGGTTCGCCATTGGTGCGATTGTAAGCTCCCATCACAGATTCTACCCTGCCTTCGATTACAAGGGCACGAAAGGCCGGCAGATAGGTTTCATAGAGGTCTTTCTGGCTAACCCGGGCGTCAAAACTGTGGCGCAGGTTCTCTGGACCGCTATGTACTGCAAAGTGCTTGGCGCAGGCTGCAAGCTTGAGATACTCTGGATCGTCACCCTGTAATCCTTGGACAAAGGCAACACCGAGCCTGCTGGTGAGGTAGGGATCCTCCCCATAGGTTTCCTGGCCGCGGCCCCAGCGCGGATCCCGGAAGATGTTGACGGTTGGAGTCCAGAATGTCAAACCTTTGTAGATCTCACGATCACCTTTGCGAGCGGCCTCGTGGTGTTTGGCCCTGGCTTCATCGGCAATCACATCAGCCGCTTCCCTGAGAAGCTCATCGTTAAATGCAGCGGCCATACCGATGGCCTGGGGGAAGACAGTGGCGATCCCGGCACGTCCCACGCCATGAAGGCATTCGTTCCACCAGTTGTACTCTTCAATATTTAGGTGGGGAATGGCTCTGGAGTTGTACACCATTTGCGAGATCTTCTCGTCCAGGGACATACGGGACAAAAGGTCACTGATGCGCTCTTCCATCGTTCGATCCACTTGTCGAAACAGCATTTGATCTACCACCTTTCTATGTTTTCCCATGTGGTCATCATATCACACTACAAGAGTACTTAGAAGGTATGAATATTGCGAGTTGGAAAGGAAGGGGTTTGTGGAGGATTTCAAGAACTTACCAGACTATGGTTGTTGGTTGAAGTATGATTTGTTGGAGAACGAGCTTTTCCGCCGTCGATATCAAGGACGGCTTCAGACCATTTCCCTCTATGAAAATGGTTCCTTGACCCCGGCGATCAGAACAGAGCTCTTGCGGGGGATCGGGGGGTTGCTGGGGAGCGAACCCGCAGTCTTGCCTCCCTCGGCCGCCGCCTCCGTGCGGGTGATTAGGGCAGCTGAGGCAGGTGATGTGCTGGGACCAGAGGGCTACCAGCTTCGTGTAGAGGACCAGGACTCCCTGGAGGTTGTCATTACAGGCGCAGGCGAGCGGGGATGCCTCTACGGCACCTTTGCCTTCCTTCGTCTGCTGCAGATGGGGGAGATCAAAGGCGGGTTTCATCGCACCGAAGTTCCTGCAATGCCCCTGCGCATGATCAATCACTGGGACAATCTCGATGGCACAATTGAGCGCGGTTATGCCGGGCGATCCATCTTCTTCAGGGACCATGAACTGTGCAGGGATCTGGATCGTGTTCGGGATTACGCCAGGCTTCTGGCTTCGGTTGGGATCAACAGTGTTGTGGTGAACAATGTCAATGTCCATGCGGCGGAGACGCAGCTGGTTGCCTCTCGCCTGGAGATGGTGCAGACATTGGCCGGGATTTTCCGGGAATACGGTCTTCGGGTTTTTCTCAGCATTAACTACGCCAGTCCCCTGGAGTTTGGCTTGGACAGTGCCGATCCCCTGGATGTCGCAGTCCGGTCTTGGTGGAAGGAGCGGGTAGAGGTGCTTTATGCCGAAATTCCCGACTTGGGGGGATTTTTGGTGAAGGCCGACTCGGAGAACAGGCCCGGTCCCTTTACCTATGGGCGAAGCCAGGCCGATGGCGCTAACATGCTTGGAGAAGCCTTAGCTCCATTTGGCGGGGTTTTAATCTGGCGCTGCTTCGTGTACAACTGCCAGCAAGACTGGCGGGACAAGAAAACGGATCGGGCCAGGGCCGCCTACGACTATTTCAAACCCCTGGACGGGCAGTTTAGGGAGAATGTGATTCTGCAGATCAAGAACGGACCCATGGACTTTCAGGTGCGCGAGCCCGTTTCGCCCCTGTTCGGCGCGATGGAGGCCACCAAGCAGATCGTAGAGCTCCAGATTACCCAGGAGTATACGGGGCAGCAAAGGCATCTTTGTTACCTAGTACCCCAGTGGAAGGAAATCCTGGATTTTGATACCTACGCCCAAGGACCAGGGTCTACCGTGGCGAAGGTGGTTTCCGGCGGGATGGCCGGGGTAGTTAATGTGGGGGATGATCCCAATTGGACCGGTCATACCCTAGCTCAAGCCAATCTCTACGGCTACGGCCGGCTGGCCTGGGATCCTAGGCTTCAGGCGGAGCAGATCACCGAGGAATGGATCACCCTCACGTTTGGCCATGATCTTCAGATTCACCAGACCATTGGCCAGATGCTCCTGAGCTCCTGGGAAGTTTATGAGAACTACACAACTCCTTTGGGGATCGGCTGGATGTGCAATCCCAATCATCACTTTGGACCGAATGTGGACGGGTATGAGTATTCCAAATGGGGTACCTACCACAGGGCTGACCACTTCGGAATTGGTGTTGATCGCACCGTGAGAAACGGCACAGGTTTCGCCGGTCAATACCGCCCGGAGAACGCCAAAATGTATGAGTCCATGGAATCCTGTCCCCAGGAGCTGCTCCTGTTTTTCCATCGGGTACCCTATACCTACAGACTGAAGACGGGAAAGACCCTGATTCAGCACATCTATGACACGCACTTTCTCGGTGTGAAGCAGGTTCAGGGCCTGATTTCCGCCTGGACTTCGATCCAGGGGAGGATCCATGAACACACCTATCTCCATGTCCTGGATCGCTTGGAGGAGCAGCTGCTCCATGCTATGGAATGGAGAGATGTGATTAACACATACTTCTACCGAATTTCCCGAATTGAAGATCAGCATAATCGGGAGATTCACAGTTAAGAAAGGAGAGGATGAACATGCGTTATCTTTTAGGTTTGGATGTTGGCACCTCTGCTGTGAAAGCAGTGTTGTTGGAAACAGGCGGTCGCTTGGTCGGGAGTGTTTTGGAAGAATACCCTCTCTCCACACCCAGGCCAGGTTGGTCCGAGCAGAACCCCGAGGACATGTGGCAGGCTACAATAAAAGCGGCGGCAAGTATTGTGAGCAAATTCAACGTCGCGCCCTCTGCGATTGTAGGCATTGGTTTATCGGGTCAGATGCACAGCTCGATCTTCCTGGACCAAAACAAGCAGGTGATTCGCCCCGCTATTCTCTGGAATGACGTGCGGACCAGTGCCCAGTGCCGTCGGATTGAAAATACCATGGACCGCGACCTTCTGCGCTCAGAGATCTGCAATCCTGTGCTCGAAGGCTTCACACTGCCGAAAGTGCTCTGGCTGAAGGAGAATGAGCCGGAGAACTATGGCCGATTGCGCCATCTTGTACTTCCTAAAGACTATATCCGTTTTCGTCTCACCGGTGAGCTGCAGATGGAAGTGTCCGATGCCGCTGGGATGATTATGATGAATGTGCGCAAGGCCAAGTGGTCCGCGCCCATCCTTGAGGCCTTTGACATTGATGAAGCAATTCTGCCGCCCATCATTCAGTCTGCGGACGTGGCGGGAACGATCACAGCTGAGGTAGCTCGCCTCACCGGTCTTCAGGAAGGAACCCCTGTGGTTGGCGGCGGTGCAGACAATGCCTGCGGCGCGGTTGGCTCCGGCGTAGTCACTCCAGGCCGGGGCATGGTTAGCTTGGGCACGAGCGGGGTGATCCTGGCCCACCTTGCTGAACCGAGACTCTTGGAAAAGGGCACTGTGCACATGTTTAACAGTTGCATACCCGGGCAGTTTTATATGATGGGAGTTACGCTGTCGGCGGGGCTTTCCTTTAGCTGGTTTAGAAACACCGTGGCCCCAGGGGAAAGCTATGACAGCTTAACGGGCAGGGCCCGTGAGGTGCCCGCCGGGAGCAGGGGTTTAGTATTTCTGCCTTACCTCTCCGGTGAACGTACGCCCCATGGCGATGCCAATGCGCGGGGTAGTTTTGTGGGCTTGAGCAATACCCATGGAGTTGCGGATCTGACCCGGGCGGTCTTGGAGGGAGTGGCTTTTGCCTTCCGTGACTCGGTGGAGCTCTTGCGCCAGGCGGGTTGGAACGGTTCGTCTCTCAGAGCCTTAGGCGGCGGAGCACGCTCACCTCTATGGAAGGAGATCATTGCCAGTGCCACTGGATTAGTGCTGGAGGAGATCAATATCGACGAAGGGCCCGCTCTGGGAGCCGCCATCTTAGCCGGGGTGGGGGCCGGCGTCTACAAGAGTGCGCCGGAAGCAGTGGATAGCATCATCCAAGTGAAATCGGCAGTGGACCCGAATCCCCAGTGGCAAACGACCTATGAGCAGCTCTATCAGGTCTATCGGGATCTGTATCCAGCTCTGAAAGGCAGTTTCGATAACCTTACTCAGTTTGCTTAAGACTTAAGATCACACCGGAAGGACACCCTTCCGGTTTTTTGTTCTTAGGTTCCCGAACGTCGCCAAAAGGAGGGCAAAAAGAGGAGCATGAGGGGGTAGATCTCCAGTCTTCCCACAATCATGAGCAAGGATACGACTGCCTTGCTGAAGACGGAAAGGTGAGCAAAGTTTCCCGTGGGGCCCACAAGACCCAGTCCCGGGCCGATATTATTAATCGAGGCAATAGCCGCTGTTGTGGACGTGGTCATGTCGTTTCCGTCCAGGGCCAAGAGCAGGATGGCGGCACTGGAGAGGAGTATGGCAAAGAAGAAAAATGCCATTACGCCCCATAAGGTTTCCTCATCCACAACCCGTCCGTTAATTTTCACCGTCTGCACTGCTCGGGGGTGATGGATCTTCGTGACTTCCCGTTTAATGATTTTGAACAGCAGGATGATACGGATGCATTTCAGGCCGCCTGCAGCGGAACCCGCGCTCCCTCCGATAAACATGAGCAGAAGCAAAACCACCTGGCTGAAGGCGGGCCAAAGGGCATAATCTGCCGTTACGTAACCGGTGGTGGTCGTGATCGAGCCCACCTGGAAGAAAGCATGCCTCAGTGCGGCGCCGAGGGAAGGATACACTCTACCATAGAGATTCAGTACAAGGAGTATAGTGGCCGCCGCCACTACGGTCAAGTAAAAACGGAGTTCTTCGTCTCGCAGTGCAGATTTCATGTCTTGCTTGAAAGCGGTGTAATACAAAGAAAAGTTCACTCCCGACAAGAGCATAAAAAAGGTGGTGATGATGTCAATGTACACACTGTTATAAGCGGCCAGACTTGCATTTTTGCTCGAAAATCCGCCGGTGCCCACTGCACCGAAGGCATGGATCAGAGCATCAAAGAGGGACATGCCGCCTAGAAGAAAGAGCACAACTTCTACTGCCGTCAGCCCGAGGTAGATTAAATACAAAATTTCTGCCGTTTGACGAATTTTCGGCACAAATTTTCCAGGAGAGGGTCCAGGTGTTTCTGCCCGCAAAATATGAAGTGGATTTGGCTGCACGGAAGGCAAGATGGCAATCATTAAAACGAGGACACCCATGCCGCCCATCCAATGGGTGAAGCTTCTCCAGAACAAAATGCCTTGGGGCAAAGCTTCAATATCCCGCAGGATCGTCGCTCCCGTGGTACTAAATCCGGACACGGATTCGAATACGGCGTCCATCACAGCAGGGATGGAGCCGCTCAGGACAAAAGGCAGAGCTCCCAAGACGGAGACAAGAATCCAGCCCAGAGCCACAAGGGCAAAGCCGTCACGGGTGTAAATTGACGTATTTGGGGTGGCAATTCGCAGTAAGCTAAGCCCAATCACGCTAATGATCAGTATAGACAGGATAAAGGCCAAGACCTCTATCTCTTTATATAGAAGCGATACTCCTAGGGAAGGGAGCATACAAGCTGCTTCTATACAGAGTACCGCCCCAATGCTTTTGAGAATCATCCTGTAATTCATCGATCATGCCCCCGGATGAACAATGTCACTTAAGTCCGTCAGTTTTTTGCCTGTGGCAATCAGGATCACGCTGTCCCCGGCGAGGATCACATCGCTGCCGTGGGGGATGATGATCTCGTTTTTTCTCACAATGGCGGCAATCAAAACACCCTCTATGATGGGCAGGTCCTTCAAGGGCCTATTGAGAATTTCCCCCTGCTTACTGGCGGTAAACTCGATGGCTTCCGCTCGGCCACCCATGATCCTGAAGAGCGAGTCGACAGAGTTGCCCCTGGCGTTTTGCAGGCCGCGTACATACTGCAAAATGTAGTTGGCCGTGATCAGTTTGGGGCTGACCACACTATCAATGTTCATATTGCTCACGATCATGGAGTAGTTGATCCGGTTGATTTTGGCCACAACCTTCTGCACACCATATTGTTTGGCCACTAAAGCAGCGATCAGGTTATCTTCATCTCGGCCCGTTACCGCGATAAAGGCCCCCATATTGCTGAGATTCTCGGAATGCAGCACGCTTTCATCAGAACCATCGCCCCAGATAATCAGGGCACTGGGGAGTAATTCCGTCAGTTCAACACAGCGGCTGCGGTCGATTTCAATAATCTTGACCTTAATCTCCAGCTCATGCAGGTACTTGGCCAGATAGTAGGCGATCCGGCCGCCGCCCATGATCATGGCGCTGCGGATCTTTTGCACATGGACACCGATACGTTGACAGAATTGAACAAGCCTAGAAGGCCGCCCAACAATGTAGATGGTATCCTCTTCTTCGATCACAAAATCGCCCTTGGGAATGATCACCGTATCCCCTCGTAAAACTCCGCCGATCAGCACCGTGGAAGCATATTTCCTGGTAATATTCTTCAGACTCATCTGCACGATGGACATGTCGCCGGTCACCTTCATCTCCATCATCACGACGCGACCTTTGGCGAACACCTCCACATTGACCGCGGGCGGGAATTCCAGCAGTCGGGATATTTCGCCGGCCACTGCCTGTTCCGGATTAATGACCATGTCCAAATCCAGGTCTTCTTTCAGCTGAGCAAGCTCATCGGCATATTCCGGATCCCGGATTCTGGCAATGGTATGTGCCGCTCCGAGTTTCTTCGCCGTCAGGCAGCAGACCATATTAATTTCATCGCTCGTTGTGGCTGCAATGAGCAGATCCGCTTCCTTTACGCCAGCTTCCAGCAGAGTCTTGGTACTTAAACCATTGCCCCTGATGCACATGACGTCCAAGTACTCGCCGGCCTTTTTCAAAGCCTCGGGATCTTTATCAATAATGACCACGTCATTGTCTTCTTTGGAGAGGTTCTCGGCTAGGTTGTAACCGACTTTGCCATCACCGATAATGATGATTTTCATCTTTACCCTCCTTACAAAGCTTGGTTGTATTATATCACGGGAAGTCAAGGGTGAGCCTGATATTGCTGCCATAGGGCCATGGCTGCTTGCTGGTCAATTGAAGATGTAAGTTCCGTTTGCAGGAGTAAACTAAAAAGATGATCGGACCGATGAAAAGGCTGGATGGAATTGACTTTGCTTGGAGTATTCTATGTAGATGATCTGCTTCCTTTAGAAGACATGGATTTACCTGCTTCATTTATAACTTCCCAAAGTTGAAGGAAAGTGCTAAGAAAAACAGAAGCCATTGTTAATCGAGCGATGGCCGGTTTTGGGTCCGCTGCGCCAAGATGCTCATCGACAGTCTGGAGAGGGGAGAGATACTGGTGGACTCCACCTATGTCCCCTGTGAACTCATCATTAGGAAATCATGCGGCCCGAAGGCCACATAAACTGGAGGAGAGGGAGTAT